>Ga0210240_100180_pt1 | contig 50332 bp, 41 predicted proteins | sample ChrtobMetP5a_4mM_FD_155463 | JGI IMG/M metagenome (GOLD analysis project Ga0210240, IMG submission 155463) | Chrysochromulina tobin associated microbial communities from unialgal haptophyte culture, Seattle, Washington, United States - P5a_4mM | ecosystem: Host-associated > Algae > Haptophytes >...
TCTTGATTGGAATACACTTGGGAGTTGATGATTGAGACTGTGCCGGAACTGACAAAGACACCGCCACCCTGCAAACAACAAGCAAGAGTCGAGGCGAAGCGTGTCAGCAGTGTCAGCATCTTCCCCATCGGGGCATTGGGAAACTTTAGGTCTCTGCTGCACGTACGCCGCAGTTCCAGCACTGCACAAGCGAGAGTAGAGGCAAGGTGCGTGTCAGCAATGTTCCCATCTAATTCCCACCGGGGCGATGGGAACTTTTGAGCAAGAGCACGCACTCCTGTAGCTGTATTGCCAGTGATGTTGCAGGATGACAAGGTCACCGTGCCTCCACCGATGAAAACACCGCCGCCCTGCAGGCAAAAGCCCCAAACATGTGAAAATCCCATCGGGGCGATGGGAAATTTCGAGGTCTCTGTGGCACGTACAAGCTGTAGTTGACAGGAGCGTCGGCCACAGTTGCCAAGCGAGAAGTCAAGGCAAGCGCGTCAGCAAATTTCCCATCAGTCAAGGCAAGCGCGTCAGCAAATTTCCCATCGAGGCGATGGGAACTTTTGAAGTTTCAGGCTAGCACGTACTCCATCCTGGTAGTTCGAGGCAGCACCCATCATAAAAGATGAGAATCGAAATGGACATGTCAACAAGGCATTTTCCCATCGGGGCGATGGGAAACATTGAAGGTCTCTGCGGCACGTACAACCTGTAGTTGACCGGAGCGTCGGCCGCAGTGTGCAAGCGTGAGTCGAGGCGAGCACGTCAGCAATTTTCCCATCGGGGCGATGGGAAATAAGAGCACGCACAGAGCTCAAGTAGCCTCCCGTGATGTTGAGCCCGATGAGTTGCACGACACCCAATGAGCCAGGGTTGATGTTCACCACACGGCGTTGACTCGAGGAGCTCGCTTGTGCGTTCAGGATGACTGAGCCTGCCACCGCTGCCTCGAGGATGACGCTCCTGGTGATGCTGAGCTCGGCGGTGAGGTTGTAGGTTCCGGGGGCAAGGACAATGCGGCCGACGGCTGTGTTGGCGAGTGCACTGAGCAGGCCCGCGCTGGTGCTCACCTGGGTCTGCAGCTCGCGGCGGTGGCTGGGCACCGCGAGCTGCAGACCTCGGTACACCCCGGGAACGTCGCTGGCCTCAGTGCAGGGCAGCACGGTGCACGCGAGTGCCATCAGTGGCGACCATGGAGGCGGTGAAGATGGCACCAGAATGGGTGGAGGCGGTGGAGGCAAAGGTTGCAGCAATAAGAGTGGAGGCGATGGCGGCAGTGACGAGGACCGTGGCCGCGCCTGACCAGAGTTCGGAGGGTACAGGGACGAAGTGGGTGTGGCCTTCAAAGGGGGTGGCGAGGGCGGCGGTCGGGTGTGTGATAGTAGCCATGGCAGGAGCGGCGAACACGTGTCGCACGCGACCGGGCAAGAGGCCCGCGCGATCGAATAGGAAGCGCAAGCAGAGGGCTGTGCAGAGAAGTAGGAGCACGGCATGGGTGCGCCGCCTGAGTCGAAGGCGCCGCTGTCCACATCGTCAGCGCATAACGGAGTGGGCGGAGGCATCTGCGTGCCCGACTCTGCCATATGTGTGCCCGACTCTGCCTGATGCGCACCAGTCCCATCACGTTGATATGCACCAGTCCCATGGCCATCGGGTGGCGTCGTCGTCGTCGTCGCCATTCCGCTAACCCGTGGGACCAAGAATGCGAACAAGGCCAATTTGAACCACTTGATCCGGTAGGAGCGATTGTGCCTCGCCCAAATCGCACAGCGCCACTTGTTCCGGTAGGAGCGATTGCGCCTCGCCCACATTGTGAAGCTCTTGTTTGGCCCGGACCGTTCCTGCTCCGAGCAAACTGCAAAGATGAGCAACCCGAGCCTGAACAGCACGAGTGCGCCATCCAAGCACTCCACCCACCGCAAAGGCACCCCGCCCTTTTCGCCGCTTCTGGGGTCCTCCTTCAAGTTCGTCTGGTCGTACGGGAACGAGTACTTGATGTCGGCGTCTCCGATCTTGCACGCATCGAAGAGCTCCTCGAGTGCGATCTCGTCGGGTGTGCCCTCGCGCAGGCGCAGTAGGCCGCCGATGCGCCCCGACGCCCCACCGCCAATGATGGTCATCGCGTTGAAGGCTGGGAGCGAGTAAAAGGCTGGGAGCGACCGTGTAGTGATGTCATGCATCGAGTCCATCTCCGTGCCACGGTTGTACCATGGTGTCGAAAGCACCGTTGCCATGGAGAGCACGGACAGGTTGCTGCAAAAGATATCATTGGTGTTGTAAGGAACCTCGTAGCGGTCGACTGTTGCAGCCCCCCCCCGTTGGGCACCCGGTCGACCGTTGCAGCCACCCGTTGGGCACCCGACGCCACCAAAGGTCATGTTTGATGCCATCAGCACAGGAGCCCATTGCGGCCATGGATTGTTTTGGCCGAGCACGGTCGCATGCCCAATGTGCTTGGACGTGATCAAGTGGGAGGGGTCAGGTGCCCCCTCCCCAAGAGCCCCCACCGCCCCGCTAGCGATGGCGGCGAATAGCACAAGACGTGTCGAAGCATCGACCATCAGCCCCGATGCAGAGCAGCCCCTCCTTGCCTCCCACTGGGCGCAGGCAATGGCCTCGTGAGCGAGGATCACGCGGCACCGCGTAAGGCGTTACGCGGTACTGTACCGTAATGAAACCAATTCTGGTTAACGCACGCGGCGCGGGGGCTGCGGCGGTTCGCTCGCCCCTAAGGTGTTGCGGGCTGCCTACACCCCTTCTGGGCTCGGAGATATCGGAGGCGCCGTGGCAGACACCAAGGCACTGGCAAAGCCTTTGTACAGGATCTCATTGTGAATGGGGGCTCGCACGCGGGCGTGAGAGGGTCCGAATCTATCTGATTGAATGTTCCTGTCAGAAAGTCAGACAGTTTCGTCGCGGTCCCGAATGTATCTTCCAGAAAATGTAACGAATCGAGAAGCAACTGACTTCACATTCACAATGGTCGAAGAAAAGTCGTCGGCATAACTTTCCGTATTCCGATGAATCACTGTGTACGCTCAGGCTCACTCCTCTCCTGCGTCACCGCAGCGATGATGGCTCGTGCAGCACTGTGGAAGCCGGGCGAGCGCGAGGTCGCATTGGGTCTGACTCGCCGCACAGTAGAGATACCTGATCTCTGGTCACACAGACTCACACACTGGTCACACACGCCACATTCGCAACCTTGCCGAACGCACAGCACACACCAGCCCCTCCCGCCCCTGGCCCCTCCCGCCCCTCCCACGCCATCCTCGCCACGTTTCCCCGCTCATATTCAAAGCCCAGCTCGATTCGAGTGGATCTCGAGTGGATCTCGAGTGGATCTCGAGTGGATCTCGAGTCGTGGGCGCAGTTCACCGTGCTCTCATTTGTGAGCGTCGCTCCTCGCGGCCCAGAAGGCGCAAGCGTCCATGACATTGAGTGAGCGCTCCTAAGAAGGCAAGTGACTCGTGGCAGAAGGCGAGCATCTCCACGGCCATACCCCCTCGCGTCGACCCGCACAGTGGCCATTATGAGCCAACCGGTCGCAGCTCGTAGAGATCATTCAGGGCGGCATCGCCCTCGGCGCGCCCGCCAAAGAGGATCAAGGACGCTGGCTCGCGCCCGGCTGCCGGCAGAGGCACGAGCGAGTGCCCTACGCGCGGAGCGGGCGGCATCCCACGTAGCTTCGGACGGGTCCACTCCCACGTCTCAGTATCGAGGATGGCCACGTCATTGTAGAGCACCGGGGTCGAGCCGGCGAGGGCGAGGGATTGGGCGGGGGCGAGTGCGTGGGTGGAGCTGCCGCTGCGGCTGCTCCCGGAGGTGGCACCGGCACTGACGCTGCTGCTGCTGCGCCCCCAGCCTCCATGCACGAGAACGCGCACCCCATCCAGCGCGACGGCGGCGTGGCCGGAGCGTCCAGAGGGCGGTGAGCCACGCACGCTCGGCTGTGACCATGCCATGGTGGACAGGTCGAGGATGTGGACGTCGGCATAGGCGCCCTCGCCGTCGGCGCCTCCGAAGCATAAGAGGCGATCGCCGGCGAGGCGCGTCGTTGAGTGGTGCGCACGCGGCGAGGGACCCGAGTACGATCTCGTACCCGGAGATCCAAGAGCGCCCGAGAGGACGCGTCGCCATGCCCAGTCGGCGCCGATGTGGAGCTCGCGTAGCTCCATGTCCGCGTACTTGCTCACGCCGTTGTAACCGCCGAGGACGAGGAGCTTCTCGGCGTGCGTGCTCGCGGCGCCATGGTTCGCCTGATGAAGGACGCACTCAGACGCACTCAGACGCAAGCAGACGCAAGCAGATGCCGCAAGCAGATGCGCGCAGACGCGCGCAGACGTACTCAGACGCACTCCAAGGCCATCTGAAGTCCTGAGCGGCATACCGTGTGCAAGGAGGCGGTGTGGCCTATCCGCGCGGACGGGCGATGACCACGGTCGACCGCGTCGTAAAAGATGTCGAACTCGGGGTCATATGAGAGCATCGAGCTCAGCGGCTGCCGGACAGGCGCGTTCGGCTTGAGCGTCTCACCGCCAAAGACGAGGATCACATTCGAATTGCCCGAGACGGACCCGCCGACGACGGTCGCCGAGTGCCAGCAGCGCCCGTGCGGAGCGTCGCGGCAACGACTCCACGTGTGCGCGCGCGCGTCGTACCGGTAGAGATCGCGCAGGATGTCATCGTCCGAGTCTGAGATGACGTGAGATGACGTGAGATGACAAGGTGGCGTGAGGTGGCGTGGAGGTGGCTGAAGCGCACTCCATAGGTGATCAGGGGCAATCAATCGCACTCCATGGGTCATCGCTGGTAATCAAGCGCACTCCACAGGTCATCAGAGGCAATCAATCGCACCAGTCAGATCATCACCGCCCATGAGAAACATCGCCCCGCAATCAATCGCAATCAATCGCAATCAATCGCACCGGTCAGATCATCACCGCCCATGAGGAACATCGCCCCGCCGCTCGCCACTGCCGCATGACCCCAACGCCCACGAGGAGCCTCGCCGCTCGCGTGCACGCGTACCTGATGAGTGAAGCCATCAGAGCTCATCAGAGGCCATCAGAAGTCATCACGCGGTGCACGCGTACCTGATGAGTGAAGCCATCAGAGCTCATCAGAGGCCATCAGAAGTCACCACGCGGCCATCAGTGGCCATCATGCGGCCATCACGAGGCCATCACGTACCCATTCCCACTCGGCCAACGGCTCTTCGCGCGAGAAGGGGAAGGCGTCCGCGGGCACACTCATGCCATCCGCCAGCGCCGACGCCGACGAGCCCTCCTCCACCGACGGCGCACCCGCACGGCCGGAGAGGGGCTCCGCCGCCACCTCGCCGCTCAACACAGCGCCTTTGTCCATATTAGGCAGGTCGGAGCTCAACACAGCGCCCGTCGGGCTGGCGGCGTCCCAATGCTCCGGCGAAGGCGGTGTGGCGAGCAGCGCGGCTGCGACTGCGGCGGCGGTGGGGCCGAGGGGCGGCGGCCCGTCCGGATGCGCCTGCGCGGCCTGTGGCGGCTCGTGCTGCTGCGCCGCCTCAGCGCGCTCCTCCTCCGCAGCACGTACCCCCGCTGCTGCTGCCTCCGCAGTCGGTTGTTGCAGCACACCCCCGTCAGCCGGCAGCGGTTGCGGCGGCGCCACCGGCGCGGCCGCAGCCGTCGACAGTCCGGCGGCGGCGGGTGGTGCATCGGTAGTCTCTTCCATGAGCTCATCCCACGAGAGGTTGCGCGGCTGCGCCACCGGAGCCTCGGCTTCGTCCTCGTCCGACGAATCAGAGGGGCCGCCGCCGCCGTTCCGAAAAAAGTGGCCGGGCACCGTGCGCGTGGCGCTCACCTCGTCCGCCACATTTCCGGACGCCTCGAGGCTGTCGACGGGCGTCTCCAGCCGCGAGCGTTTCGCATCCTCCTCTGAGTCCATCGACGCCGCGGCACGCTTGACGGACATCGAGGCCGCCGGCGGCAAGATGGTCAGGCTGCCAGTAAAGGCGTTCAGGTGCAGCTCGGCGCGACCGCCCTCGCCGTAGGTGACCTTCGCCGATGGTGGCAGCTCAATGACCACGTTGCCAATCTCAAGGCGTCTAAGGTCGGCGCTCGCCATGTATTGCTGGCGTCGGTGGGCGCTCCGCACAGAACGCGCGTAAAAAGTTAGGGATTTCGCGTCGTACTGAGCGGCTAATGACGGCTTTGTGAATTAAAACCAAACGCTCCCATCATTCCTGCGACGAACAACTACATTGTATCACGGAATCACTCGCACACGCCCACCTCGCCGTCGAGCGGGCGCAGCATGCCCCACACCTGCGCGATCGGGATGCGCGCCACCTTGGCCTCGCAGTCGTTGATCCCATACGAGAGCAGCAGCTCGGTGGAGGCCTGCGGGGCTGGCGCCCAGGACGGCGCGATCCCCGACACGAATTGGACACTCTCACAGTCATTAGCGTCGTGCTGAGCGCCGATACAGAACTCGCCCGAGGTGGCGAGAAGGCGGTACGGCGGCCGCGGCTGCATCGTGTACCAAAAGTGGGTGTAACGATAGCCGAAGAGGAAGGGCGACTCCTCGGAGGAGGCTGCCGTGGAGGGAGCCGTTGAGGCGAGGCGGCGTGCAACAAGGCGGCGGCGAAGGGGGCCGCCGCCGCGCTTGCCGCCGCCGCCGCCATTGCCGCCGCCGCCCCCCTTGCCGCCGCCGCCGCCCTTGCCGCTGCCCAGGCCGCCGCCGCCGCCCTTGCCGCCGCCCTGGCCGCCGCCTTTGCCGCCACCCTTGCGCCGCCGCATCGCATGACGACCATTGCCGGAGATGAGGCCTGCGGAATAGTCTTCTCGACGCGCCGCGTCTGCACGAAGCATTCGGCGTTCAAGATGGCCGGTGCCGCGGTGCGTGTGCCCGATCCCGAGCAGCGCCTCGCACTCGCCGCCGCCCCTGCCGCCGCCCCTGCCGCCGCCCCTGCCGCCGCCCTCGCCGCCGCCCTCGCCGCCGCCCTCGCCGCCGCCGTCTCCCATGGCCGAGCCTCGAGGGCGCGAGATGAGAACGAGATTGGCCGTTGGAGACACACGAGAGCCCCCAACGTCGAAGGTCCTTCGCCGTCGCTCGAGGCCCGTGTGGTTGAAGAGCAGTGCGATCTCTCCGAAGCGCAATGGATGGCCGTTGAGCGTCCTATCGAGCGTTCGAGGACCCCGCGCGATCGACCCCTCGCCCACCGCCGACGAGGAAGAGGACGACGAGGACGAGGACGAAGACGAGGACGAGAACGCGCTAGGCCCCCACCCTGTCTGGTTTACTGTCTGGTTTCCCAAGTTGGCAAGACCGATCAGCGCGCCGCTCGCATTGTGCCAGCCCGCGCGCTCCGCGCGGTGCGCGCGGAGCAGCTGGCGGGCGAGGCGGCGCGCACTCACCGTGTCATCCACGCCGTGCTCGAGCGCCCAGCGGCGCGGCTCAAGGACGGTCGCGTTCAGAGGTGCTCCAATCGGTGTCGGCCCACACGTCGACGTTTCCCACAGGCGGTGCGCCCTCGCCTTGCCTAGTTTGGCAGCCATCGCCTCTACCGTGGTCGAGCCCCACCATTGAGCCTGCTGCGGATAGCATTGGGCGTGGTACTGCCGTCGGAACAGAGGAACACCCATCGAGGCCACCAGCCCCAGCCACGGTTGAATCAGGAGCGCTGAAGGCGATCCGCGGACCACCGCGCTCGCCTTCGTCGCCGACGGTGCCGTGCGGACCCCGGCCGGCGACGGCGTCGTTACCTCCGCCGCCATCCCCTCCCCCTCGTGCCGCTCCATCGGCGCCGCGCTCGGCCCGCCAAAGAGCGCTTGGTTCCGTCCCTGAAGCCATTTCTCAAAGCCACGGAGACGGTAGGGCGCCCACACGCGCAGAGCCGTGAGCGTGCCGCTCGCCGTCGGCTCGGCGGTCACCTGTGGGAAAGGGACACGGCGCCGTGGTGAGCGCTTGCATGCTGGGCGAGGAGGCATGGCTCGCAGGGCCCGCCGTGGTGAGCGCTTGCATGCTGGGCGAGGCTCGCAGGGCCCGCCGTGGTGAGCGCTTGCATGCTGGGCGAGGCTCGCAGGGCCCGCCGTGGTGAGCGCTTGCATGCTGGGCGAGGATGCATGGCTCGCAGGGCCCGCCGTGGTGAGCGCTTGCATGCTGGGCGAGGATGCATGGCTCGCAGGGCCCGCCGTGGTGAGCGCTTGCATGCTGGGCGAGGATGCATGGCTCGCCGTCGGCTCGGCGGTCACCTCGAGCTTGGCGACCATGAATGTGCACGCCTTGCAGTTCGTCGTCGCGAACAGGTGCTCCCCATCCAAGAGGAGCAGCCTCGTATCGTATGCGGGCTTGCCCCACGGCGGTGTCGCGAAGCCGTCGTGCACGCCCGGAGGCACAAACCAGCGGCTGCCGTTGTGCGCAATCGAGACCTGATCCTCGGGCCGCGGCAGCATCCACGTCCATGCGAGTACTTCCAGCGACGCGTCAAGCACGGCGAGCGCCGTGCCCTTGAAGTAGGCGCCCGTTGCGATGGCCTTGCCTCTGCTGGTCGGCTTCAATAGCGGCGACGAGGCGTTGCACTGGTGCAGCGCTTCGGCGCGCAAGGCCACTACGTATGCGCAGCGAGGGCAAAGTCGACGAAGCGAGTGCGGCGCCGGCGCGATCGACGGGTTAAACGTGTTGAAGATTCGTGGCAGCGCGGGCTCGCCGAGCGATGGAGGTCCGGCGATGTGCGGCAATGGAAGCCCGAGCGGCGTGAGCTGCAGCTTCAAAACCGTCGGTGCGATGCCGCGCAGATGCGTGGGCTGCGCGGCGAAGGCATTGGGCGCGTCGTACATGTACGGCGCAGAGTACCGCATGGAGTCGGCGGCGGGTCAGAGGTCTTTACAGCCCGTCGGGCCCTGGTGAACTTTTGTAATCTGAACGTATCTGTCGATGCATGCCAAAGTTATCCGCTCGATTCCGAAACCGAATCTTTGATGGGGGCTAGATGCAGAGAAGAATAGTAAACCGAGACCGCGCCGATCGGTAGCGACCCCCGCCTCTCGGATGTGCCTTTGCGTGATGCGAACTTTCATCAGTTCAGACACACTCCCCCTCACTAGCGCTGACCACGCTCTGCTCCTCTAGGCCTCACCCTCGCCACGTGTGCGTCGCTGGAAGGCGGTAACGATCTATGAAACTACGACGCATTGGAATGTTAGCTGAACAACTTGAATGTTATAGAGTCCTGGACCTACATGACATGTACCTTCTACTCCTCCTTCGCGACCGCCTTGGCCGCCGTCGCCGCTACCCGTGCGGCAGCCTGTTCGGCCTGCCTCGCGCGTTTTGTCTTGATCTCCTCGAGCGCGCTCACGCGCTTCGCGGCTACGTCCTCCTCGTCGTCCGGAGCAGCCTCCGCCGACCTCTTCTTGAGCCCTGCATGCGCGGACAACGGCTCAAAGCTCGGCTTGGCCCACTCACGTGCGATCCGCTCGGCGAGCGCTGGCACTGAGCCCTTGTCGCTCTTGTTGAGCCGCCGAACGCAGTACGTTGCGAGCATGCTCTGCCCAAAGTAACTTGCGATCAGCATCTCGGCGGAGAGGCCATTCACACCCATGCAGTCTATCATCTTCTCGACCAGGTCGTCGGTCGGGGCGACCGAGAGCATCGAGGCAATGGCGTCCTCGTTGCCCTCGGCGAGCGAGGTCAGGCCGAGTCGGACAGAGGCGGAGACGTTGGCCTTGGGTGCAGCGCGGGCTCGGCGAGACATGGAAGGATTGCGGAATATGCGTTCACAGTTCTAGGGCACTCGCGAAGAGAGCTCGAGGTGAGTTTGGCCCGATTGGTGTTCTGTGTTGAACTTCACTTTTCAAAATGTTTTCGATGTTTTCGGAAAGCGCGGAAGCCTCGGGATGCTAGAAGCGCTCGACGAGCAGACGCTGCCGCCGTACTTTGAGGAGCAGTATATCCGCGCCAGTCTAGAGACCGCTCTGACGGCGGCAGTCCAAGCATCGCTGCCTGTGCCAACCGCCGAACGGCTCGGGTTCATCGGCAGCCACCTGAAGGCACAAGCAGACGGCAGGGCTCCGCCCACCGCTGCTGCGCCTTCCACCGCCACAAGGCCCAGTGCGGGTGAGCTGAACGAGCTGGCGGCAGCACTCTCCAAGGTCCTCAACGATGCTCGACACGCGCCGGGCTGGCCGCTGCGGGCCGTCGCGAATGCGCTCCTGGGCACGGATGGGAGATGCGAGGAGGAGGACGACGACTTGCTGCTCGCCGTGCCTCTACCAAAGCCTCCGCTCAAGCTCAACCGCACAGAGACCCGGAATTTCGCGCGCGAACTCGCCGCCGCCATCATCGAGTCGACCTCGGCCTCAGAGTCCTCAGCATCGAACGGGTTGGACGCCACGGCCTCAGAGCCCTCTGCGACGACGTGGACGACCATTGAAGCCGTGGTGCCCGACGGTTGTGTGCCGGGAGAAGAGTTCACCGTGGAATGGGAGGGCTCCGAACTGATCGTGATGGTGCCCGAGGATGGGTACGCGGGCATGCTGCTCGAGATCGACGTCGGTCCCTCCTCCGGCCTCGGCGTGCCCGAGACGTACGAGGAGGTCGACGAGATTGGATTCTCAGAGATTCGATTCGACGAGATTCCTGCGGATTCCACATCTGGATTCTCAGAGATTCGATTCTCAGAGAGCGTTCCTGAGGATTCCACAGGAGCAGCTGACAAGTCCACGAGCACAGCGGCTGCGTCGGAGGCTACGCGAGGGCACGCGCTGAGCCGCAGCTTCACTCTCAACGAGCGCTATTCCATCCCGCACCCACTGAAACGCTCGTACACCACGGCGGCCTTGAGCCAAGTCGACCGCTACTTCGCAGTCGAGTCGCTGCTCGAGACGGTCGAATCGGGTGCAATCTCGCCGATCTCGGGCCGATGGCTCGTGAATCTGCGCCGATCTGGCGGGCGCATCGAGCGCCGGCAGGATCTGCCGCCTGAGGCCTTCCTCGGTGCGCCGACGCTCCGCCGCCTTGCCACCGCTCTCGGCGCCGACTTCGGGCTGCTCTTCGTCATCCTGTCGTACAAGTGGCTAGCGACGTGGCATTGCGACCCGGATCGGTTCCATCTGGACGCCGTCGCCGACGTGGCACAGACCTACCTGCTGCCCAATTTCGAGGCCGAGCGATCCCTCATCTCACGCTCGCCCCTCACCGCCGCCTTTGAGGGCGCCGGCTTGACGGAACCTCCCGATTTCGGCCTCTTTTGGGACTTTGCCTCCCTCTTCCAGCCGCCACGGACCCTGCCCGAAGAGCTCCTCTTCGTCCGTGGGCTGCGCGACTCGACCGACCTCTGGTGCGGCCACGCCCACACAGTCGTCTGGATGCAGAGCGCCGTCCCGGCCGGATTCAGCGGCGCCACCTACGACGCCTCTGGCTTTTGCTTCTGCGAGGCGGCCACGAGTGCCGTGGTCAAGAGCCATGCGCGCCGCCTCGACATCGGTCGCCGGACGCCGGACGCGACCGCGGCCGGTACGCTCGGCGCCCGAGGCGACGCGTCGGCGGCGTGTGCTGAAGGCGCCGAGCGCGCCGTCTCGGGCGCCGAGCGCGCCGTCTCGGGCGCCGAGCGCGCCGTCTCGGGCGCCGAGCGCGCCGTCTCGGGCGCCGAGCGCGCCGTCTCGGGCGCCGAGCGTACCGGCCGCGACGCATCGGCCGCGTATGCCGGAGGCTATTGGAAGCCGAGCCGGCGGCTCGAGCACGTTTGTTCGACGCACCGGCCCCCGCCGCTTCTGCCCGACGCCGCCGACGCCCTCTTCCGAGAGGCCAAGGCCTTTAGCGACCCTGCCGACGCGGCCGTTGTGAGCCGCGTGTACCGCACGTTTTTTGGCGCCGTGTCGGTCAGCGCGACGAGCCTCTCGTTCAGCACGTTGGCCTGGACGGCGGCAGAGGCGACGGCGCTCAGCGCGGCGCTACCCCATTTCACGGCCCTCACGAGCCTCGATGTGGCGCACAATCCCATCGGCCCGGAGGGAGCCGTCGCGCTCGCGACGGCGCTCGAGGAGTTGCCGCGGCTGCGCTCCCTCGACCTATCCGAGACGGGTATGGGGGCTGTTGGCGTCGAGGCGATCGCGCGCGCGCTCGAGACGACGCCCTCATTGACGGAACTCAACCTGTCCATGTGTGTGGATGACGCCAACCTGGCGGATGGCCCCTGATGACCTCTGATGACCTCTGATGACCTCTGATGACCTCTGATGACCTCTCTCATCAGGTCTGTGGATGACGCCAACCTGGTGGATGGACCCGCGGTCGCCTCGGCCGTGGCGGCCGCTCTCGCGCGTTGCTCGAGCCTCACTTGCCTTCGACTGAGCTCGAACAATCTCGGCGACGGCGAGAGCGGCTACCTGCCGGCGAGCGCGGTGGAGGGTGGCCCTATCGAGGTCGGCGCGCGCGTCGCCCATTTGGGGCGCGCCGTAGTAGTCACGCACTGGGATGGCACCGAAGTCAAGGTGTGTCCGCTCGCACCCGATCTGAGCGGTCTCGATGCTCTCGCGCGCGCCATGCTCGCGTCGAGATCTCTCACCTCGATCGATCTCGCCGAGAATCAGATTGGATCTGGCGGCGCCGCCCTGCTGGCCGAATGCCTTCGGCAGGCGTGCGACGAGGCGAGTCAGGCGGCGGCTGAGGCGGGAGCGTCGTCTCGGGCGGCGGCTGAGGCGGGAGCGTCGTCTCGGGCGGCGGCTGAGGCGGGAGCGTCGTCTCGGGCGCCGCCACTGCGACTGCGGCGGGTGGACGTGCGCGAGAACTATCTGGACGAGGCGCGCGCGCCGGACGCGCACGGTCTGCTCCGCACGACGCACGACGAGCAGGCGGTGGCGGCACTCCGGGACGCGGGCGAGGCGGCGCAGCTGGAGCTCCTGATCTAGAGCCTGGCGAGGAGGCCACTCCTTATGTACACGCAGTGTAGAAGAAACGCTCGAGGAGTGCGGGGCAACATCTAGATGAAAAAGGGCAACGGAGAGGACATTTCCAGAGTTTTGCGCTCAGCTCATTGTGAACAGTTACAGTATTACACAGATTAGGAATTTATCATCACACATGGACAGTTCATCACTCACTGAGAGACTGAGTCATGTTCATCACTCCAACTTTTCAAAGATTGCGTGAGTTCATTATGTGCAAATGTGCTGACCGATTTTCCTTCTAAAGGAATCTGGCGAGGGTCGGGGGGATACCAGCTTGCAGCTAGAGGCTTGACGAATCTGGGTCCCGCCGATTCAAATTCACAGTTCAGTGTGGTGCTGGTCGACATGTTCAAGGTGCCGGAACTGGTGTCGGCACCGTTCAGGGGCCCAGTGCTGCGGCTCGGACGGCGCTGCTGGTTGCAAGCCGAGCCCATTCGCTCATCTCCTCCCGCCTCAGTGGATGAGTCACTTTCACCTGCGCAATGGTGGAGCTCGTGCCGCGCGACCCGTTTGAATGGGAGCGAGATTTACTGCTTGAGGAAGAAGGGCTTCCGGCCGCACCACCTGGTCCTCGGCTCGGCTGCACAGAGCATGGGTATGATCAATGGCTTCCTTTCGTCGTGGTCGCAAACTCAGGGAGGAAGCAACGCCGAGGTCACCGGGCTGATTTCGAGTGCTCGGCAAACGGCGATGGACAAGCTGATGGCAGAGGCCGTGGCACGCGGCGGGGCGGGCGTCGTAGGGACGAGCCTGCAACTCGTGCACAAGGCATCGCACTTCGAGGTCGTGGCAATCGGCAGCACCGTGGTCGCGCTCGAAGATCATGAGAAGTGTCCACCCGTGCCAATCGAGAGGGCGTCTCCACCGACCGAGAGGGCGTCTCCACCGACCGAGGGGGCATCTCCACGAGTCCATTCCGACTGGCTCTCCGTTGATGAGGAGACTCATCATCCTAAGGTGGCTCCGCCGCCCACTCTGTTCGTGGCTGGCTGCTCTGGCGAGCAGTTCTACTGCTTGCTGGAGTGCGGCTTCACGCCCAAGACGGTGGTCTTTGGCAACGACGCCTATTCCCGAGGGCTGGGAGGCTTCTTTCGCTCCGCCGTTGCGAGCACAATCTCGTCCGGGGAGGTGCCAGCCATCTCGGACGTCTTCAATCGAGCTCGCAATGCCGCGCTCTACCGCCTGTGCGTCGAGGCGCACGAGCAAGGGTGCCCCTTCGTGTCGGGCGTGCAGATGCAGGCGTCCAACTGGTCCTTTCTCCAGGAGGTTGCCGTGCGCGGCACGGCATGCACCCACTCAGACCTACGGCCTCCGGCGTCGCCCGAGGACGTCAAGACCTCCTCATTGCCGGAAGCGGATCTGTGGGCCTGCATGGACTGTGGGATGCTGCCCGTCGGAGTGGTCACACGCACGAGCGTCTTCAACGTGGGCTTCGGAGGCATGCTCAAATCTTGGGGGCAAGAGATGCGCGGTGGCGAGATCACCAGATACAATGAGGTGCTCGAGGCGGCGCGTGCACACGTCATGGACGGGATCTACCAAGACGCCCTGGCGCTCGGCGCGGACGAGATCATCGGACTGGAGCTCGACATCGTCGAGGTCGCGAACGGGCTGGTTGAGTTCCACGCTTACGGCACGGCGGTGCGAAGCGACCTGAAAGTGTACAAGCCCGAGGGCTCCACCCAACTGCCGGCGCAGGCGCTCCATGTCAGCCGACAAGCCTTCACCGAGGTCTTCGGACGGCGCGGAGTCGGCGCCTCGCCGAGCGGTGAAGGCGACGGACAGGCCTCGATCGCGTCGGCAAGCGCCGAGCAGGCAAACGCCGGCTACAGCGCCATCAACCTCGGATTGAACCTCCTCAACAGTTTCGTCAAGCCCCGCGAGAAATGAGATCTGCCACGGGCGACTGTCTTTCTCATTTATCGCGGTCCGGTGTGTCTGTTCTCAGCTGGGTGTCGTGTCGCAACACTTCACAATGTGAAGTTCACTAGAAGGCGGCCATGTCTTCACAGCAAAAAAGTTTCTGCCTCAATTCGACATCCGGCCACACAATGCCGGAATGCCGCCAGCACTCAAGAAGCCTGCCAAGCAGCTCAACAAGAACACGAAACCGCTGCCGTCGCATTTGATCCAGATCGATCCCAAGGCCGACCTGAGTGTGGGCGAGCAGCTCCAGGTGCAGCTCCATGCCAACGCTCTCACGGTCATGGACCTGTTCAAGGAGTGGGACGCGGACAAGAGCGCGTCCGTCACCCGCGATGAGTTCCACGCCGGCATCAGGGCGATGGGCTTCTCGGCGCCGACGGCGGCGATCGATTCTGTCTTCGACGCGTTCGACGCGGACCGCAGCGGCGATGTCGATTTCAGTGAGCTCAAGCACGCGCTGACACGGTCGCCAGCTGATGTTGAGCGCGAGCTGCGCCAGAAGAATGCGGAGATGAAGGCCAAGCTGAAGGATGCGAAGGCAAAGACCGACATCAAAGGTCAGGACATCCGCCACGACGCGCCCGTCCGAGGCTTTGTCGAGAAAGGCGGCGCCGTTGTGGTCACCAAGGTTGTGGACGACCCTTCAGCTGAGGTGGTGCGAGCTTGCCTGTCGACGGAGGTGGCGGCGCTGGAGGCGAAGCTCGCGGCGGCGCTCGCACGAGCGGCGGCGGCGGAGGCGACGGCCGCGAAGACGACGGAAGGTGCCCTGTTTCATCCGACGCCCCCCCGGGTGCCTCTGAAGAGGATGGCCACTTGGCACGACAAGCATGTCGACGATGTACAATCGGAAGAGGACCTTTTGCAAGCGACGGCGGCGCATTGGATTGCCAAGCTGGACGAGGAGCGGGCGGCCGAGAGCGCGGCCAAGGCGATGGCAGTCGTCGCGCACGAGGCTGAGGCGAGGCAGCACGCTGCGGAGGAGGCGCTGGCGGCGATGGAGAAACGCATGGCGACAAAGGAGGCGGAGCTTGTTGCACGGATCACGAAACAGGAGGCGGAGTTCGCAGCGGCGCTTCGGGCGGCGAAGAAGGGGAAAGAGGACAGCGCGTTCTCGACCGGTGCGAGCAGCAGCGAGTACAAGCCAACACTCGCAGCCAAGGTCGCCACCAATCGGGTGGCCCAGGCGAAGGCCACCGACCGCGAGGCCGAGATAGCGAGATTGCGCGCGGAGAATGTGGAGAAGCAGAGGCTCATTGAGGAGCTCAAGGCACAGCTGGCGCGGCAGCACGCCGAATACAAGTCGAAATCGGGCGGTGTGCCGGCGAGTGCAGAGGTCCTGCAGCGGATGAGTGCGATGGAGGCACAGATGGCCGAAGCAAAGGCGGCAGCCCAGAAGGCAGAGTCGAAGCTCGCGGCGGCATCCCATCAGCTGACCGAGGCCGCCGCTGCACGCGCCGAGAGGGCGGACGCCGATCGGAGGCTGGCCGAGATGGCCAAGCTCCTCGCCGAGATGAAGCGCAAGGCGGACGAAGCGAGAGCGAGGATGGAGGTGGCGGAGGCGGAGCTGAAGCGCAAGGCTTCTGCGCTGGCGGTTGCGGAGGCGCAAAAGGCAGCCGCGGCCCGTGAGCTAGGGCAGGCGGCGCTGGCGGCGGCCATGTCGTCCTCGCCCAAGAAAGGCAAGAAGCCGAGCTCGGTCCGGTTTCGTCAAGATGACGACGACGACGACGACGCCTCGTCCTTCCGGTACGAGTCGCCGGTCGGGAAGGGCGCCACCCCGAAGACGCCGGGGTCCGGACGGTCGACTGCATCGCCTTCCCGGCGATGGGTCGATCTTGATGAGGCCGATGATGCGTACCTGCGTGCACGCGGCAGCCCGGCGCGGGCGCGAGCCCGCAAGCCGAGGGGGAGCAAGACGCGCCGTGCCGAGCTCGCTCTCGCCAAGGAGGAGGATTCGCTTGTCAACCGGCTGCTGCACTCGGGAGCACTCGTGCCTGTAAATCGATGGGACTTGGTCTCGTCGGAGGCGCCACCCTCACCCGAGGCTGCCAGAAGGCTAGGCTGGACCCGCTGATCCATGTATTGCCCGCTTATCCTACGCTGAACCACGTGCCGCGCGCTGCTGGCCGCTTATACTACGCTGAGCCATGTAAAATGCCACGCGCTGCTGGCCGACCACGTGCGAGAGATGATCCGAGACGGCGCGATTGTGACGGCGCAATTGTGAGCGACGAAGCAGACATGCCGACTCTCCGCGTGCCCGGATGTGCAGCCCTCGACGCCGCAGCAGCATTTGAAAGATACGATGCGTGGCGTATCGACGGTACGGTATGGAATCCGGACCGTCGATACGGTTCCAACGCGATCGGAATTCGAACCACAGCGGACCGCGACACATCATGAGTAAAAAATCCATCCTGTATACGTGTATCCGCTCGCTCCTAGGAAAGTTTGCTTTTTTTGGTGACCGGGCCACACCTATACACGCACGCACCCAAGGGTCAGCATGCCTTCCCAAAGCGATGGGCGTGTACTACGCAGTGTACAGTCTGCAGTGATGCACACTAACAAGACCCCCCTTAGTAAGAAGCACCGCTCAGGATGAGAGCGACCTGCTTGTGGCCATTATTGGCAGCCAACATCAAGGCGGTCACGCCGGTGTTGCTCTGAGCGCTCACGACGGCGCCCGCCTCGAGCAGGACGAGAAGGCAGGGCTCGTGGCCATGATGGGCAGCAAGCATCAAGGCTGTGACGCCGTCGGGCTGTGCCTTATTTGGGTCCGCCTTTGCCTCGAGCAGGGCGAGAGCACAACGCTCGTGGCCATCATGGGCAGCAAACATGAGCGCCGTCCAACCGTCTTCCTCGGTTTCGTCAACGGCTGCCCCCGCCTTGAGGAAGACATGAGCAACCTGCTCGTGGCCACTTTGGGCAGCGAACATCAAGGCGGTCCATCCGGCGTTGTCCTGAGCGTTCACGGCTGCGCCCGACTCGAGCAGGACGAGAGCAACCTGCTCGTGGCCACTTTGGGCAGCAAACATGAGCGCCGTCCAACCGTTTTCCTCGGTTTTGTCAACGGCCGCCCCCGCCTTGAGCAGGACGAGAGCAACCTGCTCGTGGCCATTTTGGGCAGCTGCCATCAAGGCGGTCCATCCGTCGGGCAAAGCCTTATTTGGGTCCGCCTTTGCCTCGAGCAGGACGAGAGCAACCTGCTCCTGGCCCTTTTGGGCAGCAAACATGAGCGCCGTCCAACCGTCTTCCTCGGTTTCGTCAACGGCTGCCCCCGCCTTGAGCAGGACATGAGCAACCTGCTCGTGGCCATTTTGGGCAGCGAGCATCAAGGCTGTCACGCCGGCGTTGTTCTGAGCGTTCACGGCGGCGCCCGCCTCGAGCAGGACGAGAAGGCAGGGCTCGTGGCCGTTTCGGGCAGCGAGCATCAAGGCGGTCGAGCCGTTCGACTTTGCCATATTTGGGTCGGCCTTCGCCTCGAGCAGGACGAGAAGGCAGGGCTCGTGGCCGTTTTGGGCAGCATTCATCAAGGCAGTCCAGCCTTTGTCGCTGGCTGCGTCAACTGCCGCCCCCGCCTTTAGCAGATTGCGAAGTTGATGGACGTCTCCTCTACGAGCAGCCTTCCTCAAGGCCGCCGCTTTCTTGGCCGCCGCCTTCTCAGCCGCCGCCTTCTCAGCCGCCACCTTCTCGGCCGCAACCTTCTCTGGCGCTGCCTGCTCCTCCTCCTTCCGCCTCAGCTCCCACTCGTCCGCCTTGTCACCCGTGAGAGTGCCCGAGGCGACCATCACACGGATCATATTCTTGACGTGCATTGCCGGCAGCAGCTTCTTGCCCATCGGCAAGTTCGTCAACGGGCTCTTGCCCTGCTGCTTGAGCCACTCCTCGATGGCCGATCGCTCGTACACCTTCCCGTCCTTGGCGATGACCGGGTCGAAGGGCAGCGAAAAAGTGATGGGGCAGACGAGCTCGGCAAAGGCCTCCTCGATGGCGCTCTTGTGCCGGCGCAGCTCCTGTGCCTTCTCGTCCTCGGCCTCAGCAGCGCGGCTGCGGCTGCTGCCGCCGCCCCAAGAGGTGCCCCCCTCAGGTTGAGGCAGAGCTCGGCGACCGGGGCCATGATGCCGAGGTGGACGTCGTCGGGGTGCTCCTTCGTGAGCCACCGATAGGACAGCGCGACGAAGAGCACGCCAAAGTCGTCGCCCAGCGCCAGCGCGACCCTTCGCAGCTCCGCCGGCGGGCTTCTTCTTAACCTGCTGCTGCAGGAGCAGCTGGTGCGCGGGCTTGACGATGCGGCCGCCGTGAGGCGTGATCATTCGCGTGGTCGCCGCGAACTGCTTCGTCTTCGCCTTGGCTGCCTTTGCCATCGCGGGCGGGCGTCAGCGCGCCGGAAGCGTGTGTGCTGTGGCTCGCGCGAGTTCCCGTCACGCGTGAACGTTAACACGACAGACGCGACAGCCGGTGCTACGGCACTGTTACTGCCCGCTCAGAATACACACACCTTACATGACCCGTGAACGTTAACACGACAGACGCGAGAATTAACTCGACAATACGACAACACGTGTGCGGAATTTCACTGTGCTGCTGCTGTGATCCACGCATCCGTATATACGCCGGTCCGGTGTCTTGGGTGTCGAATTATAACCATTGGCTGTGAAACACAAACGCACGCACTCTCCGGACCCCCATGCACGGTTGGGCAGAAATGCAACACGGCGCACCTCGTATCGATCTGTAGAGATTGATGCCCATTTTATAGCGCGATTTGGTGAGCACTTTTATTTATTTTTCGTCATGAGAGATGCGCATCCATCCATGGTTTTCCTTCTTCTCTGGACCCTCCACCTGGTGCCAAGCAGAAGCCTAACCACAGGATTCGTCTCAGCACCCAGCAGCGATGGGATTCGCATCATGCGAGCCGAGCCGGGCGATTATCTCACATGCAGGCGTCTATCACAGCTCGCGGTGGAGGCCTTCTACGGCGAGCACAGCTGGACGCACGGCCCAGCGATGTACGTACAGCGCGGCATCATCGAATCGGACGTGCTCCTCGATCTGGCAGCGCGCTTGCGCTACTACGAAGAGGCGCGCTGCCGCGAGCTCACGCACGTCGGAGCAGTCTACGTGGCTCAAGTTGAGGCCACGGGCGCGCTACTCGGCTTTGCCGACGTGGGGCTCTCGTTGTACGACCGCCAGAAGGATAGCTTCAGCCTCCCGAAGCGGCCTGAGGGTGACTCACGCGTTGTGGCCTCGAATTCGCACGAGCTGCGACCGTACTTGTCAAACCTCGCCGTCGACGCGTCGCAGCGGCGCAGTGGCATCGGGCAGCGGCTGGTGGCAGCATGCGAAGCGGAGGCGGCGAGCTGGACGCAGAGCAGCCGCGCCTGGAAGGAGCAGTGCAGCAGCGGCGGTGACGGCGGTGACGGCGGTGACGGCGGCAGCGGCAGCAGCAGCAGGGAGAGTCCCTGCGTTTGGCTCGAGGTGTCGATGAGTAACACCGGCGCATTTGACTTCTACCAGGTATGACGATGCCCCTGACTGCCATTGAGTGCCTCAGATGTCCCATTATGTCCTGTCACTCTGACTGTCGCACTGCCTATCGCGCTGACTGCTGCGTGCGTCACTTGTGCCAGCGCCTGGGATACGAAACGGCCGGGATCACTCTCGGCCGTGAAATTGTACGTAAGCGCTGGTCTCTCGAACTAGAAACGGTTAGCCGGCGGCTGATGAGGAAGCCCATTGAGCCACTGCCGAGGGGGCCTGCCGACAATGCTGCGCTGAGCGGGCAGGTCGTACCGACAGCGGCGAGGGCGGTCGCGCCTGTGTGCTCAATTGATTCACGAGACGTTTGATTTCGAATTTCGTGTATCGGATCAGCGAGCTGTGTGGTGTGTGTACGCTGTACTGTACGCACCGATGCCCCCCGGCACCGGTTGATTGACTCTGTCGAAAAAGAAATTCTCTGCCTAGAGGATTTCTTGGGCCTGCAAACGTATTTTGGGGGCGCGCCACACTCGACCCTGAGCCGGCTTTGTTCGCACTACGCGTTACTTTCACGACAACCTGGCTGTACGTGAGAAAACCAAGTGTTCACACGAGTCAACTGCCTGACTTCACAAACTGCGCATGCGTTTCACACCTTTTTCACAGTTCGCGGCAAAAGGATGGATCCCGACGCGATCGCAGGGCTCCGCTCAATCGTGGGCGAGTCTGTAAGCCGGACTGACCTTGAGGCGCTCCTCCGTGGAGCGGGCATGGACGTCGAAACAGCGGCCAACCATTACTTCGACGGTGCCACGCTGATGGGCGCAGAGCCTGCGGCTGCCGCGGCCGCTGTTCTTCCTGCTGCCCCAGCTCCTGCTACGGCTCCCGCAGCAGCTCCTTCCAAAGCAGCTGCTGTCACTCCGTTTTCACTTGCTGCCTCTCATGCCACGCCGCTCTCCGTAGCCAGCAACACGCCACCCGCCTCTGGCTTCCGCAGCGCCGCCGACGTCCTCCGTGACGAAGGCCGGCAGCAGCTCATCTCGCCGATGACGACGATCTCGACGAGCGCCGGCTCGTCACCGCTGCCAACTGCGCCGCCCGCGCCATCCATCGCGCCATCGTCTGCGCTTTCAACACCCAGCGCGCCCTGGTCCACGCTTCCTGCCGCCGCCACTTCCGCTGCCGCTCCCTCGAGCACCTCGAGCACTTCCATCGCAGTTCCGGCCGCCGCTGAGCCGCATGCGAAGTGCGGCACCATCCACGTGGGCACGGCGGGCTTTGCTGACGTCACCGCCAGCTGGGCTGGCGCCTTCTTCCCCCCGGGCGCCAAGGGGAAGCCAGCCTCGACCGCGCTTGATTTTCTTCAAGAGTATTTCGATGTGTGTGAGGTGCGCCGCGCCCACCGGTTTGCTACCGAGTGAGACGGAGAGCGAGTGCGACTGATGGTGTCTCCGAGTGCCGCGGACTGCAGGTGAATGGGACCAACCATGCAATGCCTTCGGAGACTTCGATCGCGCTGTGGCGGTCACGCGCGGCCCCAGGCTTTGCTCTCTGCCTCAAGATGGTTGCCACAGTGACGCACCGGCGCGACGGGCAGCCGGGCTGTGACGAGGCGCGGCGCGAGCTCGCCACCTTTTTGGCCCGTGCTGCCGGGCTCGGCGAGGCCCTCGGCCCTATCTTATTCCAGTTCCCACGCTCGATCACGTGCGACCTTGGTCTTGTGCGCGCGCTGGCGGAGGTCATCGCGGCCAGTCCCATCCCAAATGCCCGCATAGCCTTTGAGGTTCGTCACCGCTCGTGGTTCGCCTTTGCGACGAACGGAGTGCTCGAGCTGCTGCATGAGCTGCGCTGGTGCTTGGTTGAGCATCCCAACACGCTCGACCGCTCCACGACGGTTGACAAGTCCGGTGATCTCAACGGCAAGCGCTATGAGCTCGAGCCACTTCGTGGCGCCGAGTGGCCTCTCACATGTGACTGGGCGTATGTGCGCCTGCATGGCGACAATGACGAGCACACGTACACGTACTCGGACGGTGAGCTGGCGACGCTCGCGACGGCGCTTCACGGCTACCGGCAGCGCGCCGTCCGCACGTACGTATTCTTCCTCAACTGCGATCAGAATGCGGCGATGCCTCACAACGCGCGCAAGCTCAAGCAGCTCGTGCATGCACTCGCAGGGGAACCGTTGCCACGTGCCCCCAAGGCCGCCGCCAGAGGCATCGGTGCCTTCTTTGCTCCCAAGCGCGCCACGGCGAACGATGAGGGGTTGGCTGACGGCCGCGACGGCGCAGGGCCGGAGCGGAAGCAGCCACGCCGAAGCGGGTGAGCGCGACTATGGCTCCCCTCCGCATCGGGTACATGTACCACGGCTCCACGACTTGCACGTACACGGTGCAGCCGTGCGCGGACGCGCCGCTTTATAGGCGGAGATGCGCGCGTGGGCGGTGGGACTGCACGACGACGAGGTGCCGACCTATTCGCGCGTGTGTAATCGTCAAATACAACGGTCGTGATATGTGAAGAGATCGTCGTGCCACTAGGGGCTAACGCGGGCATACCGCTTACCGGTCGGTAAATCTTTCTGCTGCCTCTCTCTCCACCCCTGCACAAGATGTCAAGACGAGACGTGAACCATCCCCGTCGAGGTATCACGTATGCACGCATCATGATTCACGTGACATCATGCTCGCGCTTTCATGCTCGTGCTCGGACGGGCTCGGCTCTTGTTGTGCTCTCCCCTCGTCTTCCGTCACGTAGCGGACTGAGGTTACTAAGTGAAGTCTTCATCCGGATCGGGCTTCGCCGCAATGGCCGCCGCCATATCGGCCGCCGCATTTGCTTCTTTCTTCGTGGTTTTGACCCTCTCGGCGCGCAGCCCCTGCATCTTCATCCAGCGGAAGAGAGCAGCGAGCGGCGCCGAGCTCATCATCGCCTCGCGCGTCGTAACGTCACCGAGCGCATTCTTGACCTTCTTCCAGCGCGCTGTCGAGACGGCGGTAAGGTCAAAATCGGAGAGCGCCTTGAGGATGGCATGGGCATCAAGCGCGTTTCGGAGCCCTCCGGTCCCCGTCCAGCTGGACAGCGCGTCATGATTCAATTTTGGAAGCGCTCCGCGGCCGGGGGCTCCTTCGAGCAGGATCACGGCAGCCGTCAAGATCTTTGCAACGGCTTCTGGAGGCTGTCTGTACCTTTTAATTTCGGCCAACTTCTCGACATTGACCATGGCCCGCATGTCGGCGTCCACAATAGGAAATAGACGATCGAAGAACAGCCGCGCCCAGTACTCGGCCTCCGCCTGCTCCTCATCCGGATTGATGGCCAGCTCGGCGTGCGCGAGCCCGTCGATGATCTCCGTCGCCACACTGAGCACGTCGGAAAGCTGTGCGACTACCGCCTCGCGTTCGCTCTTGGTATCGCCTGCATTGACCAGGTCGATGTCAAGGCACACGTCGAGAATAGCGTCCCTGGTCCGCGTCTCCTTGGGCACTAGCGCCACCCTCGAGATGCCAGCCTGTAGGACAGGCGGTAGGAATGCTTTTTTGTTGCCAAGAGGCGTGTGCTGCACGGTAGCAGGGCACCCGGTCAAGTACTTCACCGCTCCGGCTACTGTGTCGCCAACAGCAGCGAGTGCCATTTCCGTCAATCTCACCAGCTCTTGAGGCAAGCGTTCGTTCTTGTCACGCAGAGCTGGCCGTGAGCAGATCGATGTACTGCAGCTCACGACCAGGAGGGCGCCCTTCACCTTGGTCGTACGCACGCCGAGGGCTGTCAGAGGAGGAAAACACACCTCCGCCTCGCCAGGGTACTCACTGAGCCACGCAATCTCGGCACCTCGGTCCAGAAGCCCTTGCTCAATCTCGAGCAGCAGAGAGCCCGGCGCGGACGACGCATATTCCTCGGCAACGTGCTGGTTCGTCGTGGTACTCATGAAACCCAGCTCGACGCCCCCGCGCGCACAATACTTGTCCTCGACGCGGAAGGGCTTGGGCAGCTTGCCAGCGAGGCCGCGGTACACCTTCTGCACCTTCTGCAGCATGCTCAGTTTGACGAGGGCCAGGTTGATTGTGTGGATGGTTGCGGCATAGCTGTTGCCCTGGCAAAGGCGCTCGTAGGCGATCTGAAAGAATTGCGGCGAGTCCGGTAGGATGCCTCGAAGGCAGCCATTGTACTTCATGTACAGAGGGCCCGTGTAGAGTCGAGCAGCACAGAATTCCTCGAGATTCAGTGGTGAGGAGCCAGCCTCTTCAAGCTGCGTATTTATGTTGGCGCGCACCTCTCGAAAGGATCGTACAGAATTGGCCTGGCGGCACGGTCGACCAGCAGCCTTGAGCTTCGTGTCGACTGGCCACTGATCGATTCCCAGGCTATTGAGTCGGGTGCCGCTGGGATCTATTACAAAGTAGAACTCATAGCGGCTCGTGGTGACAGTGCCGTAATTGTACACCTCGAACGGCGTATCGCTGTCCAAGCGCTTGGTGTGCTCCGCCTCCATGCCGGACAAGACCTGATCGGGCGGCGGTACGTCCGCGCCCAAAAGCACCTTGAGACCTCCGCGAAAGTCATCGAGTGTGCCGTACTTGAGTTCGAAGCCTGCCGGGTTATTCTCGATGTAACGGTCAAGGATCACCGGCACCCCGTCCTTGTTCAAGGTCAGATTGGCCTGCAGCAGCTGCTCCTGCGTCTTGTAGAGCTCCTCCGCGAGCCGCCGCCTCTCGCGCTCTTTCTCTTTTTCGAGCTTGAGCAACTTGGCCTTGGCCTCCGCCTCCTTGCGCTCCGACTCCTCCTTTGCCTCGCGCTCTCTTCGCTCCTTCTCCGCCTGCACGGCAAGCATCTGCTCTTCGAGCTTTTGCTGCTGCTTCCTGAGCACCTGCTTTTGTTTCTCCGCCTCCGCCTTCAAGGTGGCCGCCTGCTCCTCGAGCTCTCGCGACTTCTGTGCGGCGTCCGCATTGTGCTGCGCCTCTGCGGCGGCGGCGGCGGCGGCGGCGGCAGCGGCGCTCACTTCAGCACGTTTCTGCTGAGTAGCCGCTTCTTCAACACGTTTCTTGGCAGCTGCCACTTCTTCAGAAAGTTTAGCCAGCGCAGCCTGGGTAGCCTGGGCAACCTGGGCAGCCTGTGCTTCAGCTGCCGCCTCGAGTTTGGCGACTTTTTCGTTCATGGCATCTCTCTCGGCCGCGAAACTGTCCATCTGTTTCTGATTTTCGGCGACGGCCGCAGCGGCGGCCGCAGCTAATTCAGCCGCCTCTTGGATGGCCCTTTGAGTCACCTCCTTGGCGTCCCGCTCGGCGCGTGCGATAGCCCCATCGGCGGCTGAAGAGGCCGCGGCCGCGGAGGCGGCCGCGGCAAAGTCAGCCGTCTCTTGAGCTACCCGTATAGCCGCCTCCTTGGCCGCCAACTCGACGCGTTCTTTAGCCTCATCGAGCTTCGTGTTCCGATTGAGAAAGCCGAAAAATCCTGGTGCGTTTATGAAGACATTGGCGAAATCGCCGCCGCTCGCCGTCTGCTTCTGCACAACTGCAACAAACTCCTCAAAATTAATCTCACCATCATCATCACGGTCAGCATCTGACATCATCTTTGCGATTTCCTCCGGTGTCTTTTTGGCATCGATCTCCGTGAGCATTGCTGACATCTCCGCCGTGGACACACGCCCCGATGCATTGGCGTCGAACTTGTCGAACACAAGCCTGAGCAACTCACGATCGATCGTCGCCATCAGTGGCGGACGTAGGGGCTTGGAATCGGGGTCTTCGTCTTTGCCGTCGATGCGATCAACGTTGTCAAAGGCGTGTCCATGTTTGCCAGAAGACACGTCATCAACATTAGGGATGCGTACAACATGTGCTGCGGTGTGCGGCTTGGCGCGTGCAACCACGCCTGCACCGTTGAGCAACAGTTCAGCAATTGCTTGTATCACCGTCTTATGGCCGATGAGTGAGACGAGCAGCTTCATCGCACGCTCGGCGGGCATCGCGCCGAGAGCCGTGACAAAGTGATACTCGAGACCGGGGGTCAAGGGGCGGCTCAGCTTCTGCACCTCTTCTTGGAGCAGAGCCTGCAAGCCAGAAGACAGCACGCGGTGCGGCTGGAGGGCGTCCAGCCATGCATCTAGGGTCCAATCCATGAAGTCGTCGTCGTCGCCGTCAATGCCATCAGCACAAGCCGAAGCACCCTGCAACGCCTCGACAACGGCGTCGGCCAACGTTCTGTTTTCCTTTTTCGACAACGTCACAGATTTCCGCCGCTTCATTTTTTGAAGTCGGAGATGGGCCTCGAAGTCGACCTCCTCGACTGACGATACGCGTGCCGGTTCGGCTGACGACACGCTTGCCGATTCGGCTGACGACTCGACTGCAGGCTTCGGGATGTCCTCTTCGCTGCTTCTTCTCTTCTTCCTGACACGAAGCTTTGAGCTTGTGACTCGCCGCTTCGACTCTCGAGCTCGGAGCAGGGCCTCGAAGCCAGCCTCGACGGACGACACATTTGGCGTGCTCGATGGAACCCTCCGCTCAGGATCCTCGATTGTCAGGCGCACCTCGCCGTTTGCGATGGACGCCTCGAGCGCTTCCATATTCGTTGGGCCAGCGCCGACAGCCGGTCGGCCATTTACCTCGAGAATACGCATGCGCGGAAGCAGCCGGGGCTCAGCGCGCGAGATGATGCTGTTCTCGGTCACCTGAACAATCCTGGGCGCCTCTGCTGCCTTGCCTCCGAGAACCAGTCCAAGCGATTTCGCGCCCTGTGGGTTGCGAAGCACCACTTGGAATATTGTGGGCTCGCGGGGTGCTACCGGTATGCCGGTTTCGGCCTGCTTTCGCAGCCGTGCGAATCGATCGCTCTTCTCTTCCAGTCGTGCAACGGCCCTTTTGCGCAGCTCGACCATCTTGAAGATGGGGAACCAATCAATGTCCGCGCCTTTAACAAGGCTTTCTTCTCCCTCCACCTCCAGCTCGACAATGCCAACTGCAGCTCTCAGGAGTTGGCTGGCCTCGTACGGACCGTTCACTGCTATTCCGTTAATGGACAAGATGCGCATGCCCACGGCTAGCCGAGGTCGCGCTCGCACGGCTGGCGAGTCCTCCGACACGCCGATAATGGTGGGAGGCTCGTAAGAATTGCCCTGAAGCAAGATCCCTATCGGGGAGCTGTCCTTGAAGAGCTTGATCGGGAACGCAATTGTCGATGATGAATTCTTGGCGTCCACAGCCTGTTCGACGGGGCCCACCCGTGCGGACCATCCGGCACCCATGCAGTCCCGCGGGCGTGCGACACGACGGGCACAACGTGCATTCTCCAGGAGAAGTAAAACGACGGCCCCTCACACCGCACTTGTGACTTGTCACTTTCCCAAAAAGGAAAGCTGCTGCTGCTGCTGTTTAACACAACGCGCGCGATCTCCGGACCCCTAAAAGGAAATTGGGGCGCGCGCGGCGTGGAGCGCGCTGACCAGACTGACTTACCGAAATCTATCCGACCCGTTCCTACAGTACCCGATTGTATGACCCAAGAAGAAGTCATCGTCGACGCGTGCAGGGTTGGCGCGTGCAGAGATGCTATAGATCATCCCCTCGAGCATGTTGGCCTCTCGCAGAGATGTTTCGTCGCACTTCTTGAACTTCTTAGAGTCAAGCTGTTCGAGCTCCACCGTGTAGATTTGCTGCACGGCATCGTACGCTTTGACATACGCGAGAGTCTCCTTTCCGTTGTTGCGTGTCACAAACACTCTGCTGGCGACCTGGGGAAGCGCTGGGGCGCTGTTAACGCATGGCCATGAGTCTTGTGTGTGTCTTCTAACGAGAAGGGGTCCTAGCAAAGTAAATTCCACGACATGCCAAGCACCAACATTTACATAGATCATGAAGTGTCTAAATGTATACCGCGCCTCATTGCCACGTCGCGTATCTCAAAATATCAATCCTCGCCGAGCTTGACCTTGGCCCAGGCACGGGCATCTCTTATGCTGAGATGCAGGACCACACTGCCGCTTGCACTGGACACCTCGTCAATGATGGTCCTGATGATACTTGTGACCATATGCTCCACGCAGCGGGCGAGGGGCTGCATAGGCTCGCCGCCCCAAGCAACTGCATGTGTGCTCTTGAAATCGACAAACTCGTCCAGGATCTCCTCGTCCAACTCTTTCTTCATGAGCATGAGCAGAAACATTCCCCCGTCGGAGCACTTCGCCTTCGAGAGCTCCTCGTCAGTTGGTAACGCCTTGACCAAGCTCAGCCTGCAAATCGCCTCCATGAATCCCTCGAACGGCAGGTGGTTTTCTTTGGTTTCGCCCTTCGTCATGCGTGCGTCGATCACGGCCATGCGGCTCATCACGAAGCTCAGCGTAACGTCCCGCTCGGAAACGTCCACTCCGATGAATCCGAGCGCCCTGATGAACTCTGACCACTCTGCGAGGCTGAGCAAGTTTTTGTGTCCAAATTCCGTGCCCGAGGCCACTGAAAACACGTTGCGCAGCGAGCTCTCGTACTTGCACAACACGTCATTCACGGTCGACTCATACGCGAGCTTGCGGAAGTCATTGTAGTCTCGAAAGATCCTCTTGTCGACGCGCGGCTCGATCAACTCGGCGAAGAGCTGCCGCACTGCCATCGAGATGTCGCGGATAGCTCCCGGCTTCACCCACCGATTGATCGCGACCTCAACGAGCAAGTATAGAAACTCGACTCGATTGAGAGCCTTGGCGTCCGAGTGTGTGACGGCCTTGCCTTGCACCTTTGCTTTGGCCTTCTCGTAGTTGACAGAGCGTGCATTCACGGCAATGAAGAGCGTGTCCATGTCCGACTTTTTGCAGAACTTGGAGCCGTCGACCACCAGCTTGAAGTCCTCAATAAACGCGCTCCACTGGTTGAGGGCGAGGGACGAGAGGCTGCCGCCGACTGCCGCGTAGTACTCGAAGAGTTGCACGATCCGGTCGTGGTAGTCCCACAGCACCGCCTTCGTCTCCGCCACCTCGTCCGAGATGCCATCCCCGTCGGCATCAACGCCGCCGCCATCGTCAAGCTTGTCGATAAGCTTCGAAAGGCCGAGCTCGCAGGCCTGCTTCCAGTCGACGTTGAACCGCTTCAGCTCCACCTCATCCGTGTCGAAGATGTCCTTTGAGTCGGCGAACGCGGCGCGCGGCTGCCAGATGAATTTTTGTTGGCGCGATTGTTCCGCAGGTTTGGGTGCCACTTTAGGTGGCTGCTCTGGTTGCTTCGGCGACGCAGTGGCTCTGCGTCGCAGAAGAATCATCGGGGGCTCTGAAGCAACATAACGGCTGGAGTAGACGTTGAAGTACGCGTGATCGTAGGCGAGCTGGAGCTGTGGCGCGCTGGTTGACTGGCGATCGATCATCGCACCGACGCGGCTGGCGTGATTGCCCCGCGCCGTCTGTCGAGAGTTGTAGAGTCGCCAGGCTGTGCGCATCCTCCCCTGCTGCTCCAGCTGCACCTTCGTCAATTGCTTGTGCGGCGTTGGCAGCAGCGGCATCCCAATATCATCACTCTGCATCTTTTTCAACGCCGCCTGCATCGACACTGAGACTTGGCGCTTTCTTCTGGTCGCCCTCCTTTTCAGCGCCACTGGTGTGCCACTTCCCTGGATGGCCATCTCCCTGGTTGGCACCTCAATTGGAACAATATCCATCCCGCGCCAGCCTTGACCATTGGCCCGAAGGGAGCTCGCTGCTAATGCCAGCGGTACTCGCTTCTTGGAAGAGCTGGTTGGCACACTAGTTGGCAGCCAGCTCGCTGCGTTGGCATGTGGCGGGCTCGGAGTGCTCCAATATGAAGCCAAGGCGGTTGCAGGCCTTGTTGGAGCGTGCGCAACGCTGTGGAGGTTTGGCATTGAAGCCGAAGCAGTCGAAGACAAGGCCAGGTCTGGTGCGGTCGCGGGTCTCAGTGCTAAGTTCGACCCCGGGTCAGATTGATGCGGCGGCAGAAAGTCGTCGGGCTCGCTCTCCTCCGGCACAAAGGCGCTGGAGAGACCGTCTGCCGTGTGGATGGCATCGAGGTACTGGTTTGAGAGAGAGCCATCGACGATCCTCGTTCCACCGTACAGGATTGTCACGAGCGTCGAGCCTCGTGCAATCCGTTCCTCGCGTGCCTTTTGTAGAGCGCGGGCCCTGTCCTCTTGAGGCAGCTCCCTGGATGCACTCGCTGCTCGCAACTGCGTGTGAATACGCATCGAGGAGGGGTGGTCGTTGATGGATCGCCGGACGTCGTCGATTGATGGCCTATTCGAGGACGGCCTGGTGAGCCGGACAGTGGCCACAGGGGCTTTGACAGCGACAGAGTTGTCTTCTACCGATGGCTGCCGTGACCTCGCGGCCGCTGCCGGATCATGAGCGGCCTCTGGCGCGAGCATGAATGACGTGCGTGCCCAGGGCGCAAAGGGCTCGCCATCATGCAGCTGGCGCAGCTCGGAGATGGCCTGGCGCATGCGCATTAGTTCCTGCTCCTTCGCCATCAGCTTCGCTCGAAGGCCTTCTACCTGCAAACAAGGCGGGAGCGCGGCGCGCGGCGCGCGCGTACGTTCTATTTGCGAGAACTCGACATCGTGAGAGTCGGACGGTTTCGAACCTTGCTGCTGCTGCTGTTCAACACAACGCGCACAACCTTTCGAACCTTGCTGCTGCTGTTCAACACAACGCGCACACTCTCCGGACTTCGAACCTTGTCTCTCACGAGGAAACGAGTGTAATGCCAGGGGAAATCTGAAAAAGGGGACTTTCAACTGTTTCACGTCTCGAGCACGCAGCGCGTTCATACGATACGGCTCACCGCATAGTTTTCAATGTGCTCAGTGCGACGCGGATTTCCCGCGTGTGTTAGAAATCACACAGACACACATTCACATTCATACAAACACCGCTTGTGTGAAAGTTAACGCGACACACGCGACAACCGGTGCTACGGCCCGTGTCGCGTTACGTTCACAGGACGTCCTGTGTTGGGCGCAGTCCTCCTGAACGCACTCCTCCCCGTTTTCCCCACAGGGGAGTCGGCCCGGCGCCGGCGCTCGGCGGGGGAGCCCCCATTCACAATGAGAAAAGAGGGGCTGTCCTGAACGCGATGGTACTCGGAGCTGCTTGGGTTCTTGACCGCCCCATGCGCGACGCATTCGTCTCCATTTGCGTGGTGCTGGGGATCACTCTATGCTCGATACTCGGCTTGCTCTCAGCGCAGGCGTCCGAGACTGCTGGCCCATCGCGTGGACTCGAGTGCCTAAAAGGCATGTCCGCCGGTGTTCTCGTGGCAGTGGCGTGGTTGCACCTGCTCGATGACGCACAGGAGCGGCTTGAAGGGCTGACGATGTATCCTGCCGCGAATGCTGCCATGCTTACAGGCTACCTGATGATGGCGACCGTCCAGGAACTCACGTGGCCCTGTCATCATGTCCCAAGCGTTGCTGGTTTACCGCTGTTGTCGAAAGGATCGGTGGCGGAGCTCGGCTCTCCGCAGCTCCTTCATACGTTCCACGTCTTAGAGGCGTCAATTTCGATCCATTCGGTGCTCGTCGGGCTCGGCTTTGGCTTGGGAGAGCTCGGCGCCCAGGAGCAATTCGTACTCGGCCTCGCGCTGAGCGTCCACCAATGCCTCGAAGGGCTCGCTATAGGCCTCCTCGGGATGAAGAGCGGCCTCCGTCGGTCCGCATGGCGCCGTACCTACCTTGTCTTCACCCTCTCGCTCCCGCTTGGGGTCGCGATTGGCTTCGCGGCGCGTCAGGTCTACGCCGGATTGGCCCACGATCTCACGTTCAGATGGTCTTCAGGACTGATGAATGGCTTAGCTGCAGGCACCCTCACCCACATCAGTATGCACATGGTGAGCGCGCATGCCGACGAGCCGCGGCCACCGGCGCTCATACACGATCTGAACTGCCGCAGTCTGACTGCTGGCCAGCAGTGCTGGCCGGCCGGGCGTGACGAGAAGGGGATGACGGATTGCTGCACCCAGGATCGAATGCTCGCGATGGGGAGATCGAATCTCACCGAGGGCTTGATGGGGAGATCGAATCTCACCGAGAGCACCCAGGATCGAATGCTCGCGATCATGCTCGACTCGTGCGACGCGAAGAGACTACCGCCCAGCCCTTGGCCCAGCCTGCCAGCACGCTGCATACCTTCGCTGCCTGTGCTTCGGATGATGAGCGCCGGAGTGGGTGCCGCCCTCATGGCGTTGCTTGCGATCTGGGCGTAGATCACGTCGGGGCGCTGCGAGCGGCCGGACCCAACTCTCTACTACTCTGGGACGCCCGCCGCTTCGATCTCCCCATTCCACACGAGCATCGATCTCCATAGGATCATACACGTACCCCTACCCGCATGCATGAGACACGCGACCTTCGGTCAAATCGCCCATCGAATCCCACCGCACAAATGTAGTTAACCCTTTTAACTCCAAATAGTGTACGCGAGCGGGAACGCCTAAAGAACCCCCCACGCCACCCAGGCCCACAATGGCACAACGGTCAACGCATACTCGACTTACCGTATGGACGATGAGGCGAAGACGACGGAGCTCACACGACACGTGACCGGGACCGGGACCCGGCGTCGGTTCGGTTCGCGGTCGGGCGGGGTTCGGCGTTGACGGGAACGCCACGGTACGAGATTCCATCTGATCCAGCTTCCAGGAGTCATGAATCTGAATGCATCCACGCGACGGTTCACGCCCGGGTGGGCGAGTCGACGACAAATAAACTAACGGGTGCAACGGCTCAGCCACGTAGCACGGTCCGGCCGCCGAGCCGATGGCATCGAGTCGCCGGCGAGACGGCACACCCCACGGCAACCGAACGCACGCGTGAAGCCGAGACGGGAGGAGCGGCTTCGCACCATCTTAAGACGGGAGGAGCGGCTTCGCACCATCTTGATGGAGAGCGTAATCTCGATCGACGGCGGACTTCTGCCCTTGGGTGACGCCTACCCTGTACACTAGGCCAGCGAGGAGCATGACTGCAAGGAGCATCAGCGGCACGACCGCCTGCGACGGGACCCCTAAACGTCCCAAGGACGTAACCGATGCGGTCTCGGCGCCGTCGCGGGCGTCCACCCTGGCGGGCGCCGTACCGAGCGTGGAGATGGTCGTCGGCGTCTGCATAGTGGTGGCGACGGCTGCCCCCGGCTTCCACCCGACGGTCGCGGTGGGCAACGGCGTGTCCGGGTCGTTGCGACACAGCGGTGGGGCGGCGAACTGTGTGGCGAGGCCAGCCACGCGGAAGAAGTTCGTGCCGAGCACCATGGCACTAAAGAGCTCGTCGTTGAAGAACATGTTGAGCGACGAGGTATCCGTGATCTGCTCGGAGTGCGTCATCTCCGTCTTATGGCAGCCGCCACGGTCGTGGTCGAGGCCGAGGTCCGGCGCGGCCGAGCCGTCGCCAGTCACACGGTCCGTGAGCGCATCCTCACGTTTGTGCGCGGGGTTGTTCGGGGCACCGGTGAGGGGCGTGTAGCCGGGGAAGTCGTCGTGAGAGCCGAAGGAGGCCACGTAGTCCGTTCCGGGGAGGAACTTATCCGGGTATCGCTCCATCAGGTCGAGGAGCACGGCCATCTTGTGCGAGGGTCCCGTGAGCGTCGTGACCGTCTTCGAGATCAAACCTGATGAAGGAGGCAATCAAGAGGTCATCAGAGGTCATCAGAGGTCATCAGAGGTCATCAGAGGTCATCAGAGGTCATCAGAGGTCATCAGAGGCCATCAGAGGCCATCAGAGGTCATCAGAGGTCATCAGAGGTCATCAGAGGTCATCAGAGGTCATCAGAGGTCATCAGAGGTCATCAGAGGTTCTCCGTCTTCGAGATCGAACCCTTCTTCGCCTGCCAGATCTTATCGAGTCGTTCGCGCGCGCTCGTCCACTTGGGCATGTCGAAGAGAGCGTCGTCGGTGAGGTCCTCCGACGCCCACGAGGACCAAAGGTTCTCGATCGGCTGGCCGTCGTAATTAACCTTGAGGGGGGGGTCGGTGGAGGGCGAGGAGGCACGAGCACAATCCGGTCACAATCTCGGTCACAATCTCGGTCGCAATCTCGGTCGCAATCTCGGTCGCAATCTCGGCCCATCTCGGGGCTCCGATGGGGCCGCGGGCGGGTTCGACGCGCCGTAACCTCTCACAAAGTTCTGCTTGGCGAGCACGTCCCACGACGTATCGAGCCAAAGGTTGGTCGAGAATCGCTCAAAGAAGACTTCGAGGATGCGCGCGTGCACGGCCGGGTGCAGCGTGGCAAGCTCCTGGCTGAGCCCCACGTGCGCCCAGACGAACTTGACCTTGGGGTACCGGTCCATGATCGCGTGCGTCACGTGAATGTGCATGATCTTTCGGAAGTTGGACTTGGGGTAGTCGTTCTCGTCGAAGAAGCCGGAGTAGAAGCTGCGTTCACACCCGAAAGAGGTCGGGGGGCACACACACACACACGCATGCATGCATGCACGGGAACTCGCGCGTGTGAGCACGGGAGGTCACGGGAGATCGTGGGAGGTCGCCGGAGCTCGCGCGTGTCAGAGAAGGCAGTCAGAGGCAGTCAGAGGCAGTCAGAGGCAGTCAGAAGGCGAGCACTCACGGGCCGAGCGTCGCCTTCCACCAAGCATGGTTGCTCTGCGCGATACGCTTGTCCTCATCGGACGCCTCACACTTGAGAGGGGTGACGCCATCGCCCGAGCCGGGCAGGAAGTGGTACGTGTCGCACCCCATGTCCGAGTGGAGCGTCGCCGCCGGGATCTGCTCGCCGTTGGGCTGCTTCGGACCGATGACGCTGAAGAGAGCATCGAGCTCACCCGACTCGACGCGTGCGACGGTGAGCCGAGGGCCGGTGAAGTCGGAGAAGAACGCGTTGCCCGCGAGCGCGTGCTTGAATACGTTGATCTCGCCCAGCCACTTGAACGTATTCGGGTACTTTGCCCACAGCGCGAGCAGCTGATCCTTGGCGCCCTCGCTCTTCTGGAGGCTCGGGAACGTGGCGGAGGTGATGAGGTGGAGCCTATGGTCAACCTTGCCGTAGTAGTGCTCGAGCCGAGCGATGGCGTTGATCTCGTCGTTCTCGACGCTCGGGATCACCGGGTAGTCGTACGTCGGGCAGTGCATGTAGTAGCAGCAGTCGGGCGCCGACGCGTTCTGCTTGGTGATCTTCTGGCCGATGCCCATGAAGACAGAGAACACTGTGCCGTGCTGGATAAACCAGTCGGTGTACAGCGAAAAAGGCACCTCTGGCCCGCCGAAGGGCACCGGGTGCTGGTGCGCGTCGATCACGTTGATGAAGCCGTCGAGGCCGTCGCGGTCCCAGCAGATTGAGTTGTCGGGATGGCCTTTCGTGAAGCGCTCCAGGGTGCGGCGATTCTGAGCCTCTTCCGAGATGGGTGCGACCAGGCGTCGTCGCTCATGCACAATACGCCATTGGTTGTTGACAGCTTCCGCGACCGTCACGATGAGTAGCAGCACCTTCCCGACCCGAGTCTCCATTTGTCGCCGACGGACCCGACCTCGCTTGTTTCGTACCGGTAAACCTTTGCAACGAGTTTCGGCGAGACGTTTTCTCACTGCAGAGGGAACGCTGGTGCATGGAGCCCACGAATGAGAAGCAGAGTATGTGGGAAATTTGCCGAACTGGACGCGCTCGATAGCGAACTTGCGCCGAGGCGGGACTAGCGCCGGCTTTGCGCTTTTCCATCACGTCGACCACGGGCGAGCCGGCGGCCCCGAGGGCGACCGAGAGCGCCGCAGTCCGAGCGGCGGCCCGCCTACGGGAACGCCTACGGGAGTCTAGAACCAGCCGGGAAAAGATGCAACTTCTTTCCGTGAAAGGCATGCACTGCAGTCACTGCTCGGGCCGAGTCGAGGAGACTCTGAGGGCGCTTCCCGGTGTGGGCACAGTCGTCGTCGACCTCGAAGCGGAGACGGCGACCGTCCAGGGCGTGGCGTCCATGGACGCGTTGGTGTCCGCCGTCAATGCGATCGGGTTCCAGGCAGCACCGGCGGTGCCCGCAGCGGGCTCACCGTCGTCGTCATCACCGTCATCTTTGCAGCTGCAGACGCTCCTACGCGTCACGGGCATGCATTGCGAGCACTGTTCCGGACGTGTGGAGGAGACGCTCGCGGCACTGCCGGGTGTGCTCGCGGCGAGCGTCGACCTCGCCGCCGAGACGGCGACCGTGCGCGGGACCGCCACGGTCGCAGAGCTGGTGGCGGCTGTCGAGGCCGTCGGCTTCGGCTGCGAGGCGCTGTCGCCGTCGCAGCAGCAGCAGCAGCAGCCGCAGCAGCAGCAGCCGCCGCCGCCGCAGCCGCAGCAGCCGCAGCCACCGCTCGGGAGCGTCGGCGCCTTGCCTCTCGCCGCGGCGTCGGCGCTCTCGACCTCTAGCGGGGCTGCACGGACTCGCCAGCCGCCAGTCTTCCCAGCGATGGCGTCGAAGACTCCGGCCGAGGCGTGCGAGGCTGGGCCCGCGGACGAGGCTGGGCCCGTGGACGAATCCGAAGGGCTGTTGAACGGCTCAGGTCGGGCGCCGTCCTGGGCGGCCTCCAAGTTCGAGCGCACCCTGACAGTCGCCGTCGAGGGCATGACGTGCACCGCGTGTGTCGGCGCCGTCGAGCGGGGGCTGCGAGCGCACCCAGGCGTACTGAGCGCGTCGGTGTCGCTCATGGGGAAGGCGGCCAAGATCAGGTACGATGAGCGCTCCACGCGCCCCGACGAGATTGCATGCTGATTGCATGCTGATTGCATGCTGATGGCCTCCCTCATCAGGTACGATGAGCGCTCCACGCGCCCCGACGAGATTGTCGCGGCCATCCAACGGTTGGGCTACGAGGCGGAGGTGCAGCTCCGCCCAGAAAGCGAGCGCCTCGGAGGCGGAGGCGAGGGCGGTTATGGGGCCGAGGCGCGCGCGTGGCGTCGGCAGCTCCTCGGCGCGTCCATCTTCTCGGTGCCGGTGTTCGTCATCTCGATGGTGCTGCCGATGACGCCTCTCCAAGCGCCGCTCTCCGTGGCCGTCGTCCCCGGCCTCGACGTGAGCGTGCTGCTCCTTTGGATCCTCGCGACCCCAGTCCAGTTCGGCTTCGGGCTGCGCTTCTACCGCTCAGCGTACGCGGCGCTCTCACATGGGGCGACGAACATGGACGTGCTCGTCGCGCTCGGCTCGTCGGCAGCCTACTTTTACTCGCTCACCTTCACAGTGCTCTCGATCGCGAGCGCGGGCTTGCAGGGCGAGAACAAGCAATGCTTCGAGACCTCGGCTATGCTCATCACCTTCATCTTGGCAGGCAAGTCTCTCGAGGCAACGGCAAGGGGCAAGGCGTCTGAAGCCATGTCGGCCCTTCTCACGCTGCAGCCGCCTACCGCCCTGCTGTGCGAGGGCCCCTGGGTGAGCTACAGCGACGAGCCAGCCAGCGACGAGCACCCGAGCGGGCCAGCCACAATCTCGAGCACGATCTCGATCTCGAGCACGATCTCGACCTCGAGCACGATCTCGATCTCGAGCACGATCTCGGAGCCGCGCGAGGTCACCGTGAGCTCGCTCGCCAAGGACGACGTCGTCAAGGTCCTCCCGGGCGCTCACGTGCCAGTCGACGGGCTGGTGCTGCGCGGCGCCTCGTCGGTCGATGAGGCGATGCTCACGGGCGAGTCCATGCCGGTTCCCAAGGCGCCGGGGGACAAGGTGATGGGAGGCACCATCAACGGCACCGGCGTCCTCTTCGTGCGTGTGCTCGCGTCCGCGGAGCACTCGACCCTCTCGCAGGTGATGGCGCCTGATGGCGCCTGATGACGTCTGATTGCCTCTCTGATTGCCTCCCTGATTGCCGGAGCACTCGACCCTCTCGCAGGTGATGGCGCCTGATGGTGCCTGATGGCGCCTGATGGCCTCCCTGATTGCCTCCCTGATTGCTTCTCCAACGGCTCGCTCGACCCTCCCGCAGATCATGAAGGTCGTCGCCGACGCGCAGCACCGACGGCCCAAAATCCAAGCCTTCGCCGACCGGGTCTCGACGTACTTTGTGCCGGTAGTGGTGGGCCTCGCCTTGCTCACCTACCTGACGTGGACGGCGGTCGATGTGCTCGGCTACCTGCCCCACTACTACCTCACCCATTGCGGCCTGAAAGACACGCAACTCTTTGCCTTCATGTTTGGGTGCGCCGTGCTCGTCGTCGCGTGCCCGTGTGCGCTCGGCCTCGCCACCCCAACCGCCGTGATGGTGGGCGGCGGCGTCGCTGCCCGGCACGGGATCCTAATCAAAGGGGGCGATGTGCTCGAGATGGCGGCAACCGTCTCGGCCGTCTGCTTCGACAAGACGGGCACTCTGACCACGGGCGAGCTCCGAGTAAGGCACGTCAGCGTGTGGGGGGTCGATGGCTTACCTGCCGCCGCGCCCGCGTCGCTGCAGCCACCCGCGCAGGAGATTACAGGCGCCGTGGTGAACACTCGCATGCAGGAGCCGCCGCTGCAATCGGCCGCCGCCGCCGCTGCCGCCGCCGCCGAGGCGCGCATGCATGCAAGTGCTCACCACGGCGGCGCCGCCGAGGCGCGCCTGATGCGCTACGCGGCCTCTGCCGAGCGTGGCTCTGAGCATCCAATCGGCAAGGCGCTCGCCAGGTACGCTGCGGCGCGGGGCTTGTCCCTCACCGAGCCTTCGGACTTTCGGTCCTCGCCCGGGCATGGGGTGAGCTGCACCGTCGACGGCGCGCGCGTGCTCGTGGGCGCGCGCTCGTGGATGCACGCGCATGCCCTCGAGCTCGATGCGGCGCAGGAGGAGGAGATGGCGGGCTATGAGCTCAAAGGGATGACGGCGGTGCTCGTCGCCGTGGCGCCCGAGACGGCGCTCGTCGCGGCGCTGCGCCTTGTGGGGCTGGTCGTGGTGAGCGACTCTCTCAAGCCCGAGGGCCTCTGATGGCCTCTGATGGCCTCTGATGGCCTCTGATGGCCTCTGATGGCCTCTGATGGCCTCCCTCCATTGCATGCAGGTGAGCGACTCTCTCAAGCCCGAGGCCTTCTCCGTCGTGCAATGGCTCGAGCGGCGCAACATCGAGGTGTGGCTCGTCTCGGGCGACAATGAGCGCACGGCGGCCCAAATTGGGCGGGAGGCGGGGATCGCGCGAGATCGAGTGCTCGCGGAAGTGAAGCCCCAAGGCAAAGCCGCCAAGCTCGCTGAGCTGCAGCGCCTAGGACACGTGGTCGCGATGGTGGGCGATGGCGTCAACGACGCCCCCGCGCTCGCACAGGCCAACGTGGGCATTGCCCTCGGCTCGGGCACGGACGTTGCGATCGAGACGGCCGATATGGTCCTGATGAAGAGCCATCTGACGGACGTGTGCATTGCTCTCGACCTCTCCTCGCGTGTCATGCGACGCATCCGCATCAACTTCCTGTGGGCTTCGGGGTACAATTGCGTGGGCATCCCCTTCGCCGCGGGCGTCTTTTACCCGTGGCTCCTCATCCAGCTACCACCGATGTTCGCGGGCGCCGCCATGGGCCTCTCTTCCGTCTCTGTCGTTTGCTCGTCGCTCCTTCTCCATCTCTACCGGCCGCCCCTCGTGTACGTCCCCGGCGCAAGCGCCGCGCGCGCCGACGAGAGCACCGACGAGAGCAGCCGCGGCCGCGGCGCCGTGCGGCGCGGGGGCAAGCTGCGCGACGAGCCCGACGCCGACACGAGTGCGCTCGATACGGCGCCGAAGTCCAGAATAGGCAGGTCGGAGCTCGACACAGCGCCGATGGACATTGAGCTGCGCCCGGTACAGCGCTCGCGGTGGAGGCCACCTCTGACTTCTTCGTCGCGGGCGGACGCCCTCCCGCGTGGCCTCGAGCGCGTGTGAGCGCCCCCAGCGCCATCCCCCCGGGGTGGCCGCACAGAACCGCACAGATCAGAGATAATGGTTGATGGCCTATTCAAGTTTGTCAGCAACTCACAACGCTACCATCCTATTCCCAATGAGACGAGACGAGGCGAGACATGAACCCGGCGCACTGCTGTACACGCTGAAAGACTGTATACAGTACCGCACTTGTACCGTGTACTCCGTGTCGAGAGGCGGACGCGCAACTGCACTCGAAACACGATCACGAAAGGACACACCATGGGACACACGCCGCTCAGCGTCCCAAACCCCGCCCTCTAACGGCATTTTTCTAGACCGGCACCGGAATTCGGAACGCGGCCTCACATACTTTCGCAGAAACGGCATATGTTGATAACGGATTTGCCCCCCCGGTTTCAACCCATCGAGGTCTCCCATCCCGTCTATGCAAATGCACATTCGGCCCTGCTGTGCGCGTGGTGCCGCCCCCCACCCGCGCCTTGCCCTGCCGCTCTCCGCTGGACGCCTCCGCTCCGCTCGCCACGACGCCAGGTCTTGGCATGGTCACCTCACGGTGCTGCAGTCGTAACCGAGACGCTGGCACATGCTGCAGCGACTCACGTCGTGGGGGGGCGTGATAGTGGTGACCCTTTCGAGCTCACTCTCCCTGAACCACAACTCTTGGCCGTCATCGAACTCCACCTTGAACGGGCGACGCGACTGGTCGTCTTCGACTAGCCTGCCGGTCGCGCCCACGTACGGGCGCGTCTCCCGGTCAGATGCGCTAAGCACTAGCACTGTGTCACTCACGTGCAGGCGGCCATCAAGTTGGTCTGTTTGGTACGGCCAAGTGCTCGTACCGCAGCTTTGACACTGCTGGGGAAAGCACTGCTCGGGTACTGCTGTGTCCCTCCAACACCAGGGACTCGTCCACCAACGGCCACAGTCGCACTGAAAGTGGCCAAAGTATCGACAGACGTGAATGCCATCTAACACACTCCAAGGATGGCCACAGTCGCAGCCCTCGTCCTCGCCGTCCTCCACACTGTGCCGCCGTCTGCCACGACGCGGTCGCCGCGGCGGCCCGGCTGCTGCGGCTGCGGCTGCGGCACCTCCAGTTGCACCTCCCCTCCCACCGCCTGCGCCCCAGTTGCCGTTGCCCCAGTTGCCACGTGGCGGAGGCGCCAGATTCACGAACTCTCTCTCACACTCACCAACGAGCCCTGCGACTTTGCTGTTGATGTCCTCAGAGAGCCTATTGAGGAAGTCGTGATGGGTCGCAGGCCTCGAGGTCATCCTCAGTTCAGAGCGGAGCGCCAAATCCCTGAACCCCGCCACAAATTCTTCCGGCGTGATGCTCCCATCGCCGTCCATGTCCAGGCGAGCGGAGAGCCGGCTCCACAGATCGCCAGCACGCTGACGCGCGCCTGGGCCACGAGCACGCTGAAAGTCGTGGATCGTGAGGACTCCATCGCCATCCGCGTCGAGACGTGTCCACAAGCCCTCGAGCTGGCTAAGACGCTCTTGGCTGATGAGAATCTGGCCATTGCCGAAGCTGGCGAGCCCTGGATCCCCCCCCCAGAAAGCACTGGGTGGACCCACGGGAACCGCCCGACCAGGCACAACAGATTGATGCAGGTTCCTGCATAGTCTGTCGATTGTCAAGTTGAGCGAAGTGTTGATTCGCTGGATACCATCGAGGGGTGTCGTGGGTGCGAAGTCGAAGGCTCCGTCGTCGATTGCAGATTCCATCGCAAGTCTCTTGAAACCCTCGATGTACTCCGCAGGCGATATGTCTCCAGAGTAGTCCCTGTCGAACATTCCCCTGATCCTCTCCCATGTCTGCATTGCGGCTTGACCGTTTGGGATCAGCGCAGCAAAGTCATCTTGATTGAGACGGCCATTGTGATCCTGATCTAGAACTCCCCAAAGCGTTTCCAGCAGCGCCTGCGATGCTGGCGACAAGACTATATCGGCCGACGGCGATGCCGGTGCTCTTCGAGTGCGCTGAGACATTTTCCAGGTTCGACCTCGCGCACCCTTCAGATACCTTAGGTACCGGTACTGTACTGACCTGTACTTGACCGGTGATTTCGTCAAATGATAATCAGACCCAAATCAGACCTAACATTTTACCAAAACCCCTTTCCTCGATACGGGTACGTCCACAGACACCAAGGGCAAGGCACTGGCAGTAGCCATTGTATGAGTACAGGAAAACATAAGGCTTCGGGCGATCGGGCGTATCGGCTGCGCGCCCAGGGCTGCGTGTGCGTCAAAGGCTAAAAACCAGGGGGAGCCGGACACACACAATTCACACTCAATTGTTCACACTACGAACAAGACCGGCACCGGTCCGAGCGTCCGATTCACGGACGCACGCGCAAGCAAACCCTCGGCCATGCCACGGCCCACACGGCGGCCGACTCAAGAGTTGCCACCGGCACAGCTATCAACAGCCACCGCGACCGGAGCCCGTCGCGGCGCCTAACTTGCCCTTCCCGCGGCCCTTGCCGCCGCCGCCGCCCTTGCCGCCGCCGCCCTTGCCGCCGCCGCCCTTGTGGCAGCTGTGCACAAACGTCACCGGTAGAGGGAGGGTCGTCGAAAAGACTTGACCGCGACCGGCGCCCGTCGTAGCGCCTCCTTCGCCCTTCCCGCGGCCCTTGCCGCCGCCGCCCTTGCCGCGGCCGTGGGCCTTGCCGCCGCCGCCCTTGTGGCAGCTGTGCACAAACGTCACCGGTAGAGGGAGGGTCGTCGAAAACGTCACCGGTAGAGGGAGGGTCGTCGAAAAAGCGCCGAGAAAGAGCCTCTTTAGCTTTGCCATGGCCCCTTTGGCGCACGCCTCTGCGAGGGCCGAGACGCCAACGTCGCCGATCTGATTTTGGTCGAGCCAGAGCTTTTCAAGTTTTTTCATGGCCCCAATGGCACATTTCAAGGCAAGGGTTTTGCAGCCGGCATCCCCGATCTGATTGTTGCTGAGATAGAGATGCGTGAGCTGCTTCAGTGCCCCACCGGCACAGGCCGAGGCGAAGTCAGTGGTGCCCGCGTCGCCAATCTGGTTGCCGCTTAGATTGAGCCACGTGAGCTGTGCCATGGCCCCAGTTTCACAGGCCGACGCGAGGGCTGAAACACCATCATCGCCAATCTGGTTGAGGGAAATATCGAGCTGCCGGAGCTGCGACATGGCCCCACCGGCGCAGCGCGCGCAGGCCAATTTGAGAGCGGTGACGCCATTTTTGCCGATCTGGTTGCCGTTGAGCCAGAGCACTTTGAGTGACGCCATGGCCACAATGGCATCTACCAGGGCGATCATGCCAGTGTCACCAAAGGAATTCGCACCAACATACAGCTCCCTCAGCTGCCCACACAGAGGCAGCACGACAGCCAGCGCCTTGATCTCTTCATCTCCCCAGTTGAGCTTGTTCAAGTTGAGCGTTTCCACGCCGCCCATGACCTGAAACATGGTGTCCCGATACTTGGGCGCCACGATCTTGTCGCGGTCCGCGCCGTTGGTGTATGTCTTGTCGCCGTATGCATGGCCGCTGAAGAAAGCGAGCGGCTCCGACAGCGCGGGGCGGGCAAAGGCAGTCTGTGCGTCCCCTTCCTTGCCCAGGTCGACCACCTGCGGCCAGTCCTTGATTTGGGACGAGTTTGCTGGCTTGATGAGCATCGCCAGCGCGAACTCGAATGACGTCCATCCCTTGTCCCAATACGTGAGGCCGTTGGTGCGGTCGGCACCCCCCGTAACGAGCCACACCGTCGTGCCTTGGTGGGCATACCAAAGGTTGATGCCCTCGAGCCCCGCCTCGAATGCGGCTTCCTTTTCGGGCGTCTCTCGCGGCGCCTGCCAGAGGGCGCACCAGTCTACGAGGATGCCAAGGTCCGTGACGCCCTTGTCCTCAAACTCGTGCCAGCGCTGTGTGAGCGCCGCGACGATCAGCTCCATCGTTTCGCCGTCCGGGTCGGGATGCTCCATGGTGCGCCAGAAATGCGAGAGCGCGATCACTGGCAGCGCGCCGTACTTGCACTTGGCGCGCCTTGAGATGTCACGCAGCTCGGCGACTGTGATGGTCGCTTCGGGCGGGAGCTCGTCGCCGCGCTTGGGCATTCGTCCACCACGCTGCTTTTTGAACCACGACGCGCGGAGAATGCAGGTCGCACTGCCGCCGCCTGCATCGAGCGCACGCCACAACTCCTTTGGGTCCGTGTAGATTTTGCCCACGAGCGCACGCTCCTGCTCTGTCAGGTCTTTGACGCGTGCGAGCTCGGTTTCTATTGCAACAGCAGTAGGATTGCGCCGCGCCGCCTTGCGTTTCTCATTTTTGAGCGCTGCTTTGCTCATCATTGGCCTCGGAGCCGCGTCCCCTGGGTTGGCGCCTGGCACAGGCTGCTGCTGCTGCTGCTGTCGCGTACTCTCCTGCTGCACAACTGGCGGAGCTGTCGTATACTCTCCTGCTGCATAACTACTCTCCAGCTCGGCGAGCTCGGCGCGCAGCTGCTCCTCCCGCTCCATCTTACCCTCTTGGGTCTTCTCGAGCTGTACGCCGCTCTCCTGCTTCGCCTTGAGCTCGTCAATCTGACGCAACACTTTCTGGAGCTTCTTCATCTTCTTCTCCTTCTCGCCTTCGTGGCTCATCATTGTATACAAATTTAACAGTTTCTCGCGACCGCCTGCAACGAAAAGAGCCTGGGCAGGCAGGGTCGCGTGAGCGCGGAGGCAGACGCGGCCAGGTCTAGCGCAGTCGGTTTATATCCGAGTATCAGGGCCCTCGGCCAGACACTCAGCCAGACCCCGGCACACCTTGGTTGTCGCGTGCCGCGTCCTGAGCTGTGACTGTCGTGTTACAATTGTAACGTTCATTATGAATGCAGTGAGTGAGTGAGTGAGTGAGTGAGTGAGTGAGTGAGTGAGTGAGTGAGTGAGTGAGTGAGTGAGTGTGGATGTGGATGCCCATGAAGCCACCGGCATGTTCCCACGTCGCAGCCAGAGCCCCAATGACGATTGCGCCAGCTACAGCGGCCGATGCGCCGATGGCACTGCGACGAGTGGGGGTCCGTAGGTCCGGAGTCCGTAACCGAGAAACGCCGCAGTGGGGGTCCGTAGGTCCGGAGTCCGTAACCGAGAAACGCCGCGCCCATCAAAAGGATCGGGGTTTCAGCACTCGATGCCATAACAACAGTCCGCATGTCATCGATCGAGTTTACTTCACACAACACCGCCGCGCCTGCATACAGACCCCCGACCATCATGGCGCCCTGCGCAGCCTGCACCAAGAGACTCTTGAGCTGACCTTCGCTCATCTTCACGGGTCTAGTGGGAAGTTAGAATTAGATGAGAAAGGCTCGCGCTCTCCGAGCTGGGTCTTGAGCTGGCGCACCCAGCGCTCGTAGTGCCCGACGACGTACTCGAGGTGCTTGACCCTCATCTGCAGGGAGGCCGCGTCGTCGAACTTTAAACTGCGCTTTGAGCAGCCACTTGCCGTGCAAGACCCCCCTTTGGAAGCTCTTCTCTTGCGCGTGCAGCATGTCGCCCGAGATCGCATCGTGTGCGTTGCCGAGCGCGGTCCAAACCTGGGGTCGGTCGTAGCACACGTCGTTGACACGTAGCAGCGCTTTGGATGGAGGTGTGGCCGACACAACTGCTATTAGTAAAGGCCGTGTCGGCGAAGAAGAATTAAAAAATCTAAGAATAGAAGTTGTAGTTGATGTTCAACACAACGCGCGCGCATCTCCGCCAACACGCGGGCCGGCTCCCCGCACCACGACGCTATGCGGGAGAACCCATATTGATATCTCGGCGAGTTCTGGTGAAGCGCCCGTGGAAGCGCGAGATGCAACCGAGGATCGGTTGGGCACCCAATACCAAAATTTTTCCTTATAGCATAGCAAGATGTTCCATGTATCCATTCACAGGATACCATTCACAGAGAGCTTGAGCGCTCCCAACGAACAAACCATACATGAAATCTAGTCAAGTCAAGTCAAGTCAATACATAAACAACAGACAACCATGCAAAAGCCTGTCTACTTGACTTGACTTGACTTGACTGAAATCTAGGACTCGGATTCCACAGTCTACTATCAGGGTCGTACAATGCTTTTTCTCTTACTTTCATGGAGCGCGCTTGTTGCGAGTATCACGTGGGATCTCAGGGATGCCAATGGTAATCTGATCAAGGACCGGCAGCAGTGGCAGAACAACGGAGCCTACAGCGCAGAAACGTCGTTCATCATGGCTGGCATGCATCTGGCTGGCCAATACGTCTCCGAGTACGATGTGAGGGCTGCTGCTAACCGCTATCTCAGCGACTGCGGAGCGCAAAAAAAGGAGTATAAGCTTCGCATTCCAAGTAATCACTTTAACTTCAACTGTGATTTGTTCGAAGATGAGGCCGAGGTCGCTTCCGATAAGCTCAAGCTGCGGTATGAAATCTACAGTTCCGCTCCGGTGGGTTGTAGGGACTTTTACAACCCGACTGCCCCTGACGTGAGCCATTACTTAGGATGGATCAAAGCGCAGCTTCGGCAAGGCCGCGCGCCGATCATTGAGGTGTATTGCAAAGACTGCCGCCCGGATCTCGACTATCCGGGCCGTCATTTCATGACCGCTATCTCGTATGAGTCGACTTTCAACGACGACCTTTTCCACACCGGAGACGCCTTCACGATCTGTGACCACCTCGGTGCCCATCCTGATCGGCGTGGTTCGCGCGCCTCAGGCAGGAGGTTGAGGAGGGGTAATTTCGGACTCGCCCTCGATTTGTTCGGATTCGCCCTCGATTTGTTGGGCGCCGATGGCGATGATGATGATGACACGGATGATGGAGGTTACACGGCAAGTGACTGGCAGGATATTGCAGCGAACGGCGGCGTCGACGCCTCAAGTTGCACACGCATTGTATTGAACAACTTGACCGACCGCTTTTTTGGTTCCCGATACGATGCCGTCGCACGCACCAGCTCCATGTATACAATGCCAGACGACGAGCATAACTCTGGCATAGCTCATCTTGGCCCAGTCGATCTGAACAACGAGCTGCTCCAGGTCGTCATGACGAGTGACAAGACCTTCGAAGCGCCCGAGATCGAGAAAGAAGAAATTAACCCTGATAGTCCCCGGCCGGCATCGATGGACCTCACGCTGACCATCACCGTCAAAGGCCTCTCGACGGACACAACGAAGCAGTACGTCCTATGTCTCGCCTGACAGCCCGGCAAAGAGCCTTCCATCGTCCGGACCGCATCCTTCTCTCCCGCTGTTCTCACCTCCTCAATGCCCCTTTTTCACCCTATAACCTTAGGTACGTCCTGCTCTGGTACAACCACGAGGACGACGTCCCAACATTCAATTTCGCCCAGGCCACGACAGGTTCAACCTCACTCTCACCTCTCCTTCACCCGCACCCGCACCCTCCACCCCACCCTCACCAACATCGTTACCCTCACCCGTACCGCAGGCTGCGTCTGGAGGACATTCCCAGGGCATGCGTCGATGAAATACACCGCCACGATGCAGATCCAGTCCAGCGATAAAGTCTTTCTGCGTGCGATAGAGAGGCCGTCTGGGGGGGTCGCAGCGCCAACAACTTGCCCCCCTGCAGCGAGACGGAGACCTTGGACTTGCTATGATGATGATGATGACCCGTGCTTCCCATCCTCAGCAACTGTCGTGCTGGCCAGTGGTGCCAAGCGCTCGCTCGATGCTCTCCATGTGGGCGACGAGATCGTCGTGGCCACGGCTGATGGCATCCTGACTACCGATTCCGTGAGCTCGCTCTCGCTCGCCAACAAGGACGCGGTGTCGACGTTCCTCATGCTCTCGACGGCCGACGGCCGCAACGTGACCCTCACCGAGGGCCATCGCGTACCGGTAGGCCCGTCCTGCTGCGCCACCGTCAAGACGGCGAGCGAGATGAAGCTGGGCGACACCATGTGGCTCGCTTCGACTACCGGCGCGGCCATCCCCGCCGCCGTGACCAAGATCGCCCAAGTGAGTAAGATGGGGCTGCACTCGCCCGTGATGAGGCACGGGAGCTTTCCGCTCATCGACGGTGTCGTGACGGCCTTCGACTCCATCCGCATGGTCACCGCCGCCGGCTACTTCCTCCCAATGCTCGAGGCGACCGGCACGATCGAGCTCTTCAAGCGCGTCGCCTTCCACCGCGAGCGCAAGTACATCTCTAACGATCGGAATGTGATAATGGGATCAGAAGACGAGAGGTGCCGGAATGCCGCATGCGGTGGGTTCTAGCGCGTTAGCACTAGATTTGTTGTCTTCCAGAGCGAACAACGTGAAGGGCGGCAGGCGCAACAGCTCGAGCCAGGGCGCCAGCTGGCGGGTGAAACTATCTCCCGAAACGGCGAATCCTCAATCCCGCCCCACGAGCGACTGAGGTGCGAGGAAAGGTGGGATTCGAAGTTTTGTGAGTACTGGGGAGGTGGGTGTAGTCTCTAGACGTGGTACCCATGTGCGGCGCCCTTATAGGCCGTTACGAGGTTCGTCTGTGTGAGTTCTGAGTGGTCCTGTTCCGCCGTGTGTGTGAAAGTTCAAACGGGTCGACCGCAGTAGTCTGCTCTATCAGTAGACCCGTTCAGCGGCGTTCTCATCCACATCGTTTAAACCAAGGACCGAGAAGGAGGCAGGGGAGGGATTTATATCTGGATTTGCACCCTATCCTCATACCCTGATTTCAAACTGAGTGATTAATGATGATCAAAATACCTCCTGAAGGTCGGTGGGCGGTTAGCCGTGGCGTAACCTGCCCGGCCCGCGCGTCTCGCCACCGTTTGACTAAACTTGGGTTCGTCAGCCGTTGACGAAACCGCGCGGCCGAGCCCCACCGTATGCGACCCCGGGCAGGACCTATAGTCCCCACGGACACGGTTCCGACCGTGCAACCACCTCGCCATCTGAGGTGTGGACCGTGGCGGGCGTATGGTATGCCCGGTTACAATCTATCACAGCATGATGTATGTACCCGTACCCCTATCATGCGACACACCTTGGCCGGCGTGGCCGGATCGGCGGTAGGAGCGAGTGCGGCCATCATCTTCATTGCATACTTGCTCTGCTCCTCCTCCAGCTACGCGGCACGGTGGGACATCTCTGCACAACCCTGCTCGTGCAGGCCTCAATCCGCAGACAGCTCTTCTTCCACGGCCACGATCCACACGGCCACAGTCCGCACGGCCACTCTCCCTCTGGCGCGGGACAATGCTCAAACACGTGCACAAACTACGCCTCCGACGGCGACTGCGATGACGGCAGCCCCGGATCAGAGTACTCACACTGCACCTTGGGCACCGACTGCTACGATTGTGGCCCTCGCTTGCCGTCTCACAGCCACTTTCCGCACGGCCACTCTCCGCCCTCGCCCCCTCTCGCGCCGCCGCCGCCGCCGCCGCCGCCGCCGCCGCCGCTGAACACCTACTTTACCGTCGTCTCCGGCTCTTGCACCGTCGATCCCAGCTCACCGAACTGCATTCTCTCGCCCAGAATTTCGTCGAATTACGGCAGCTACCAGTCGTGCTCCATCACGCCGACTGCGTTCGCCATAGGAAAGCCCCTGACAGCGACCTATCCATATGGATACTTGGATGGACTTCTTCGCATACCTAGCTACCCGTCAGGGTCGTTGACGAGCTTCTCAGGATTTACCGGGCCTTCCAATTTCGTCGTGGGCCCGGGAACGATCCAATGGGCTGGTACTCAGGGTGAAGACTGGAGATTGTGCTCGTATCCGTCGCCACCGCCGCCGGCTGACGGAGCGGCGGGGGGCTCCCCTGTCACTTTCCCTGTTACCGATCCTTACTCCGCGCGAGCATTGTCCGCGAGTCCGCGTGGCGCCCACCTTACACCTCGTTACCTGTTCGCTGTTGTCGAATACCACTTACCACAGAGCACAGTGCATATCGTACCATCCACGCTGTACATACCATGCCAACTCAGGGGACGAACCCTCGTCCCCTTTTGTAATGGCTTTTCCGGATAACGTGTCCTCTCCCAGCAGCAACAGCTCTAGCAGGCAGCAGCACCAGCAGGCAGCAGCAACAGCAGGCCATAGCAGAGCAGGAGCAGCGGGATCAGCAGGAGCACCGAGTGCAGATAGACGCCAAGTGGCTCAGTGCGCGCGCAGACCGACGACTAGCGGCTCTACAGCGGCAGGAAAGGGAACGGGAGGCACAGCAGTGGGTCGAACAGCTGCGAAATCAAGAGCCCAAGGCCTCAGGGAACGAGAGAGCTG
>Ga0210240_100188_pt1 | contig 49804 bp, 28 predicted proteins | sample ChrtobMetP5a_4mM_FD_155463 | JGI IMG/M metagenome (GOLD analysis project Ga0210240, IMG submission 155463) | Chrysochromulina tobin associated microbial communities from unialgal haptophyte culture, Seattle, Washington, United States - P5a_4mM | ecosystem: Host-associated > Algae > Haptophytes >...
GGGTCCGGCGGCCCGCCCCGGGTGCCACGGCATTGGGGAGCTTATAAAACAGTACAGGTTGCAACATCTGGCCGCCGCTGCTGCGGCTGTTGTAATCGATGCGCGTGGTGGGGTGTGAAAAATACCAGGAGCACTTACCGATAAGCCCTGTACTCACCGCGGCCGATCCTATAGTGGGGCAGCGTGCCCCACCTCGGGGGAACCATCGGTGAGTACAGAGCTTATCACCGGCGAGCTGTGGTGTAATGGGAAGTTTCGCAGTACGAGCGGTTTGGCTCGATATCGGAAATGCATTCACAGGGACCCTCCCTATACTCCCCTGAGCATGCCGAGCGGCCTGGCGTGTGCGGGCACACCTATTGGGGTGGGGGGGACCGCTCGGGAGTACAGGGAAACGCCTCGGCGACCGGCCCGTAGGGTAGTGTGAAAAAGAACTGTTTCCTAAGAGCAGACGTAGAAGACTTCGGACTGTTTCAACGCGCCGCATTCCGTCTGGGCCGCACTTGCAAGAGTACTCACTCCGTGTCATGCCAACTGAGGGCGCCGACGTACGCGGCGCTCTTCGAGCCGCGGCCGATTTAACGTACAGCTCGGTGGCCAGTTTCTTCAACGTTCCTGCTCCGCAGCTCATCCGGCACCCCCATTCGCAAGTGCCGCCGGCACAGCGTGAACGCCTCGCTGCCGTCCGCGCCCCTCCACCGCAAGCGCCGAACGCGAGCCTTTTCTTTGGCTCACTCCTGCGTCCTCCTCCGTCACTCCCGGCCCTCAATGCTGAGCTGGACGGCCTGCCCTTGGGTCAGCAGTCTGTGCAGCGCCATGAGCAGCGACTGCATGCACGGCTGCACTCATTGAGCGAACATCAACTCTCCAGACTCGAATCTTCGTTGCCAGCCAGGGTTCGACGCCAGCTGCACGCGCAACTTGAAGCAGCAAACGTCATGTTGCCAGCCATCGAGCGTCGAGACGGTGGAATCAAAGTGTCGAGGTCGTGGCATGATGATTTGGATGCTCTCATCGTCGAGCGGCAAATTCATAGCACGATGAGAACATCCAAATCGGCAAAGGCCATCTCGAAGTCGACAGGCCGGCTTCCTTCTCTGTCACCTTCCAGCCTTGCGCCGCTACCGCCCGCCGATAAAAGGAAGGCCCCGGGCTTCGAGAAGGCGAACGCCTCCGCCCCACATGGAGCGTCCAAGTCTCTGGGTGCGCTCAAGGCGGCCAAAGAGGCGGGCCACATCACTGTCGAGGAGTACGCGTCGCAGTCTCTGGCCACGCTTAAGGCGGCCAAGGAGGCCGCCGACATCACCGTCGAGGAGTACGGCTCGGCGCTCAGCAAGTTGCGGCGCGAGCAGCAGAGGGAAGAGGCGGCGCGAGAGCAGAGGGCGGAGGCGGCGCGTGAGCTTGAGGAGACGACAGCGCCGCCACTTGCGCGGCTGCTCATGAAGACGCTCGGGCTGCCCACAGGGGTCTGCCATGTCTTCCTCGAATTCGACGTGGACCATCTAGATGAGGCGCGAGCGAGCGCCGATCCTGCAGCTATGCCTCCTTTGCCTCCCCCCGCGGTGCCTCCCCCGTCGGTCTATAGAGCGCGGCTAAGCATGCTGCCCATAGAGCTGGCGTCGGGCATGTGCCCGATTCGTCTTGAGATCTCTGTCGAGGACCTTGGAGTCACCGAACCTGGGGTCGTCGCCCTCGCCGACAGCGCGCACAACACCAACCGCTCGCCCACCCGCTCGCCCACCCGCTCGCCCACCCGCTCGCCGCCCCAGGCCGGCGCCGAGCAGCCGTGGCGACCTCCGCCCATCGACACGGACGGCCTCACCGACGAGCAGGTGGTTACAGTGCTGCGCCGCTCACTCTGCCGGTGCGCCGGGCGTACTCTCGAGCATTTCGCAACGTTCGACGCCAAGAACCTCGGCAGCGTGAGCCGTGCCGAATTCCACAAGGGCGTCGCGCTGCTCGGGCTCAGCGCACCGTCGAATGCCATCGACCGCCTCTTCGACATGTGGGCGAGCCCGGAGGCCTTGCTGACGGCCCCGCATACGACCGTGCGCGACAAGGCGGCGCAGGGCGCCGCCCGCACCAGCGATCAGCTTGCCCTCACCGACCTCTCCGGTGCACTCAAGCGCGGCGGTGCGCCGCGTCACGTCCGGGAAGCAGCCGCTCTGCATAAACGGATTCACCACGATCGGCCCATCAGGCAGGCCGAGTTGATCCCGCCACTGCCGCCTGCGACGGAGGCTGCAAACCTAGTGAGCGCCGATCTTGGCATTTTGGGCGTCAAGAAGATGGACTTCCGCGCCTCCGCGACGCAGCACCAGAGTGTTGAAGCGACTGCGTCAGCCCACGACAGCAGCGAATCTAGCGCCATCGGTCGGCTGCGGAAGGCAGTAAAGCGCATGCAGGTCCAGGAGAAGGTCAAGGAGGAGCTGATGTCGCTGGTCGGAAAGTGGAGCCAGGACAAGCTGCACTTGCTCGAGGGTCTCTTCCAAAACGCCGAGGCCCTTCAGATGCGGATCGAGACATGGAAGCAGCAGGCCGATCCCGCACGACACAGGCTGAGCGCGCACGACGCGCACGCGTTATTCAAGCACCTGCGCTTCTCATCAGGCGCGGACGAGCGTGAGCGCCTTCTATCGACTGAGATCATCTTCCACGACATCGAAGAGAGCCGTGACGTCCAGGAGGGCTACATCTCACTTGACGACCTCTCAGTGACGGTTTGGCAGAAGACCAACGAGGAGATCTGGAGGATGTACAAGGACGCCAAGCTCTCAGAGACGGTCGGCGATGGCAGCCCCGGTGCTGGCGCATCCCGAGGCGGAGCGGTGGTCGACCAGCTGCGGTCGGCGCTCATCGATCAGGCGCAGCGCGTCGTCGCTCTCTTCAACAGCTGGGACAAGGATGGTGACGGCACCATCACGAAGGCAGAGTTCCGCCGCGCGCTGCCCGAGCTTGGAATGTGGGCTGATCCCGAAGACATCGACGAGCTGTTCGACTCCTTTGATAGCGATGGAGGTGGCTCAATCTCCTTTCGCGAGCTTAACCGCATGCTAAGGCGCTCACGGAGCGTGGATGATCGAAAAAGCACCAAGAAGCCCAGCGTCGTGCTTGAGGTGGCAGACGTCGGCGCCCTTCGCATCGAGATCGCCAAGCAAGTGCGCTCCGCCGCGATGCACGCGGTCATCGATGAAAAGCTGGAGAACGTACCGCTGTCGTAGGTAACTTCCTCCGCGGACCGCGCAACCGCGGTCAGAGACGGCGAGCCCGAGAGACGCCACGTACAACGCGCGACCCTCAACCAACGGAAAATATTTAGCGGCGCGTGCGTGCGTGCGTTGCGTGCGTGCGTGCGTGCGTGCGTGCGTGCGTGCGTGCGTGCGTGCGTTCGTACAATCGTAGCGTATCTCGAAGTAGAGTAAGCAACTCTCTCAACTGCGTAGCGGCCGGGCGGGTGGCGAGGGCCGACCACGCTCCACGGGCCGGCCTCCATCCCGCGGTGGCCCCGCCAGTGCGCGGGGTCCGGGGAGGTACACGATGACGATCCCGATCGCCCGCGGCGTCGTTCAACCGCGATGCGCGAAAGTGGATCTGGAAAGACGTGTGTTTTGTGTACGCGAGCAAGCTGCTCGGTTTATCCTATTGCGTAACGGTAACGGCAACGGTGACATCCTCATCCATGCGCGATCTTCCCGATGGCCCCGTCACGACTCACGTGCGGCGCGTCGGCGGGCCGGGGGCGTCCGCGTGGCGCACGGACGTCGGTCCCGTCGGGGTTGCCGCTTTTGGTTCACTCACAGCGACGCGCGCTCAGACAGCAAGCTCAACTCCAGCACCACGGCCGTCGAAGTGTCGCTGGTGGTGTTCTGGCCACTAAAACTCTGTGAGAGAAGTCCAAAGCCCTCCTCTTCAAAGGCAGCCAACAGCGTCGGCTGAAAGCCTTCAAACCAGGCCGAGCAGGACAGCAACACTCGGCTGCGAGGATTTGAGCGCAGCAACACCTTGCAGGCCCGAACGATTGGAACGATCTCGCCGGCGGAATAAAGCACATCAGATGCCAGCACGAGGTCCCAGCTGCCGCTCCCCTCACGATGAAGGGCAGCGACATCGCGCCAATCAAGCACTGCTGCGCTCCAATCACCGCCAGGGTTTGCCCCGCAATTAGCCGCAATCAGCTGCACCAGTGACTCGTCTCCATCTGTAGCCAGCAGAAACGCGGCGCCCGAGGCACGTGCCACAAGCCCTGGTGCAGCACCACCCGCACCTAGCTCGATCACACGTGCGCCCACGCACAGATCGACGTGCTCCAGCAGAAACTTGCCCAAGGCGAGTGCCGCCGGCCACATCGCGTGCCCCATGACTGGCTGGGCGCGCAGCGTCAGCCCGAGTTCGGGCACAACGACGAGGGGCCACTGTGAAGCGGTGCTCGCCGCCGCGGCTGACTCAGCTGCAGCAGCTTCTCGCTCAAGGTGTGGCAGTCCAAGCTTGAGCAGATGGTCCGCCATGCCTGCAACACTTCTAGCGAGCGCCACCGCCGGATTGTCTACCTCTTCCTCAGCAAGTGTGGGTGAGGACGGGGCTGATCCCGACAGCTCACGGAGTTGTCGCCGCAAGAGGTCCACATCAGCAAAGGCCAGGGCTTCATGCATTTCCCAATTTTCACACCACAGTTTTCACACCACACCAAACGACGAACGAAATCGTGCACAAGTGAAGAGCAACACTTCGCACACGTTCTCATGCGTTCACAACACAATGGATAGAATCGACCCCGTTTAAATGACATCCACATAGCCAATAGTATCCCGTTTCATGGTTTCATGGGTCATGGCCAACACGCAACATTTGGCCACTTGGTTGGCCAACGAAGATACGGCGAAGTCGCAAAAACAACGTCCCAGAGGCAGCCGACTGGGAAACGACTGGGACTGCGACTCCGCATACGCGACTTACAGTACAAGGATTTCGGTTCGTCTTTGAGCGCGAACACGAGCACCGCGCGGTCGCGGAGGCTCGCACGGTCCGAGGCGGTCCCCACACCGCACACGCGCGCGCAGGCGGGTTCCGGGTAGGCTGGTGAGTCGCGGGGGTCACTTGAAGTTCACACTTGGAGTGTGTGCCCGGTGTCGATCAGGGTATGGAGATCCGCGGGCGGCCGTGCTCGGCGGGGCTTGCCGGCTGCCGCGCCGGGCGGCCGCCGGCTCGATTCTATGATGTATGAATAATGATTTCGGATTCGGTCTTAGCGGCTCTTTAACTCGAATGGCATCGCTACGTAGGTCGCTAGAGAGGCGAGAGGTTTGACGGACCAGGCCAACGAAGGGCGCGCCGATCGGCTACCCCGCCCGCTCGCGCGGCCATGCGGCGCTTCCTAGCCTGTGCGAGCCAGGCCTTCAGGTACGGCCAGCTAGCTCAACTCCAGCACAACCTAGCTGGCCTACCCGAAGGTCTGCCCCACCTCAGGACCCCAAGGGCGGCGCCGGTGCTACCCCTCGATCGGCATGCGTCTCTCTCCTCTCTGATGACGATATGTCTGGAGAACACCACCGCCACCCCACACGAACACAGACACAAGAGACTGATGTGTCCTAAAAGAGGCGCACGTTGTAGGATGAATGACATGAACATGTAGTTTCGATGTAGTTGTGCTCTGTCGACAGCATAATTGGATTAAAACGTCAGGAACTGGTCCTTGCCGCTGCGCCATTTGTCAGCAAGAATCCTGAGTGCAGCCCGGCATTCGTCGTCGAGCCTTGGATTGAAAGTAAGCTGCAGCGTTTTCAGGACCGTGTTCACTTGCATCGCTTGCATAATCGCGGTCGCGCCCTCCGAGTCGAGGTCGGTCGCGCTCAGGTCAAGGTCTTGAAGGACTGTGTTGTGTTGTAGCAGGCCAGCCAGGAGACGGGGGGCACCCTTATCTAGCACGCGCTCGCGAAGGCTCAACGACTTCTCGCCCTCGAGAAGATCAAAAGCGTCGCACCGCATGTAGCACAGGCGGCACGTTCTGTTGGGCTGAAGCAGAATCTCGCCCAGGTTCTCGTATAGGTCCTCGAAGCGTGGGACAAAGCGCACGTCGAGCGATGTGAGCGTCTTGCTGCTCTTGATGGCCTGCACGAGCGGATATCCGTCGACCTGCGTGTAGCTCAGATCGAGCCGAGTGAGGAGGCACCCAGAGTGTCCAAGGAGATCCTGCAGAATCTGGAGCACGTCGCGGCCGAGCTCCGAGGCCGAGAGATGAAGACCCGAGATGATCCCGTAATGTAAAGCCTTGGCGTCATTCACATCCGCAACGCCTGCCTGCATGCGCCGAAGCAGCTCTTTGGCATTCCGGCTGACGAGCGGCGTGTCATTGAAGAAGAGGCCGATCGAGGCAATCTCCATGGACTTCGTGCGCCCCAGGAGTACACTTGGCATCAGCTTGGACGTGGGAGACACACCAGAGAAGACGAGAATCAACCGGCAGCCAAGAATCTCTTCAAGCACTGCCGGGGTGAAGCCGATGAGGTCGGTCTCGTTGCGCACCTCTGCGACAAACACGAGCGCGCGGAGCTCCATCGCCTGGCGCAGCATCTCGGAAGCGCTTGGGAAGTCCACCTCAACGGCCTTGATGATCATGTCGCGCGGCGGCGCGCGCTTGGACTCGTCCTGCACCATCTCCGCTATGCGAGACATCGTTAGCATAAGCGGCACCAGCCTGATCTCACCTTTACGCAAGGTCGTGCCCAACATATGGAGCAATTGAGCCTGAAGCATGTCGTGCTCCGTGCGGCCGCGTGGCCACACGACGTGTGGCTTTTGAGAAGAATTCACGGCCTCGGGGTTGGCGAGCAGGCCGTTCACCAGACTGATCGCGCTCACTCCAGGGTCGACGATGGGAGCCACCTTCTCCACTTTCTCGTTCTCTGTTGGGGCCGCCGGCGGCGGCGGCGGCATCCCTGGCTTTACGGCAACAGGTGCCTCTGCCACCTCCAGAACCTTGGCGCGCACGGACACGCGCTGGTCGGCGACCTGCAGCTGCATCAAGGTCGCCTCGTCAGTGATATTCGCGTACTTCGGGCAGAATTTCTCAAGGTAGCTGCTACGCGCGTCCTCGTACTTGGTGCCGGTCGCAAAGAGGAGCTTGGCATGGTTGAGCTCATTGAGATCCATCTCAATGGTCATCTTCCCCTTCTCGCCAGGGAGCCTCTTCTTCCCGGCGAGCCGCTTGACTAGCGCATCGGCCGCTTTGGTGACAGCGTCACCCTTGAGGCTCAGCCGCAAGCGATGCCGAGATCCGCGGCGCGCACCAAGCCATTCCTCGACGACAGCGTCAACCAGCACACCCTGCTCCATGAGCACCAACTTCTGTCCAGGTTTGTATGACGCCGATGCAGCGCGACTTACGTTGTCCGGCCGGGGGTCAATGGTCTCCTTAATGTCCGCTGCGTCGTTGTCGCGCAGGATCTTGCACGTGTCGTCTGGTCTGATGTCGACGACCGTGACAAACCCGGATGCCATCTTCAGCCGCGCGCCTACGGAGCAACTGTACGCTATCCACGGGGCAAGCACGAGCAAAGGGGTGGCCTTCGATCCACGTAATGCATTGGACCGCGTGTACACGGCCATTCGTATTTTCTCGCCTGCAGAGACCTCCTGTACACGCCAGGGCAGCCACTGATTGTACAACTCGAGCCGGTCTGCCGGTTTCTCACTGGGAGTGCGAGCTGGACGCACACGACCGATGGCTTGTAGGTTGAAGAGGGTAACGAGTTCGACCGAGTCGCTTGGCGCGATGGTCCCCAGCTCGCTGCCCCCGTCCACCAAGCGGATTTGGGAGCCACTGGCGTTGAAGCAGACGATGACGCTACCCGCACCCGACCAATCATGGCGGCTCGGGGTGTCCTCGCTCTTGACCGGGCGCTTCACCGGGTGGGTCAAGACGCTCAACCAAGAGGCATCGTCTTCGGGCGCCGATTCCACCATTTGAGCCAAGGTATCGGCAGCATCGTCGCCGGCCTTTGATTTTGACCAGCCATAGAATCGGCGGATGGACCCGACGCCCTGGCGCGCCTGCTCAACCGAGGGCTTCTCGAGCGGGTTGCGGCCCACCGAGAGCTGAAGAGTCTCGGAGAGCTCGCAAATGGAGACTGGAAGCTCGGACAGCTTGTTTTCGGAGATGTCGAGCTTCTGCAATCCTGCAAGTTTACCAATAGCGCTCGGCAGCGTCGAGATCATATTCTTGTGCACATCGAGCTGTTCAAGGCCGCTCAGAAGGCAGATGGAATCGGGGAGAAACATCAAATTGTTCGAATGGAGGAGAATGCGCCGCAACGAAAGCATCGTCCCAATCAGTGACGGAATACTTGACAGCCGATTCTTTTCGAACGAGAGAGTGCGAAGGTTTCGAAGCTTGCAAAGAGGTGCGAGGGCGTCTTCGCCGCACGCCAAATCATTCTCATCCATACGGAGCTCGGACAGCACACCCAGAGTGCGGCATATAGAGACGGACAGAGCCCGCATCACGTCGTCGGCTTCGCCCCCCAGCCCAGTCTTTGTGACATCCAACACCTTGAGCGGCGCCTGGACGCATCCTTCAACAATGGCCCTGATACCCTCAGTCCCGAAGGCTTGGTTGCCCTTCAAGTTCAAGTTGAGTATCTGCCGATTAGACAGGAGGATCGCGCCGATCATGAGGCCCGAGGGCGCTCCAAGGCCCCAGTCTGTGAAGTCGAGAGAGACTTCGGAGCTATTGGCGCCGCAAAGCTGTGCGATCGGAAGCGGCTTGCCATCGACCTTGGTCGTTGAGAGGAGAGGATGAGCCCTTATTGCTTCAGCAATGCTTCGGATGCCGGCAGCGCCGATCTCAGCGTTCCCCGACAAATCGAGATGCTGGAGGGTTTTGTTGTCCTTGAGAGCGGTCGCGAAGCTGGCCGCCGCCGCGTCGTCAAGACCGGTGTCCGCCACGATCAGACTCTTGAGCGACATATTGAACCTGATAACACCTGCGAGAAGCAATATCACAGGATTTTGCTTCGTGCCCTGATTGTTCTTCGACGCCTTCGCAGGCCCTGCTGTGGTCCCAGGCGCGGCTGTGGCTGCGCCGCCCTCTACCAACGGAATCGCTTGGGCACTTGCTTCTCTCTTAGCGGCGGATGTGCTGAGGACGAGCTCGTCCTGGTTGGGCTCCACCTGGAATGCATCGCAAGACAGGAACCCAACCCGGCAGTTGCAGTCCTCCTGCAGAAAGAAACTGCCCAGGAAGCTGTAAATGTCGTTCGTGTTGGCGCCGGGGACGCCACGGAAGTCAATGGAGGTGAGTGATTCGTTGCGCTTGAGGGCAAGTCCCATCTCATAGCCATCGATCGCGAGGTTGAAAGAGAGGTCTAGCCTTTGCAGCACGCAAGGTGCGCGCTCCGACCAGAGGAGAGTCTTCAGACCAGTCGTGAACTGCTTGCCCAACTCGTTTCGCGAGAGAAGCAGCGATTTGATCTTATCGTACCCGGAGCCCGCATCTCCCAGGCCTGTGACCAGCGCAGTCAGCAGCTTGCCGCCAGCCTTATCGTTGAGTTGCACGTTGGTCAGATTGATCTCATTAATGGGGCAGATCGCCGACTCGCAGATGGGACGCAGTAGAATGTGGCCTCCCTCGCCTTCGGCGCCAATGGCGATGCCGACGCCTGTGTCGGAAAGGTCTAGGCGTTCCAGCAGTGAGTTCGACGAGATGAGCGTGCCAATCATCGCGCACGCCACGCGACCAATCGCTCCCTCCATGCACGTCTTCGACAGGTCGACACGCGCCGGGTCGTTGCCTGTCTTGGAGCCGTTCAGTTCGGGAACCGGGAGCCGCACAACAGACTGGCCACCCGCCCTGGAGGCATTGACCATGTCGAGCTGAGCAAGTGTGTCATTTCCGCGCAGCGCGAGCGCGAGCGTCGAGATTTGCTCCATGCGGAGCTGCTTGAGCGTCACGTGCGTGAGCGTGCGGTTACCTCTCAAGCAGCCCGCGAGTAGCCGGAAGGGCTCAACGTCCTTGAGCTCGGAACGCGACAGGTCGAACTCGCAAACGTCGACGCCAGACGTGAGACCAAAATCGTTGCAGAAGGCGACACGTGAGCCGGGGTTGTTGAGCAGTGCCTCGCCAAGCTCGGAGCGCGCTTTGTTCTCGAGAATCGCACCGGGTGCTATGTTGAAGGTGGTCAGGGTCGTGTTCGTGGCCAGCACACCCGCGAGCAGCACGGCGTCAGACGTGGATGCTTCCTTAGCCCACGTGAGCGATTTCGTCGTCTCACTCAGAACGAACATGTCGCAGTGCAAAAATCCGAGCTTCTTCTTCTTATTCTCAATCAGTGCGCGCCCAATATCATCCTTCGCGCGTGAAGGAAAAAGGCGTTCGTTTTTCTCGACCAGCTCGATAGTCTCAAGGCTCGTGTGGACGCGGAGCAGGTTTGCCAGAGCGGGGTCCACTCCGGGCTCATTAAAAGACAGGCCGAGCCGCTTGAGGTTGCCGCAGCTCCGTAGCGCATTTGCCACAATGCGCACACCGACCATGCCAAGCCTATTGTTGTTAAGGTTGAGGTCAGTGAGAATGTGGTTGTTACCCAACGCGTCGCACAGCCGAGAGAACGCCAGAGGTACTTCGACCATCTTGAACAGATCGTTGTCGCTCAGGTCGAAGCTCTTCAACGTGGGGCATGTAGTGAGCATCTTGCAAATGCCTGGTACGTCCTCGAACGTCACATCATTCTGCGAGACGTTGATCGACTCAACCGTCTCGTTCTCGTTGGTAATGAACCAGAGCGCCGAACGGCCATTTGCAGTCAGGGTGGCGTTTCGGAAGTTCCAGCACGGGCGCTGGCGGGCCAGGAGCGAGCCTAGGGTACCCGCGGCGATGCGGCACGTGTTGTTCATGTACCGATTGTTGAGGAACTCGGAGGCCGTCTTGTCACTCATCCAGCCGTGCCAACCAGCACCAGCTGGTGGGGCGAGGCCCGTCACGAGGATGAGCAGATGCTCGGCGTACAGACCTTCCTGGAAGGAGAGATGCTTGAACTGGTACTGTGCTGGCGCCTTGTCCGACTGCTTCGCAAGTGTTGCACAGAGAGCAACGCCATAATCATGGTCTAGATCGAGACGCGACCAAAGGCCCAACTCTTCCGGATTACCTCCCAAGGCGCAGGCCACGTTCTTTGAGGTGAACTCGCGTCGTCCGTTCTCCTGGTTGTCGACCGCAACGCGCCGAAGCATCTTCTTGCACGTCTCCATGAGAGCCGCTTCGCTCTGTGGCGCCGGTTGGGTGACATACTCCACGAGCGCTGTAACCGGAGCGTGCATAGTGTGCGACTTGGGCACAACAGCCACGATACCGCTACGCAGGTCGAAGCCGGGCTGCTTGGTCTTGTCGAGCACGCGCACAACGAGCGAGTAGCACTCGGCGACATCATCCTCACCAGTTACGACACGCACTTTCTTTCCGCGGAGGATGGAGTTGAGATCCAGAACCGGTTCGTCCTTTGCGCCTCCTCGCGGTGCCTTCGTCTTCTCGTTTTCACTTCCTCCCGGGGATGGGCCCGCGGCTGAGAAGCTCATCCCGCCTCCGCCCTGCTCCAGGGCACCTTTGCGCCTCTCACGACGCTGGGGAGCCGCGCCCTCGTCCTTTGTGTCCACAACCACCTCTGCGGCACCTTTTGCATCCTTTCCGTCCTGCTTCGATTTCTCGCTGACAACGTTAAGGAGCATACGCTTGCGGATGCCCGCGGCGATACCCATCTTGTACAGATTCAACCGGCCATCGGGCAGCTCATTCATGTCAACTACGTCCTTGTTAGATGCACCGGTGGAATAAGTGAGCAGGAGCAGCGATAGGAGCACAGGCACACCGATCGCCTCAACGAGAAACACGAGCAAGAGTTCAAACTTGGTGTCGAACTCGGCATGGCCGAGATTTTCCGCGTTGCGATTGAAAAAGAAGTCGTAGTGCTGCGCATAATCCAAGGACTTGTAGTGCGTGAGCAACTTTGTGTGCTCGACTTCGATGAGGACTGCAATTGAGCCTTGCAAACTCGTGAGCAGCATGTGACAGCCCAGATTGCGATAGTGCGTCGGGTGCAGCTCTTCCGGTCGAAACAAATTACGCATCGTCAGCAGTGTTAGTGATATCATCTCAGCATCCAACTCCACCTCGATACCTGCAACCAGCAGTCGCGTCACGAGGAGGAACTGCTCGGCGTGCTCGCAGTGAAGCTTTACTTTGGCAACCCATGTAGGGGGCCCTGGCGGCTGGTCTGCAGACCCAGGCAAGGTCGTGGACTGCACCCAGAGGTCAACAGGACTGCGATGCTCGAGCTCTGGCGTCTCCACAGCGCTTCGAGGCACATACAAGCCTGTTTTCTCGTTCTGCTGCAGCGCGAACTTGCTTACGCCAGCACGTGCGGCGACAGTGCCGAGCGCGTACATTAAGGTTGGTGCGAGAAGCTGCATCGACATGTACGTTTCGTCCGTGTGTTGGATGACCTGGAACCAGAGCCCGTTGGCAGGGATCTGCGCCGCCTTAGAGCCACGCCGCCCACCGCCCGCCGGCATTTTGCGCAGTAGCCCGAGGTGCGCTAGGGACTCCCTCACCACGGGATCCATCTTGAGACCTGCAGGTTGGCCCTGAGCCAGCATCAGCACAGTTGGCTCTAATTGAGTGGCTGTGCACGGCGTGGGCAGCCTGCGAAGCTCCGACTCAAGATCGTCCAAGAGGCCCGTCCCTGCTCTGCTCGGCTGGAGCATCCCGCTGTGGATCGTGTCGAGGAATCGTGAGCGCGGCCGCTTCTTCAAATCTACCTTGGAAAGCCACGACTGCAACTCGGCCTGACCATCCACAGTTAGCCGACGTATCGTCAGAGAGTCACGAGGGACCTTTGAGTTGGTGACCACCGCCTCCCGAATGGCCGTCCAGCGCGCCTGGCGGGCGAACTCCTCCTCGATGGCCCTTGCTTCTTTGGTCGCCGGCGCCTTCTCGTCGGTTTCGCGAGTAGCGCGCTCGGCGCGTGCCGCCTTCTCTTCGTCGATCAACTTGGCCAGACGACGATCTCGTTCCATCATCTCGTCCTCCTCGAACTTGAACGCCTCCGTTTCGGTACGCAACGCCTCCGATCGGAACAGCTCATTGTAGCGCTCGTCGAGGTCCTTGCGACACTCGGCGATGTTGACTAGATGCTCGAAAAAGTCGTTGCCCTGCAGTTGCATCTGGATGACGTTTCGCTGCTGCTCTTGGGACAGCTCGAGCAGATTCATGACGACAAATCTCGACTTGTAGTCGTCAAGATCAACGCCTTCGGGGCGCGAGGTGACAACGAGCCGGTTGCCGCCTGTCACGAGCTCGAAGTGCACAAACGCCTCGACGATGTCGCGCATGCCTGCGGCCTCGTCGACGCCATCCACAAGAATCGCGACGGCGCGCATTTCGTACGCAAGCATGAGCATTGTGCGCTCTTCTTTCCTGTCGGCAAACTGGTTGTCTATGTACCAGCGCATGAGCCCTTTCGGATCCTGCAGCAGCGCCGAAGGGTCATCACCAAGCTCACGCAGCAGCCGTACGATGCGCTGCACGAACACAATGATGGGCACGAGGGGGACACCTTCGCTAGCGGGGGCACTGAGCCTCTCCGCCAGCAAGAAGAAGCATTGCTTGATCATCCATGTCTTGCCGGTGCCCGGCCCAGCGCGGCAGAGCACAGGCTGTGCAGTGTGACAGCCCTCTGAACGCTTCGGTGAAAGCTCCAATTGCTCGGTTACGAGCGCTGGCACGTCGTTGATGGTCTTGTACTGCACCGGCAAGCAGCCATCAGGCACAAAGGCAGGATTCATGTAAATGAGTTGGTCCTTGATGAATAACGAGTTGCCGGTGATCGCATCCTCTACTTTGTCCTCAGTCTGTGTGATGCTGCGGCAGTACCTCTGCCGGATGCCCTCATACGTGACGGCGTGAATGCCATCCGGCACACACACATGATTGTACATGTTCAGGTCATGCCAGGCATGCGAGCCGGTCTCGGCGCCTACGGCCTTGACGTTCATCATGTGCCTGCTGCCCTCCGCATAGTCGAACCCACCCAGCCACGCGAGCACCGTCGCATCGACGAGCTTATTTGCGTGAAGTAGGAGCACTCTCGTATTGCGCGCATAGCCAGGGAATGTGGTAGGGACCATGTTGATTGGCTGAAGGTCGACGATAGTTTCGCCCTTGACGCCATCGGACTTCGAATAACTGTCGACCCTGGCGACGGCACGGTCGTCGCCAAGGATACGCTGTATCGTGGCGCACTGCCCACTGCTGGCACCCAGCTTTCGGATGAGTAGGCGTGCGCCAGTGGAGGCACCGTACGCAAGCCATGGCTTCACGATGATGATTGCGACCGCCTTACCCCAAGTCAACTCCACCTCCAGTGATGCAAGCCCTTGCCACCCGTCATTGTAAACGCCATACTCCTCGGCCATCACCCACTCGTCGGGGAACTCCACACGGGCGAGGAAAGGCATGCCAAGTTCATTTGCGAGCTTGACACGGCCGACGCGCTTTCGGCTCTTCTTGGCTATGAGATCGAAAGCCGTCTCGCCGGACAACTTTTCGAACGGCACGTCACCCGTCCAGCTCGTTACGTCAAAGGCGGCGTTGAAGCAGTTGAACATGAGTATGATCGTCGCAGGCTTCTTCACTTGAGTATGGCGGCTAGCCGCGCCGTCGTCGGGTTTGAACGTAGGACGTTTGCCAGCAATCTGAGACGGCAACGAATCATCCTTGCGCTTGCGCACCTGGGATCCTGCTTGCTTGATCGCGAGCGCTCGAGTCAGAGCCTGTGACGTGTGCACCTGCAGGTCGAAGGAAAGCTGCAGCATGGGAGCCGGCACCAGCGTGCGCGCAAGCATGCCCTCCTTGAAGACCAGAACCCATCCAATCGCCTTGATGGTTGATCCGTCGCGAGAGACGAGCGCCTTCTCGGAGCCGTCGGCCGTCGTCTGGCTTTCCATCACGCGAAGCAACATCTGCGGTGGCAAATCGTCTACCTTCTTGCCATCAGTAGCAACGGTCTCACGTACAACGAGGGCCTTTGTCGAGACCACGAGCGGAAAGCCCGACGCTGCCAACCTGAGATTCTCGACGCCCTCCTTGTCGATCCCCGTCACCCAGCCCAGAGCCTCCACATCGCCATCGAGTGCAACCAGCATGCGTTTTTCAGTGATGGACTTTGAGCCTTCTTTCCGTGTAACCTCTTGAGTCTGCGCCACGCGCACGAGCGTTCCAGGTGCCATGCGATTATTTTCTCCGACAAGCGGCGTGTCCAGTGCAGGCCCTTGGCGCGCCACAAGCGGCGAAACGGCGATCAGGAGAGGCGAATTTGCAAATGGGTTGACCTCGACTACCTTCTCCACCCTCTCCGTCTTTTTCTTCACTTTCTTCTGCTGACCGTATCCAGAGCGGGCGGGCTTTCCATCCTCGTCGACTTCAGCTTGCTTGTTCTCCTCAACTTTAGGTCTAGCTGCATCGGACTTGGCTGCTGCCTTTGGTGCACTTGGCTTAGCCTTCGCCATCTTCACTGCGGCAGTGACCGCATCGGCAGGAAGCGACTTTGCATCAGCATTCTCGCCATCTGCAAGTGCACTGGGCAGGGCAGCGTCACCGACGGCAACTGCCGGTGGCGCGACACTCTGAGCCAGGCTCGGGGACTCCTGGTTCGGTATGGTCATCGCATCGAGCGCTGCCTTGCTCGGCAGAAGCGGGTCGGATATGGCTGTCGGGAGAGAGGCACCTCCAGCCGGTGCCGGTAACTTTTCGGCGTTTGCAGGCTTAAAAGGGTTCAAAGCATCCGAAGTGTCCTTGCGCGGCGCCTTTGGATCGGGTGTCGCCGCCTGCACATCGACCATCGTTTCATAAGCGGTCACTTTAGGCGGTGCGGCGTCCTTGGCCGAATTGAGGCTCAAAGCTGCGGTTAGCCGTTCCTCTTCTGCGGCCATGAGATGATTGCCACGCTCCAGGCGCAGACCGTCCTTTTTGAGGGGCAGCCGTACGCTGCTGCCTTCGAAGGCGTCGGCGAGGGCTTTGATGGCGTCCGACTTGTACGTGCCGCGAATCACTGCTCCACCCCAGATGCGCTCAGTAAACAGTCCGCACAACTCATTTTGGTGCAGGTGCAGCTCAGTCAGCGAGGCTTGCGGCAGCAGCCTGCATAGGGTACGGATGGCTTCCGGGGTATACTTGCGTCCACCAGGGGGTGGTGGATACGACGGGCTGATGTCGCACAGGTTGGTTGCACTCATGTCGAGCACACGCAGCGAAGCACTTTCCACAGCGGCGGAGAGGACCATCGTCCCCGCCTCCGCGCCGAAGTTGTTCTTCGAAAGGTTGAGATTCGTGAGGTTTGGGCACGCAGAAAGTGCGCCGGACAGGGCGCTCGCAAAGGACGCGCGCAGCCCGTTCTGGCTCATATCAAGCACAGTGAGCTGCAGCATGCCCATGAGGTCGGGTCTCGATATGGAGAGCCCAGGACTCGCGCGACCATTCCTGGCCGCTACTGGCCTGGTCGCTGCTGGGCTGGTCGCTGCCTGGGCGGGTTGCGTAAGGGCTGTGAGCCACTTACCGCCGCCCATGTCGTTGAGGGAGGCACCGCTCAGCTGCAGCATCTGCAGCTTACCGCCGAGTGTAATAGTTTGGGCCATTTCGGTCAGATGCTCGACGCGCGTCGTCCCATCGCCCCAGAGCCGATTTCGTGAAATGATGAGCTCCATCATCGGTTGGACAGTGGAGAGCGCGGTGCCGACCCGCGCCATACCGATCGACGTGATGACGTTCCCGGCCAGATTGAGCTTTGTCAAGCTCGCCGCGTTAGGAAGCGCTATTGCCAAGAGCTTTGTCTCCTCATCTGTGATGCGATTGTCACGCAGGTCGAGCATCGTGACCGATCGCAATAGCATCCCTACTGCGCGCAACGCTGTGGGCCGATGGCCGGCTACCTCCGCCCGAATCGAGAGTGCGGCTAAGGTGGCGCTCGCAGACGCCTGGAGCATGCCGCGCTCGAAGTCTGCGCCTACCTTCTCGCCTTCATTCAGGGTCTCTGCCCACCACTCACGCCACCTCCAGGGCTTTGCTGTCTCGGGCGGCAGCTGGCAGCCCTTGCACAGTGCTTGCGCGGCGAAGAATGGTGCCAATCCCGCAAGTGTGAGCTGCAGGTTCACCTCTGGCGCGCTCGACAGTAGCTTGAGTACAGGCATCTCGCCACGCAACGCCTTATCGGTCAGCTGAACGATGAGACTCTGCGATTCCGCTGGCAGCGCCTTGACGCGAGCCTGGATCGCGGCCGTGCGCTCGGCGATCGTGCCATGGCTCTCCCAGATGTTGGTGAGCTCCGCGGGCTTCTCGACGAACAGAGCTGCAGCAGCCAGATCCACGGCACGGAGCACGTTTTGCTCAGCAGCATGTGACTGGAAGATGGCGTTTTCGACGAGCTCGCGCATCTGCGCCGGTAGCTCAAAGTATGTGGGCGGCAGCTTCTTGAACGCGCGTACACGTTTGGCGGCTCTCTCTGCGGCGGCGGCCAAACGCACGGCGTCGTTTGCCATTTCGACCGCGCGTGCCGCTTCGTCCTCAGCGGCTTGGCGTGCAGCTGCCTGTCTCTTAAGCAGAAGCTTCGCCTTGCTCTCACGCGCGAGAGCCTCTTTGAGGGCACGGCGATCCTGCATCACACGCGAGATCGTGAACATGGCCGCCTCCTTGACCTGTGCCACCTCCTTCGCTTTGGCTTCGGCCTCAGCTGCAAGAGAAGCTGTGCGGATGGCTACCTTTTTGTCTTTGTAGGCCGCTTTGTCTTTGATGGCCGCAAGCTCGGCCTCACCTTGGAGCCGAGTAGCCTCGGTCTCCTCGAGCGTCTCCATCGTCGCACGCATTCGATCCTCCTCGATATGAATCCTGGCCCACTTTGCGGCCACCTTGCGCCCCCAAATGGTGAGCACCTTGGCAGCCGTCTCGCGCTTCAGGACCTCAAACGCATCCTGCTCCTTCTGCAGTGCCACCTCCACCTGGGCCACCTTCGCCGCCGCCTCGAAGGAGAGGGAATTTGCATTGCTCACAAAAAAGTCGCTGACGGTCGATGCGCTTTTCTGGATTCTGGCTGGGCTTGCGACAGGAGAGGCGGAAGCCGTGCTCGCCGCCTCTGCCGATTCCGTCTCGGCCGCCGCCGCCTCGGCCGATTCCGTCTCGGCCGCCGCCGCCTCGGCCGCCGCCGCCTCGGCCGATGCCGTCTCGGCCGCCGCCGCCTCGGCCGCCGCCGCCTCGGCCGCCGCCGCCTCGGCCGATTCCGTCTCGGCCGCCGCCGCCTCGGCTGCCGCCGCCGCCGCCGCGGCAGCCGCCGCTTTCGTCGCCTCTGCCATCGCTGCGAACTCAGCTGCTTCTCTTTCGGCCTCAAAACGCTGCGCCTCCGAAAACGCTGCCTGCTCGCTGCTCAGTCGTACACCGTACTGGGTTTGAATGTCGTGCCAGCGCGCAGCAAACTCAGCCCTGTCGATAACGCCGGACTGATCCACGTCCATCTCGTCGAAGAGCATTTCGGCCTGCGATTCGGTGAGCAAGCCGCCCAGGCCGATAGTCGCAAGAAACTCGCTGAGCGAGATCGTGCCACCCCCATCCGCATCGAAGAGGAGGAAAGCATGGCCAAGGGAGCTGGCTTTGCGCATGCCCGATCGCTCGTCAGGTGAAGAATCCGCAGGCGCGTCTCCTGACGGCGTGTCCTGCTCCGACTCCTCCGCGACCGAGTCCGTAGTCTTTTGCTTCGCTAACTTTACGCTCTTTTTCTTTTTCTTTTTTTCGCCGCGATGCGAACTGGAGCTCTTGTCGCTGCGCTGGCTCGAATCACCTTTGTCTCTTTTGCTTTTGGACGTCCGAACGGACGTACCCTCCTCCGAACCAAACCTCATCGAGTTTGCTTGACTCGGAGCTTGGTCACTATCGCCAGTTGCACTGTCTGACATTGGGAGCTTCAGTTTATTTGACTTCGCTGGGGAAGGCTTCGACATTCCCCTAGAGGGGTTTTCCCTCCGCGGCTTGTCGCAAGGTTTTCGTGCCCAAAAATTCTTGACGCTCGCAACTCTTTCCGAAACACGTCTCCGAAAATAAACTTTTCGGAGAGATTTACTATAACGAGTTTGGGGGCGCCCGGCACGTTCAGCAGGTGCCCCAGCCTCAGACACGGAGTCACCGCCTCACTGCTACTACTTGTACGACGACGCAGAAGACCCGCCTTGAGCGAAACCGCCGACCTCGCCCTCGCCTCCGCCTCGGTCGTCCTTGCTCGGGCTCGTCAACGTGTCTGCGATGCCCCTGTCGTCGCCGCCACCGCCATCCTCGCCGGACCCGCCGCCAAGACCGCTCTGCGGCGCCATACCCACCCGTTGCCCATTTCGGTAGATTGCCATTGCGGTGGCGACCATGCTTGAGACGTCGCCCATGTTGGCCGGCACGACGACCGTGCTGCCCGAGGCGGCGAGCTGCTTGAAGGCGCTCACATACTGCTCGGCAACGCGCAGCGTGGACGCTTGTTGGCCGCCGTGGGCAGTCACTGCCGCGGCGACGAGCCGGACGGCGTTCGCGGTCGCCTCAGCTTGCGCCTCGATGGCGCGCGCATCGCCCAGCGCAAGATTGATACGCTCCTGCATAGCCGCCTCAGATGCGAGGATAACGGCGGCTTTCTTGCCCTTGGCCAGGTTGATCTCCGCCTCCTGCTCGCCCTCGGAGTCGAGGATGAGCGCGCGCCTTCGCCGCTCGGCCTCCGCCTGCATCTCCATGGCGGCGCGCACAGCGGGAGGCGGCGCAATGTCACGGATCTCGTAGCGCATGCACTGGATGCCCCACGCGACCGCCGCTGCGTTGATCGACTCGACGATGCTTGCATTGAGCTGATCGCGCTCCAGAAACGTTGCGTCCAGCGTGAGCTTGCCAATCTCCGACCTCATCGTCGTCTGTGCGAGCTGCGTGATCGCAAAGTGCGCGTCTTCGACGCCGTACGCGGCCGCGTATGCATCGACTACGCGCACGTACAGCACGCCGTCGATGCCGATGCTCACGTTATCGCGTGTGACCGCGGTTTGCGTCGGCACCATCAGGGCCTCCTCCTTGAGAGAGAATACATACCTCACCTTGTGCCTGCAAAAAGGAGCACGCAAGAGAGTGAGAGGTGACTCGAGCAGCTCTAGCGTGACCCTTGCCGAGAGGAAGGAGTTAGAGTGCACGCAAGCACGCACACGAACGGCACGAGGAGGCGCAGCCCTGGTTCGAGCACAGTATGGAAACGTCCAAATCTCTCAACAACGTAAGCCATCTGCTGCGGCACGACGACAACACCGAGATTAAGGGGTGTCTCCATCCGCGAGAGCGACGACATGGGCCGCGCTGCGACGACCCGCGACAGCAAAGGTGCTCGCGGCGCGAGCCTCGCTGGAAGCCCGGTGGCCACTCGTGCAAAAAGCTGCATGGTGTGTCAGCCAGATCCGAGGTTCAACCACGTGGCACATTTGCTCGTCATTCACAAAAGTCCCGAGGCGCCCGCACTAGCACGTTTCAGGGTTGCCTTTGGAGAGTGGCGCCGTGCTGTGAGGCTACTGTGAAGAGAAGTCCTCGGCCGCGTATCTTGACGGGGACACTGCACGACTTCTTTCGCTTCATTCCAGTGTGGAGGTGTATTCGCAGCCCCGATGGGCCGCACATCGAGTGCGAACGGTGAGTGCCGGGCCTGCCAAGGCGCCCACCGTGCGCACACGTGCCGCGATCGCGGGCTGGGCGCACTCCCGGCACCAGCGCGTGCAGCAGCAGCGGAGAAGGTTAAGGTGAGCAAGGCTAAGGAGAAGGAAAAGGAGCCCAAGGAGAAGGAGACATCGTCCGCCCCTGCAGCTAGCGTTCGGCCGTACAAGGCGTCCTCCTCAAAGGACGTTGAGCCACCAGAGCCCGCGCAGATGAACGAGGCTGATCGCATCAAGCTGGTGGCACTTCAGAATGAGCTAAAAGGGTCACATACCATCCATACAGTCGCTGCCGCCAAGGAGCTCCTGGACGGCGATGGTGAGTGCGATCGGAACGCTTTATGTGCGAAGCATGGCATCACCGCGTCCCCGGCGGCATTCGAGCGGATCACCGCTGTTGTCAAGCAGCTTGGGCTCCTGCATTTGCCGAAGGGTGCGGTGAGCATGGAAGACCCAAATGATTCCAACTTGCTCAACGATCTCCAGCTGCTTCTGCAGACGGCGAATGGCGTCGGTGGCCACTCGCGCTCAGCCTGCGGTACGCACCGCGCCTGCGCCACGACGCGGCGGCCGCGCCGGCCAGACAGAAGGCGCCGAGCTGCGCCACACGCAGAACGTGCAAGATGCCCTGCCATTATCTCGCGCGCACTCCTCTGCACCTCCTCACGCCTGCTGACGCGAGTGCGGCGCTGTCCCCGCAGCATTGAAAACGATTGCTGTTGCCGTCGAGATGCACCGCGTGCCGAAGCTCAATTTCACCGCCTCGTGCGCCCGGCATGACATTCGCGACGCCCTCGGACAGTACGCCTTGCCTCGAGCCCTCAAGGCTGCCTCTCCCTAATGAGTCCCTCATGAATCCCTAATGAGTCCCTGTGCCGAGAGCCCTCAAGGCTGCTTCTCCATGACTGTCGCCAGTAGCTTGCCGAGCCAGCGCGCACCGCGCTCGCCTGCTGCCCTCGCCGACGGTCGCGATGCGCCGCCTCTGGTTCTGCGTCCCTTTCTCGCAGCTCGAAGCAGAACATTCAGGAACGCGTCGCTGCCGTGCGCGACCGCATCAAGGAGCTCGGACTGCTCGAGCAGACGTGGCGCTCGCCCATCGACCGGCAGCTCGTCGCGCAGGTGCGTGCAATCATCAAGGGCGCCAGCGTCGCGCAGGCGGCCGCGGCGATCGGTGCGTACGGAAACGACCTCGAGAGCGCGTGCGAGCACGTGCGGGAGGAGCTGGGGCTACCGGCGACCGAGACCGCCTTGGACACTGAGCCCGCGCGCGACCTCAATGACGACGCGCTGCTGCGCGAGTTGCAGCGACGCCTCAAGGTACGCTCGTCCGCCCCAGCGCTCAAGACGATTGCCGTCGCCGTCGACCTCTGCCGCAACGAGGAGCTCGACTTCGTCGCCGCGTGCGCTGCGTATGGCATCTCGATCGCCTCGCAGCGCAAAGCTGTGTATGAGCGTGTCGCGGCCATCCGCGACCGCATCAAGGAGCTCAACCTGCTGGAGGCTGTCGAGCAGGGGCTGCCCGACCCGCTCGATGAAGACGGCGGCGAAAGAGACGGCGCCGCCACCTCCTCCTCTGCTGCGGGCCCTGAGCCCTCGCCAAAGCGCGCTCTGCCGCTCGACGACGTCGTATGGCTCAGTCGACTGCAGGAGCGCGTGGGACCTCTCGTCTCACGCTTCAACGGGCAGAAGAAAGAGCCGCCGACGCTGCCGAGTATCGCTGCGGCCGTTGAGATGTGTCAGATCTCGCAGCTCGACCTCGCGGCGCTGTGCATCAAGCATGGCATCCCGGTCGAGGCAGAGCGCTCCAACCTCGCGCTCTTCAGTCACCTGCGCGAGCTGCGCGACAGGATCAAGACGCTCGCTCTGCTTGAGGTGGCGCCCGAGACGCTCGGCCTCGACGCGCCTCACCACTCTCAGGAAAAGCTCATCTCTCTGCAGCTGCGCATCCAGCGCTCGACTACGCCACCTAACCTGGACAACATCGCCGTGGCCCTCGACCTCGTCGAAGGCGACGGGCAACTCGACCTAGTGTCTGCGTGTGTGCGCCGCCGCCTCGAGCTTTCACAGAGTCGCAAGGACTCGATCGAGGCGCTGAGGGTGCGCATCCGGCAGCTCGAGGAGCCGCTGGATGCGCCCGTCGACCCCACGGCCGTTGCCGAGGTGCGCGCACGCATCAAGCGCTCGGGCGTAGACAAGGGCGCCACCGTCGCCCAGGCGGCGGCGGCGATCGTCGCTTGCGGTACCGACCTCGACGCCGCGTGCGACCACGTGCGGGAGCAACTGGGCCTATCTCCTGCGTCGGAGGAGCTGGAAGAGGTCAATGCCGAGGATGGAGGCGAGGGTTCGCCGTCCGACGAGCCCTTCGAGCCGCGCGAGGACAAACCGCCGCCGCCGCCACTCCCAGAGGCGCTCTTGCGCGAGTTGCAGCGACGCATCGCACTGCACAAGAAGACGCACGTGCTTACAGGACTGCACCTGATCGCAGCTGCTGCCGACCTTTGCCGTGACGACCAGCCTGCACGCTGGGACCAGCTCGACGTCGCCGCCGTATGTGCGCGTCATGGCATCTCGCTTGGCAACCAGCGCAAGGCTACCTTTGACAAGCTCAAGGACCTCCGTGACCGGATGCGCGGCTTCGGGCCGCTGGAACAGCTCGTCACGCCGGTAGAGCTGCCCTCGACGGACGACGACGTGCTGCTGCACGACATCCAGCTGCTGCTGCAGACCTCCAATGGCAATGGCGGCGCCTCCCGGCCCGCGTGCGCGATTAAGACGATCGCCGTCGCCGTCGAGATGGCGCGCGACTCACATCTCGATTTTGACGCGGCGTGTGCGAAGCATCAAATCCCTGGGGTCGGCTCGAGTGCACGCAGCGGCGTCTTCGACCGTATCGCTGCCGTGCGCGACCGCATCAAGGAGCTCGGACTGCTCGAGCAGACGTGGCGCTCGCCCATCGACCGGCAGCTCGTCGCGCAGGTGCGTGCACTCATCAAGGGTGCCAGTGTCGCGCAGGCGGCCGCGGCGATCGGTGCGTACGGAAACGACCTCGAGAGCGCGTGCGAGCACGTGCGGCAGGAGCTTGCCGTGAAGGAGGCCAGGGAAGCGGAGGAGGCTGCCGCTGCTGCTCTAAGAGCCAAAGAGGCTGTGGCCGCGGCTGTGTCATCAGCGGGCGAGACAGGCAGCGGAGGCCGCAGTCGATCCTCTGGAAAAGGGCCGATGGCAGCATGCGCGGCGTCCTCGGGCTTGGGCGCGTCCTCCTCTGCGGCGGGCATGGCGGCGTTGTCCCAGCAGTCGCTCGTTCCCGACGGTTGGAGCGACGAGGATGAGGTGGGCGCATGGGCGGCGGCGGACGCGGCGCGCCTAGTGGCAGAGATGAATGGTGACGGAGATGACGACGAGGGGTGGGCGGATCCAACCTTCTTTAGTGGGTGCGACGCCGACGAGGCAACGCACACTGTGGCACCGATAGTTGCAGTGCCTTTCTTAGATCCCAACATCCCCGTTGCCCCCTCAGCCGCGGCCGCGGCCTCGTCGCGGGGCAGCCCCACGTCTAGTGCCGGCAGTGGCGCTCTAGGCAAGCGTGCGCGCAAGGATGAGGAGCTAACGCTACTGAGCAACGTAGGGAACGCGACTCAGGAGCAGGCGGTGGCGGATGCCCTTGATGGCGACGGTGATGAGGAGCTGCCTGCTTTCGAGGAGCCCGCGGTGCACGGGGCGGAAACTCCACAGAATGGCACGGCCGCAATCAAACGATCGGCGTCGGAGGCGTTGGACGAAGAGCAGGTGGATACAGGCGAGGCGAAGATGGCGCGGCTGAGCTGACAGATGCCGCGCTGTGTACCCGATCGCGCCATGCAGCATTGGCGTGTGCTTTCAGGGAAGGAGGGAGGCGCGTGTGTGTGATACAATCCACTTTGGCAGGCTGTTCTTCCGGCCCATAGGCCAGGTTCGGTGTGCTGAGATGAACGACACTAGGCCGCCTCCAGAGGACCACCAAGCCCCGAGGCGTGGCGTCTTGTTGTTTGTGAACGGCGAGCTTTTTGGACTAGGGTGGGTCGCGGTGCATGTGAGCGTGGTCCTTTGACACTGCGTCGCGTTCCGTATAGAGACCGGTTGCGGGTCGGCGATTTAGAGGAACGTTTTTGTGGTTAGTCAGCATATGTCGCATATGCTGTGCCTGTGTGCCACGTCGACACAAAACACAGCGTTCCAGCCGCACTGCGACGATGCCGGCGCGGTGGCTCCTGCTGCTTGTCACCATTCCAACAGGTGCCAAAGGCTCTGGCTTGCTTGGTATTGACATCGGCAACGTAAATTCGGTAATCGCGTCTCCGCGTCGTGGAGGTGTTGATGTGCTGGTGAATGAGGCCTCTCGCCGACAGACGCCTTCAGTTGTTGCTTTTAATGAGCGCCGCCGCTTTGTGGGTGAAGGAGCTGTGTCGTATCTAGTGAACAAGCCTGCAGGGTGTGCTGCTGAGCTCAAGGCACGCTTGGACGCTTCGTTCAACAACGCCGACGCGGAGCTTCTCGAGGTGACCTCGCAGGGTACTGTGCAGCACTTCTCAGCAACGCAGCTGCTCGCAATGCTCTTGCACCAGCTGTGCGTCACTGCCTCGCGTGAGCTCGGCTCTGTGCCATCTGACTGCACGATTGCAGTCCCCTTGCACTTTGACGCGGCAAGGAGGCAGGCGATTCTCGACGCTGCGCGAATAGCCGGGCTCCGCAGCACGCGGCTCATCAGCGAAGTGCGTTGCTCCTCCCAAGCTGATGCAATCTGCCCCTCCTGCCATGCATGCCGGCTTGCGCTTCTCTCAACGACCGCCATGTGTCGATCCTGCGCAGGGTGCCGCGATCGCGCTCGACTATGTCTTCGGCCGAAGCGACCTGCCTGAGAGCGTCGACCACCACGTCGTCTTCATCGACGCTGGCCATGCGGGCGTGCAGGCGTGCGTGGTGCGAGCGCGTCGTGACTCGGCCGAGGTGCTCGCCCACGCCTTCGCTCCGGGCACGGCAGGCGCGGTATGTCGCTGCTCCATCCGCGCGGCGCGCGCGCGCGCGCGTACATCTCCCATGCGCTTGAATCTGAGGCCGCCAATGGCGAATTGCAAACACAAACCAAGATCTGTTCCGACGGCTCCGGCCGGTGTGGATCCATGTACTGCGGAGGCGAGCGGCAGCGTCATCGCGCGGGCCATGCACGCGCGCCTGCGACTGGTCGTGAACTCGCCCCTTATCAAGTCGCCGTGCGCCCTCGGTCCCTGCCATGTGTGCCCAACACGACGCAGGCGATGGACGAGCTGCTGTGTGCGCACCTCGCCGCCGACTTCCGCGATCGCTTCCAGGTGGATGCGCTGGCTGAGCCCCGGGCGGCCAGCCGGCTGCGCCAGGCGAGCGAGCGCGTGCGTCGCGTGTTGAGCGCAAACGCCGAGAGCACCGTGGCGCTCGACTGCCTCGTGGGCGAGACGGACGTGCATGGCAGCCTCACGCGCTTGCAGCTCGAGTCCCTGTCGGGTCCACTCATCGACCGAGCTATGTGCGCGTGCCTCGATGCCGTGCGCGGCGCGGGACTCGTGCCAGCAGCGCTCGATGCGGTAGAGCTTCTCGGCGGCTACTCACGCACGCCGGCCTTCATCGCTGCTGTGCAGAGAGCGTTTGGGCGCGAGCCGAGTCGCTCTCTCAATGCCGAGGAGAGCGTCGCTCGCGGCGCGGCGCTCGCCGCCGGCCTCCGCAGCCGCACCCTGCGCATGCGGCCGCTCCGTTTGCACGAGGGCCTGCTGCATGCGACCTCGATCCACTGGGAGAAGGAGGGGGGGGGGACACCACTTGGCTGCCATATGCTTCCCAAGGCGGGGACAGTGCCGCTGCTGAAGCGCATCACGCTGCGTACGCGCTCGCGCATGCAAATCAGCTGTCGGTACGACAGCAGCCCTCGCCAACTAGCGTGTCGCGTGGAGCTCGGCAAGGGCGCTGGCGACGACGCCAGCGATGCCGCGCGAGCGCTCCTGCGTGTCGATGTGCTGATCGACGACAATCAGCTGCCGTCGATTCGGGCATACGAGGTGACGACGACGACGACGCGACTGAATACGACCGTCGAGGTCGACGGAGTGTTCTGTGCACCGGCCGCGCCTGAAGAGACTGCTTCAGACGGCCCTGGCAACGAAGGCTCGTCCGGATCCGCAGACAGCGCTGAGGGCACGGCGTCAGGTGGGGCCTCACCCGATGAGACGAGCTCTGCCGCGGCAGCGGCCGCACATGAGCACCCCGTCGCGGCGGGCGCGAAGGGAACGGCCGAGCCAGCGGCGCCGCCACCCGTCATGGTGCGTGCCCTCGAGGTGGCCGAGCTGTCCCGCCTGGGCCTAAGGGAGGACGAGCTAAAGCGTGCGCGTGATCTCGAACTGTCGATGCAGCGTGCCGACGAGGCGGCCGAGAAGGCTGATGCTGCCAAGAACGATCTCGAAGGGCAGATCTACCAGGTACGCGCCACCCTCGAAGAGCGACTTGCAGGGTTTGCGAGCGACGACGAGCGGCAGGCACTCGCAGCGCAGCTCGAAGCATGCGAAGGCTGGCTGTACGGCGAAGGCGAGCAGCAGAGCGCACAGCGCTACGAGCACGAGCGCGAGGCCGTGCGCGCGAGCCTCGCGCCTCTCGAGGAGCGAGCAGCCTCACACCTGAACGTGGCGGCGGAGCTTGAAGCGCTGGACGCCGAGTGCGCCAAGCTGCGCGCTCTGCATGGTGCCAAGCCCTCTGCAGCCGAGTACTCAGAGTCCATGCTCGCTACAGTGGCTGAGGCGGAGCGATGGGCAGCCAACGCGAGAGAGAAACTGGCCGCGGGACCGCGTAACAAGGAACCCGCCATCCTGCCGGCAAAGGTGCACGCACAGCTCGAAGACCTACGCGCAGCACAGGACCAGGCAAAGGCAGCACAGGCACAGGCGCAGGCACAGGCAGCACAGGCACAGGCAGCACAGGAGCAGGCAGCAGCAGCCGAGGCGGCGTCGGCCGCCGCAGCTACCGCGGACAAAGCCAAGGAAGCGGAAGACGATGCGACAGAAGAGGATAGTTAGGTGGCCTCTCGGATGCGCCTGCTTGTGCGATGCGAAGCACAACATCCGCGGCGGGCGGGCCCGTCGAACGTCATCGGGCCGTACGGCGGTACGGGACGGAGAGCCAGTTTGCAGTTACGAAGACCGAGGGTGAATTCGCAGAGAACAGAGATGCGGCGAGCTGTGTTTGAGGTAAAGGTGCTCAAGAAGTATATAGGAAGTATATAGCGCGACCGTGTTTTTGTACGTTGTACGGCTCCTGGAGCGCATCATCCAGGACGTACGGCGTCGACGTACGGCGAGGGCATCTGCGGTCTACGCACCGATGCCCCGACGGCGACCGCCCCGCCGAGAAACTCCCGACAGCGCCGCGGGACCTGCTCACACCCGCCACCCGCGCCACGCCCTCAGCCCTGGTGCACAGAGCGCGTGCTAACTACTATACGGACGAGAACGCATTATTGTCGCACGAAGAAGCATCGACAGTGCTCTCCTGTCGCGCCATGGAAGCGTCACATGCTCATGCGGGGGCAGCCTGCTGTGTCGGTGCCGGCGCGGGCACAAAGAGTCTGGTGGGGTCGCTCGGATCGACGTACGCAGCCTGCACGAGCATCGTTGCGATGTTTAATGCTGACGGCGCGTGCGCCGGCTGAGCGAGCCGCTGGCGCATCTCCTGAAGCAACCTGAAGAAGAAGGGAAGGAAAGTGCCAACGCCACCATTGTTGAAATATATGGTCCACTTGATGTCGGCGCTGAAGCTGCTGCCCTCGAGTGGCGGGCTGGCACCGGTCAGATTGTTGGCCCAGAAGATGGGCTGGTTGAAACTCTCGTCGTAAAGTGTTGCCAAGGGCATGTCGAAGCCATGGAAGCCGGCGCGGCGAGCATCGTCACAAACGACGACCATACGCAAGGTCGAAAGGTAGAGTGTGCCGCTCGCCTCGAGCTTCGTCGAGCCGGACTTGGCCGAGAAGGAGATGCCACTGCGGGCGAGCACGAAGAACTCGCCCTCCATCGGGATGGGCTGCGAGTTGGAGAGCTCAGGGTCTTGCATTTTCCTTCTTCCAAAGGCCGTGTGAAAATCGGCAGCGTGAATTATGTACTCGTTTCGAAAGCGCGTCTGGTCAATTGTTATCGTCAGTTAGAGACTATAGACGCGCGAAACCGCCCTCAATCGAATACTGAATCTGTCATGTCGGGCATGTGTGAGGCCGTGAGCCCGTGACGCCTGACGCGCGCGCGCTGCTCACGTCGGCAACCCGACATCAACCCCACTTGTGGACGGCGCTGTTATCGCAGGCGCGGGAGGCGTTGCGGAGCTGGCATCGGGAGCGGCGCCACCGATGGCCGTGGCAGCCGCTGCGGCAGCCGCTGCTTCGGCCGCCTCGGCCTCCTCTTTCGCTTTCCTTTTGGCCGCGAGCCGCGCCTTGCGCTCATCGCGCTGCCTCTGCAGCTTCGCCTCCTGCTCGGCCACGTCGCGCTCGACGCGCGCCTTGAGCGTGGTGTAGCCGTCCTGCACCGCGGCCAAGAGCCAGGATAGGCCGAGATCGAGCGCCGAGCCAGAGTCGATGAGCCGTGCAGCGTCGAGACGGTCGGCGACCACGTGGCAATTCAGCGGCATGCTGCCCGGGTCGCTGCTGCCATCGAGCTCGTGCACGCGCAGAGCCTCGGCAATCTCGGCCGCGCCAACGGCGTGCGGTCGGTCCTGCTTGGTGGCGACCACGAGCAGTGGCTTGCCGCGCACGAGGTCGTGCGCGACCGCCTGGTGGAGCAGCTCGCGCGCCTCGGCGAAGCGCGCGGCGTCGGAAGCGTCGACGAGGAAAAGGATGGCATGTGCGCCGGAGTAGTACTCGGGCCACACGCCCCGAATGCCCGGGCCGCCGCCCAACTCCCATACCTTGAGCGGGCAACCGAACCGCTGCGCATCCTTCGTGATGAAGCCCGTCGTGGGCTTGGTCTGCTCGGATAGCAGCTTGCCGCAGAGCGATGCGGTGAAGGTAGTCTTGCCTCCACCGTCGCATCCGAGGAGCAGCAGCGTCATCTCTGGCCCAGCAGCTGCTGCACTCGCACCTGCTGCCTTCCCGCCCGCGCCCACGCGCCGCCAGCGGAGGGAGAAGAAGCTCAGAACTCTACGCCGGCGCGGCGCGTCACCTTTGGTGGGAGGCACGGTCTCGGGCGCCACGCGGCTCTTCTTGCTACCTAGCAGCCCGCCGAAAGCCATGGTGGCCGTTAGACAGTCGGCCTTTGGACAACTCGCACCGTCGAGAAGGCATCCAAATTTTTTGAACAGGCCCCCCTTGCGGTATTTCAAGGCTCGTGTGAACTCGACAATCTTCATGCGTAGGAACACGCCTAGGTGGCAAACTCGCTGAAGCGACGCCCGCACAATTGGATCGCCTCGATGTCAGAAATTGAGGAGCCTGACTTCGCGGCCGAGGATGGCGACCTGCCGCCGCCGCCGCCTGGAGAGGAGGACGACGACGCTCTTCCCCCTCCCCCGCCAGAGCCGACCTCGCCACTGCCGCCGCCACCCCCGAATGCCGAGACACCGGCGGACGTGCGTGCTAAGAAGTTGGAGCGCGCAAAGCACGGCAAGTTGGTGGACGAGTACGAGGCGAAGAAGCCGGGGAGCAGCACCACCGGCTTCAGCCTCGATCTCTCGGCCATCCCGAAGAGTGCACCGGCCGAGGGCGAGCACAAGCTCGGCGATGCTAGCTCGGGTGCGACGCTCACAACGCCGCGCGCCAGCAGCGACGTGGCGCTCACTGTGCGCGGCGAAGCGAAGCACAAGCAGAAGAGGCTCTTTAAGATGGGCCCTGAACGGCTCGGCGAGGGTAAGATCAAGTTCGCATGGCGTCCGGGCGGCAAGATGATCGCCACGGCCTCCTCGAAAAACGGCAGCCTCGTCATCCACCTGTTCCGACGAGACGGCTCTTTGTACAACTCGCATACGCTCGGGTCGGGCAAGTGCATTTGGCTCGAGTGGGAGTGGAAAGGCACGAGCCTAGGCGTCTTGCAGGAGGGCGCGGGCATCTTTCTGTGGGACGTTCCGATGGCAGACTCGGAGCCGCTCAACGTGCCCATGAGCCTCGCCCCCTCAATCACCACGAACGCCTCCTTCTGCAAATGGTCCAAGGTCGCCTCGCAGCTCGCGATCGGCACGACGCAGGGCAAGGTCATCATCTTCAACAAAGCCGAGGGCGTGATGCAGCTGCACGAAAAGAAGGGCAAGCACGGCGCGCCGGTCACCTGCGGCGACTGGCTCTTCGACAACAGGCTCGGCCTCGCTTCGGGCCTGCGCGTGAAGATCAGCCAACCCATCGCAGAGACGGGCTCAAAATGGGAAAGTTACTCCAAATTTCGCCTTGGAGGCATGCTCTCCAAGGTACCGCGCCACATCCGTGTCGCCGGCGATCCCAACCGCCTCGCCTTCACGCTCAACTACCCGCCCTTCGTCGCCGTCAGTGTGGGCGACAAGTACCTTCTCACGTTCGACACGACGCGCGTGAATGAAGACCTCGGCCTCACGTTCCCCGAGGACTATGGCGTCATCGCTGGCTTCCAGTGGCTGCCCAACCTCGTTCTGCTTGTGGGTCTCACCAACGGCTACATGGTCACCGTCGACTTTGGCGCGCTCATCAAGCTACAGCAGTCTAACAAGCTGCCCGACCGCGTCTCGGCGATGGGCACAAGCAGGGTATTCAACGAGTACCTGCAAGACGTCTCCGCCTTCTACACGGCCAACGTGGGCCAGCGTGTGGCGTGCTGTGGCGACACGATGGTCAAGATCGTGCACCGCACCGGCGTCGAGCTCGAGGTGCATCTCGAAGTCGACCTCGACAGGCAGGCCAAGATCGGCCACTACCTCGACAAGGTGGACTGGGACGACAGCGCCAAAGCCTTTGCATGCTCCGCGACCGATGGCTTCCTCTATGTACACGAGATCCTCGACTGAGCAGCTGCGTGCGCTGTTACCGGGGTCGGCCGCATCGCCGGTGGTGCCGCCAGCTCTCGCTGCCTGTGATGGCGGCTCGAGAGTGAGCGATGCCAGCCGGCACGGCAGGTGTCTTTCCTACTCAGGGACTGCTTTCCATGCGGGTGGGGGTGGGCGGCGGGCGTGAATGTGGCGATGCAAACGGGCTGCCGCAGTTAACGTTCACGTGTGGATGAAGAGCGTGCCACATCGGCCAGCAGGGTGTGACGAACTATGAGGTGATAAAAGCACCACAGACGTGTGTGACTGAGCGCCCGTCCCGGGCTGCCCCGACGAAGCGTCAGAGCCGCGTGTTGGAGCTTGGAGCGTAGTGACTGTACGTAGAGGTGCCGACTGTACCGAGTGCCGTGCGTGGGATACGAGTTCCGGCTGGACGCATCGGCCATCGCAGCTAGCATAAAACATGAATCATGATCGAGATTAACATAAATTGTACTATCGCGTATCCGGGCGCGCGCCCCGCTCCAACTCCGGCAACTCGTCTTACTGACTGATCCGATCTTTCGTTTGTAGCCGCGGAGCGCGGTGCGGCTGCGGCCTGCGGGGCCGCGCGGCGTGCGGGTGCCCGCGCCCTGGGACCTAGGCTAATGGCCGCTCTCTGTAGCTTCGTTTACTCGCAGGGCTCGACGTGAGGTTGCTTCCGGGCGGCTTGAACGAGTCGGGTGAACTCATATTCCTCGAGGAGCCAGAGGGGGGCTTACCTTGTTTCCTTAAGGCCTCGTCGTGAGCCGCACGCTGCTGCTGCCTCATTGACAACGCCAGTCGCGCTGCCTTCGCAGTTTGGCGGGCTTCTTTAGCGTGCCGGCGCTGCTCGGCGCGAGCGGCTCCCTCCTCTGCGGCGATCCTGCTGACCTCCAGTTGCTTTCGAATGCGCTTTCGAGCCAGGTACCACTGCACCGTGCATGCCTTGTGCCCCTCAATGGCCTTGCGCTCCGCAGGAGGCAGCGTTCTGAGCAGTATCCACGGGAGTGAGCCGGAAAGAGGCCACCCGGGCTGACTTTGCACTGGCCCAGCCCGGCCGAGGAAGAGAGGCAAGGAAACGCCCACCCACAGGAAGACGCACAGGCTCACGAAGATAAGGGCCGCTGACACCTTGAACTCCTGGGACAATTGGGCTGAGAGCACGGGCGCCATCACGACGGCGATCGCAAACCAACTGCTTGAAACTATCGACGAGCCGTGCGCATAGGCGTTCGCCGAGCGATCGACGCGACTGCCCTCTGGTGAATTGGCGTAGGCACGAAGCACGAAGGCAGCGGGTGGCGTGAGCAGCGCCGGGGCGATGCATGCGAGCACTGCTTCAGTGCTTCCGAGGGCCGCACCGGAAACGACGAGCAGCGCGAGTAAGGTGAGCGTCGCTGCGAAGACCACGAAACCAGTGATGACCGTGAGTTGGAGATTCGAGGTCACAACGAGCAGTGCGAGAGACGACATGGCCGCCGTGCGCAAGCAGCCAAATAAGGCCTCCGAGGGCAGAGCGGCCTGGGCGCGCATCCACGCCCATAGCGACTCAGTGCTCGGCAACGCGTGACCCGCCGAGGTGGGCGCGAGCGCGTTCAAATGGTGGGTCCAATTGAGCACGACTGCGGCGTTTGCCTCTGCCTCGAGGCGCTTGGCCGACTCCCGCAGCATCATATCGGCCGAGATCGCGACCGAGAAGATGCGCTCCGGGGTGGCGGCCACGTACGGCCGCCACTTGAACCCCACAGGCGAGTTGATGAAGGTATGCAAAGCACGCGTCGGGTTGAGGGCGTCGGGTATTGGGAAGCTTCGGCCAAAGGGACGTGACGCGTTGCTGTTGGCGAGCCACAGCCGAAAGTCGTCCACGAAACAGTGCACCACGCGCTCGTCCGCCACCGAAGCCTTCTCAAGAAGACGGCCGCGCGCCGTTGCTCCGACGCTGAGCTGCAACCACGACTGCTCTCGCAGCACGTCGCACGCGGCCGCCAGGTGGGCCTGGCTCGCGGCGTCGAAGCGGAAGCCGTCGCGCCACCGGATTTTGCCCACGTAGCTCGAATCGCGCATCAGGTTGACGCCTGCTTGGTCGACGCCATCAGAGCCCCACAGAAAGGTGACGCGCACCGTCTTGTCGAGTGATGAGACGTCGAAGAACTGGTCCATCATCTGCTGATTGGCAACCAGTGGGTGCGTATCGATCAGGCGGCCACGTTGCTGACTGTCCGATTTTGCGCCCCCCACGAGAAACAGTACGAACCCAAAGAGCGAGACGAAGAACACGAGAAAAAAGCAACGCGCCGCCGGCTTGTACAATACTGGCACGAAGATCCGCGTGAGCAGGCGCGGGAAGGGCCACAACCAGCTGCCATGGACGTTCTTGGGCGGCTCGGGCTCCTTGCCGATGCTTGCCTCGAGGGCGCGGGTGTCGGACAAGTGCTCGGTCGATGTGAGCGGCTGCGGAGTCCAGAGCGACGCGAAGGCCGCATAGGCGGTGACGGCCTTCTCACCCTCAGCGGGCTTGCCCTGGCAGCAGAAGAACGCCAAGTTGGGCTTCATCTCGAGCTGATCGTGGAAGATCACGAGGCCGACCGGCAGGAAAATGAGCGCCATGAAGAGCTGCACCAGGAGCTGCACCGCGCAAAAGACGCCGAAGTGTGAGATCTGGAGCCATGAGGAGTATGAGCACGCCACGAAGGCGCACATGGCCACAATGATTGAGTGCGTGCATGCAAATCCCGCCTCGTTGAAAACCCAGTTGAGGCGCGCGGGCAAGGAGCTCAGAATCGCGGCGGACTGGGAGCTAGAGAGTTGCCAGGCGTCGATCAGGAGCGTCATGGCGTCAAACGAGAAGGCAGCGGTGACCGGTGAGGCGAGCAGCGTGAACTCCTCGACGTGTTTGAAGTCAAGGACGTACCGGTAGAGGAAGAGGGCACACGGCCATGCAACTATCGTCTGCAGTGTGCCCACGAGAGCCATGAAGGCGGAGCCCGTGTAGGCGAGATAGTAGAAGAAGCCGAGCAGCCACGGGAGCAACACGAGGGTCGTCAGTGAAGCTCGGATCTCGCGCTCCTCGGTTGCGCGCACGAGCGGATCAAAATCGAATCCCAAGTCCACGCCATCCCCCCCGGCGAGCTGCTTGAGCTTTGGTTGCAGTACATCAAAGCTCCACGTTTGCAACGCCTTCTCCTGCTCCTCGATGCAAGACTTGCGAATGCAGCGCTCTTGGCCACGCAACGGCCAGCCAAAGCGCAGCACGGCTCGTAGATGGGCATTCAGCCCACTCTGGCCAGGTTGCGCTTCGCCCGCAGCTGCGAGAGCCTCGCGTAGCAGCCCTTGCGCGTCGAGATCGTACGCCATCTCGCCGCGCACGCTCGTAGCCTCCGTGGCCTCGCCAGCGACAGTGCACTCGGGTCGCCCACTGCACGCGCCACAGAGTGGATCGGCCACCCAAACTTGGCCACTCACGCCATTCACGAGTCCGAGCCCCGTGCTCACCTCGCAATTCGCGACTGCGCGAACGCGCGCAAGCAGGAACGGCCGGTTGCTGTAGTGGTAGCATGCGGCTGCGCTCGGCTTGCTGAGCCCGAGCAGATCAGCCGTGTAGATGCGGTAGCCGTTCCCAGCCGCACACTGCCCACGCGACCACGCGCTCCATCTGCCGCGAACCGACGGATCTGGTTCTTCGCCGCGCGCCGCGCGCGAGAAGACGCGATCGAAGAAGTGGTTGACAACGGGCGAGTAGGTGCGCGTCGGCAGCAGCGTCGCCGCAAGGTGGGCCGTCGCATTGAGCGGCTGGGGCGTGGAGCGATCAGGCGAGCGCATCCCGTCCAAAAACGTGCCCACAGCGCTCACGGTCGTGTGCCCAATGAAGGCCTTGTTCGGCGACCAGCCGCATCTAGGCGGCTGCGCCAGGTCGTTCAGGCCCGTATGTGACGACACGTGCGCGCGCGCCAGCGCAAAGAGCTCGCGGGCGATGCAACCCTGCATTTCCCATGGTGGATAGGCCGGTGGCTGCGGCGGGAACGGAGGCCGGCTCGGTGGAAGTGGTGGGCGTGGTGGTGGGCGTGGCGATGGCGGCGACACGGGCAGAGGAGGAATTGCTGGAGATCCGGGCGGCACGGGAGGAGGTGACGGCGGCGGGTTCGGAGGCGGTCTCGGAGGCGGGATTGGAGGCGTGGCCGGAGGAGCGCTCGGCGGGGGTGGGAACGGCAGCGGAGGCGGCGGCGAGGAGGGCGGCGGTGGCGAGAAGGGCGGCGGAGGCCGGTGGCCCGATGCCGGTGCCGGAGGAAGCGGCGGTGGCGGTCTGTAGGGCGGTGGATACGGCGATGGCGGTGGAGACGGCGGCGAAGGCAACCTGGGCGGCAGCGCGGGCGGCGCTGGCGGATGGACGCATACCCGCTCAACATGCTGCTTGCACGTGCCCATCTCGGCGCATGCCCGCCCAGCGGCTGACGCGAGCCACTCGTTCGCTGTGGCGTCGAGGGAGGTCACGTCGCGCACGTCGATGCATGCGGCGATCTCGGCCTCCGACTCGATGCCCAGCCCCGATGAGCACGCGGACCGCTTGCACCACGTCGGGAGCAGATGCGGTCGAAGGCAGTCGGTAAACTCGGGCGCGCATGTGGAAACGGCGTGCACGAGCTCAGCACCACGAGGCAGCGAGAAGGCCGCAAGGTCGGTGTCGTCCAGGCTGACCTGGTTGTACGCGAGGGCCGTGAATGAGAGCGGGCGTTCGCATGCGTTCGAGCCCTTCGGCCGGTAGCAGTAATCGTTGTAGCCAGGTAGCGCGACGATCTCCTGCTCGATTTGACGCATCCGAGCGACTGCATCCGGTTGCAATAAGTCGAAGGTCTGCCGGTGCAAGCTGGCCGTATACATGAGGTCGAGCGAGTGCCACACCTCTCCCTGCGCCTCACGTGAACCGCCATCGTTGCCGTATACGCGTGGCTGGGCGAGCGCAAAGTCCTCGGCGAGCACGGCGGCGTGGCCCCACTGGGTGAGGGTGTCGTCCAGCCGAAAGTTGGCGGGCGGTGAGAGCTGCGCCTCTGGATCGCCCGACGCCCAGTGGGAGCCAGCGGACAGCCCGAGCAGCATAGTGCTGCCGAGTGCCATAGCAAATATCACGTAGGTGTAGTCGATAAAGTAATGGACGATCTCCAGCTCGCGCCGCGTCGCGTCTTTCTCCTGGTCCGTCACCTTTTTGACGAGACGGTCAGCCTTCCGCCGATCACGCGCACCAAAGCCACTGCTCGCTGCTGCACTGGCGCGAACGAGCGCGGACTCGATCTCAAAGTACGCGAGGCCTTCGCTCTTCGGCTTGCACCCGGGCGCGTGCGCGCCACTCTCAACGCTCTTGCCCAGGGAACCTGACGCCGTGCCGCCCTTGCTGGTGGCGGCAAAGTCGTCGAGATTCCGAGAAGTCTCCCCGACCTCCCGAGAGGTGAAGGCCCGAGCTGTAATCTCGCCCTTGGTGGCGAAGCGCGCAAGCGACGACGCGGCCCTGATCTTCCGCACGCGTTCCTCGTGATCGCGCAGAATTCTCTTAGCCAGCCCGTTGAGCTCTTCGGCAGAACCGGGCGGCATGCCGAAAATCTCCTTGAAGTAAGCAAATAGGGCGGCGTACAGCACCGGTGGGAACTTGACATCGCCCGTCTTGGCCCCGTCGGTGAACATGCCGCGGAGGAGCGCGGCGGACGCCTCCTCATCGGGCGGCTGCCGTTCGTGCAGGGACACGTATACCTGCGCGAGTGCCTTTTCGATGCGCGCCGGCATGCCGCGCACCTCGGCCACCTCGGCTTCGCGCCTCGTCTGCTGCAGCGCTTGCAGCACCTGCGAGTGCTGCGTGACTGGCTCCGCAACCCGCGTACCGTCTTTATAGCGCCAGGCAGCTTCATCGTCGTCGGCGAAGCGAGCGCGCTTCTTCACTTTCGGCGGCGCACTCCCACTCGGCGCACCCACGGAAACCACGCTGCCGTCCTGCGCCGCCGCAGCACCGCCAGAGAGGACGGCCTGTCGGCTACCCTGGTCAAGATCTCCCGCAGTCGGCGCACCTGCCTGCGCTAGAGCCATGAGCCGCTGCTGCCGCTGCTGCTGCCGCTGCTGCTGCGCCTGCAGTCTCTGCTTCGGGTCCAGCCTGCCGCTGCCGCCGTCGTCGTCGCCATCTGCCGAGCTACTAGGCACGATCCTTGCACGCGGACGCGACTTTTTTTCGGAAGAAAAGCCGTCCTTGGCCATGTCATCAGCATATTTCCGTTCCATTTCCCCGGCACGTGCGGCGACGGAACAGTATACAGCACGCCGATCTGCGCCACCGCTCCACGCCATGTCCTTCGGGCGAAGTCCTTCGTCCGTGCCGCCACCGCCGCCGTGGCCTAACGCGCCGCCCTTTTTCATGGTATCTGAGCGTCGCCTGCTGCTCGAGGGCTCTCGGCGGCTTGAGAGCACTCTGAGCCGCCCACTCATTGGCTCCTTCGATGGGCGCCCGCGCTCCATAGTACGCTTGCTGCTGCTGCTGAAGCCTGAGCGTGACGACATCATGTCGTCCAACTCGTCGAGGGCCGCACGCTCCTTCTGCGCTGCCTTCCAGGCAAGCTCTGCTTGACGCAGCTGGGAGCGCAGGCTCTGGTACTTGCGATCGAGCTTTTTGTCTTCGTATGTTGCCGCATGGCCCTCATGCTTGCGAAAGTGAGCCTCCCACGCGCGCAGCTGCAGCCGTAATTTCATGCGCTGCGCAGTTTCAACGGTGCGCTCATCGAGACCCACTGATTCTGGGTCCGAATCTTCATCTTCGTCGCCGTCGAGCGCAGAAGGCAGCCACACGCCTGCCATGCTGCGGCGTGAGGGAACTCAAAAACCCTTCATGCGCGAAATGGACGACGGTTGATTTGAGTACGACAGTCATCAGGCGCGCATTCGTTGGTGCCTCATCGGTTCGTTCCGCAAGCCCGGCTCACAGCCGTTTCACACAGTCCGGCTCCTCACTGTGTGAAACGGCTCCTCACTGCCGTTTTCACAGGAGCTCCCTGGTTTTCGAACTGTTCTATGGTGGAAGCTGTTCTGCATGCTTCCTCGGCTCTTGGTGATCGGATGCCGTCTCCAATACACCCAGTTAGAACCGTCGATTGTTTGAGCGACCTGCACGCCGCCCTCGCGGACGAGGCGGTGCTGTGCGTGCGCCTCGCTTCTTCGGGGTCGCCGTACAATCTTGGCGGTGTGCTGCACATTGCACGAAGCAGCTTCACGCTCGAGGGGGAGATGCTGACAGCAGACGCGATATCAGGGAATCAATCCCCGCCGGTAATTCTTCTCGGTGCGCTCCTTCTGAGCGCTGGGGAGGTACGTTCGATCACCATACGCCCGTCTCGCGGCGCCGCTCCCAGCACTGCCATCGTCAACATGCCCAGCAGCTCGACAGCCGTGATGCGCGACTGCGACGTCACGGCCGCGCCTCAAGCGGTGTCCCCGACAGTTGGAAGCACCCGGCTGTCGTCGCGGGCATCTTCGGCGTGCGCAGGAAGTCTACTGCGTGCGCCGTCAAGGGCGGGCGCGGCTGGCAGCGGCGGCAGCGGCGGCAGCGTGGCCATTAGTGTTGGCCGTGGCTCGACGGCACGGATCGAGCGCTGCCGGTTGCGAAATGGCGGGATCTCGATCGCCGAGGAGGCCGCGCCGCTACTCGTAGGCAACACCATCATAGGCGGGAGCATTGTGCTGTGCGGCACTGCCGTCGGATGCACACTCAGCGAGAACATAATCTGTGACAGCCGTGGCAGCGGCGTGCTGCTGAGCTATCGCGCGGCTGGCACGCTCACGGCCAATGTCATCCTCCGCAGCGCGGGCGTTGGCCTCGAGGTGACCTCGAGCTCGACACCCACGGTGCATCGGAATCAGGTGCTCGATTCGGGTGGTGTGGGGTTGCTCGTGCGTGGCGGCGCGTGCGGCGAGTTCGTCGACAATGTGGTGCGCGGCGCGTGGTCGAGCGCTGCCGAGCTGAGCGGGCGTGGCACCGAGCCACGGCTGCAGGGCAACAGGTTCCTCGAGGGCTCGGGCCGCGCCGTGGGCGTCCTCATCCGGGATGGGGCCGCACCACAGCTCTCCGGCGGCGAGGTGTCTGGACACGCCCTCGCTGGCATTGAGGTGGGCGATGGCGCCAACCCAACTGTGTCGGGATGCTCGATCCGACGGTGCGGGCAGGCGGGCGTACTGCTCATGCCGGGCGTGAGCGGCACGCTACGCGGCAACAAGATCGAGGCCAACCTGCGATCTGGCATCGAGTGCTCGAGCGGCACCTCCGGACTCCTCATCGAGGCAAATACCGTGAGTGGTCACAAGGCCGGCGTGGGCATCCTCGTACGCGCGGGCGGTTGCGGGCATTGGGTGGAGAATCTGGTCTCGGGCAATGCCGTGGGCATCGAGGTGGACGGCGCCGGTGCGCACCCGCTGATGCAACGCAACAAGGTGCACGGTAACCACAAAGCAGGCGTGCGTGTCATGTCGGGCGCTTCGGTCGAGTTTGCCGATGGCTCCATCCGTAGCAACGGCCACAGCTGCGTTGTGCACAAGAGTGGGGTTGGCGGAAGGCGAGGGGCACCGAGGCCGCTCATCGGCGACGACCGCGGCGCCGGAGTCGTCGTCCACGTCGGCGGCGAGGCTCGGCTCGACGGGAATGCCATCTCCGCCAACGCAGGGGCCGGGGTCTTCGCCGACGCCCACGCGCGACTCGAGCTGCGTGGCAACGCATTCGGGAGCAATCTCGGCGATGCCGTTCGTGCACGGCCGTCGACGAGCACCATAGTGTCCGAGGGCGACGCCAAGAGCGCCGACCAGCGCCGTGTGATCACGCCTGCCATCACGCGACGGCAACGCGTGCCCTTCGACTGGACCATTGAGCGTGGTGCAGCGGGGAACAACGTCTCTGCTGATGACAAGACGCTCGACGACCGAGTTGCGGAGATGCGTGCACAGTATTACGCCATGTCAGGGGACAAGCAGGAATGTGCCGCAGGCATGTTCCCTGACGGTATTGGGGATCCGTCGACCGTGTGCGTGATCTCATAGAGATTGTGGTACCGGGGCGATCGTGTGAAGGGCTCCGTTTCAACTCCGTTTCCTCAATGTACTGCATGACGCATACGAGGTCTGAGAGCAGGGCGTCCCCGCGCACACGCACGCAAAGCGAAAAGGAAGGGGTCCCTATTTAGGTTCTTGCCATCTTCGTCGCGAAAGTTGCAAGTTTTCGGAGTGGTCAGGGCAAGGCGAAGGTCTGCGAGCGAGCCTCCCGGATTGGTGGGACATGGCTGACGAGCGATCTGCTGAGCGATCCGCTGAGCGATCCGCTGAGCAGACGACCTTGAAAAGCTACGAATGGAAGTTTGTCAACGGACGGCTACTGCGATGCAGCCGAACACTGCCCCACGAACGTGCTGTATCTGCACGCTACGACGCCGAAGGAAGAGGTATCCTACCACGGCTCAACAATGAGCCAAGAGGTGGGCCGCGGAGACGAATGGGGCTGTACAAGGAACCTGAACAACTGGTCGTTCGGGCGTGTGCAAACCCAACGGAGGTCGTGCACGACGTGGCAGGCTCACAGCAAAAGCATGACCCACGCCAACCTGCGCATCGGTCACCTCATACGGAAGCGGCCATCAACTGGGACAGCGGGCAGCTGCACTTCCTCACATTGCCCAGCATGCCACCATCGCCAAAGAAGATATCGGATCATCACGATGCACGTGGATCGTGGGTGAGTGACGACGTTGACGTCGGCTCTCGTGAGCAGCGAGCCTTTGCTCGACCGTCGAACCGCTCTGAGGCAATCCAGCTTGCCGAAAACCTCGAACGCAAGCTTCAAAACTCAGAGTCTGACTTGCACGCCACGCAGCGGTCTTGGCAGATCACATTCTGCGAGATTGTGCGGCAGGTGGGCCGCACGTCCATCGCAGTCACTACCATCTCTTTCGTTCACCTTCTCTTGCCCTTTTCCCCCGCAGGTGTTCGTGCACTGTGCTGAGCGCGGTGAGCTTCTGGATCGCGTGCGCCGATGGTACGAACTTGAACTCAATCGGCTCAATGAGATGCTAGAAAGGTCGCGGGAGCGTATACGAAAGCTGCAAGAGATGGCTCGGAAGGGAGATCCACTCACGATGGCAGAGTTGGACTCGAACATCGCCAAGAGCTCTCAGGTATTGTACACACTGCTTGTACCGCACAGGACATTCCTCTCTCCTCAAGAGTCGTCAGCCTGATCAGCTTGGTTCGATGCATGCGATGGTCGCAGCGCCTTGAGCTCATGCAAATGATGGCTAAGAAGACGGGTTCGCGTGGACTGGGCAAACTCTTTGCGGAGGCAACACGCGACTTCCCCATGCATGATCGGCACGACATGTTAAGCGAAATTTTGCCACAGATGACGCCTTTGCCCCGCGATCTGCTGCTCGATATTCTAGGATCAGCCACCATGGGTAGCACCGAGATACAGTTTATGCTAATGCAGCGGCTGCACGAGTCTGTCGCTCCAAGCCTTCGCGGGGAAATGATGGTCGAGCTTTTCACCGTGCGCCGCTGGCTCTCGATCTCCGCGGCCCTCTGTGGCTTTCGCCAATCCTTGTTGCCCCTTCTGCTACTCACCCAGAGGTTTGTGGAACGACACACACACGTGGCCACAGACAATCGAGGGTGGACTTGAGGAAGCAGCGGATGCAGTTGCAGATATTCTTCAGCTTACGATCATGGAAAAGGGGGGCATGCGTGGCATTGAGGGGGCGAAGCAAACCAGAAGACTGGTTTCTAAACTCGTTCCTGCCATGTCCGACACCTCTCGTGGTGCAGCTCTGACAGCTATTTTGAGCGGCCTCAGCTCAGAGCAGAAGGCGAGCGCCATTGGCGATGCCTTCGAAACCCTTGCTACCGGAACCTCTGACATCATTGCAGTGCTGAAGGAGGTCATAGAAGCACTCAACGCCGATGATCGCGCAAAGCTGTTGCAATCTGCGCTCAAGGAGACTTCGTCAGATGAGCGCGTCGCAATTCTGAGCTCGCTTCTTGAGCGCATAAGTCCCAACGAGCTAGCGCGGTCACTCTCAACGCGCGCCCAAAATGTAAGCTTGCTCTCGGCAATGCCTCAGGAGATGCTTGCAAACATCCTCAAGGAGTTGCCACTGGTCGCTGACGGCTCGCAGCTCGCTTCCATTCTGCCTCCAGCACTGCTCCAAACCTGGGGATCAAAACTACTCGGAGCTGCACCAGAAGATGTGTGCAAGGCATGGCTCACGCAGCTCCTGACTGCACAAAGCAAAACATCGACCAACCACGCTTCGTTCTCACAGCTGCTCGTCGAGTCGCTTGGACCCGACGTATTCGCCTTCGCATATGCGAATCTTGGGATGAATGAGCGCCTTCGCATGCTCTCCGCCATCAACGAGCTCAAGCAGCAGGGAGCTGTGTCGCCTGCTCCATTCTCGAAGCGAGAAGTTGAACATCTGATCAGCATCCTAAATCTCGCGCCCTCTGCCTCGTCCCCTGTAAGCAGCACTTCTGGCTCTCCATTTGGCTCGCCCACCAGTGGTAACCATCTTGCGCATCGACGTGGGGGCGTCGGTGGCGCATTCAATAACATCAGTGGCAACCTTCTTCAGCAGCGTCGCGGCAGTGTGCTCTTCCCCCTTCCGGGTGGTGCCCCTGGCCTGATTGCTGGTGCAACGCGCGTGCGGGAGAAGGTTCAGGTCATCCCTTTGGATCAAACCATTCGAACGATTGCTGACATTTATCAAAAGAAGGTCAAGGACGACCAGCTAGCTGACCTCAAGACTCGGATGCGGTGTCCGATGACCAAGTTCACGCGAAACTATCTCCTGCGCCAGTACGGTATGAAGTCCGTGGCCGAGAAGGCCATGAGGGAGCTCATTGCTACCGTGAGAGCGTACAGTCTGGGCGGCGAGCAATCGATCGTCCGCATCCGCATGTTTGGCGAGATGAACGGCTTACTCAAGAACGAGTACGGATTGCTAATGCCACCTTGGTGTGATCGAAAGACCGACTTTTTCCTCTTCGTCCTCGTTCGGCTCGCCCTCAGCGCCAAAGACGGTGAGAAGCCTCCTGTTGATTCACCGCCGACCATCAAGTCGCTTGCAGCACTGTCAGCTGCTGACCGTGGCAGAAGAGGCTCAATTCAGCCGGTTCGCTCGAATCGGTCGAACAACCAGAATACCATACTGTGGTCTACTGCGCCCATCTCTGGTATCAAGGAAGTTCTTTGCCGTGAGCAAGTCACCATTTCTCTCGCCGCAGCCCAGTCCATGATCGAGGTGGCTGTTCTTGACCGCACAGTGAGCGCGGATGCCATGTGTCGGGTTGAGAGGCTTGCCGAGGACAGGCCAAGTACGTCTGAGCAGGTCTCGTGTGGCGTGGTGCATTTCGACGACTTGCTCGAGGTCATGATGGCTGTTTGGGATGAGCAGGAGAAGATTCAAGCACCGCGTGTGGATGAGCATTTGCGCAAGACGTTTAAGGGTCTCGCTGATGCCAATGGACGCATGTCATTCACCGACTTCGAAAGCTTCTGCACTACTATCAGCAACCAGAGCCTAGAAGAGGACCGCATTCTAGATATGTTTGATGACGCCATACGAGAAACAGAGGTGGCAACTGGCGAGGAGACGGACACAATCTCCCTTGAGGGCTTTGCACGCATCGCGCGCTTCCACAATCTTATATCATTCAAAAGCTTGAGCTGCCTCGTCGACGCTGTTTCCCTCGGCCGTTCAGAGGCGCCAAAAGCTCGAGACCGCGATGGCACCGAAAGCGAGGCAAGCAGCTTCTCTCGCACAACCGGCTCTGATAGCGTCCGACGAGGACCCGAATCGCGTGGGAGCAGCAGCAGGCGCACCGTCATCAAGACGAGCTCGAGCAAAACGAATGATAGAAATTCTGGACAAGACAGACGGCACGCGCTCCTTCAGAAGCCAGAGCGTGTGCACAATGTCATCTGGTCCGCGGTTCAGTCCCACTTCCTCTTCCGTCATCTGTCTGCGGACATGCACCGTGAGCTTGTGCAGCGCATGGTTCCAGTACCTGCGATGCCTGGGCAAGATATCATCAAGCAGGGTGATAAAGGAGACTACTTCTACGTGGCGGAGAGTGGGGCGTTCGATGTGATCGTCAATGACGAGAAGGTACACACCTACCAGGCAGGGGATGGCATTTATCCATGCTTTGGTGAGCTGGCTCTGCTCTATGCCAAGCCCCGCGCAGCGACGATCCGTGCTTCTGGGCCGGGCATGCTGTGGGGGCTCGACCGCAAGGGATTCCGTTCAGTGCAGATGTTCTCATCAAACATTGACTTGATGAAGCTGCTCCGAAAGATGGACATCCTTTCGTCACTCCCCTTCAACTCGCTGCAGACCCTGATGAATCACATGGTTGAGCAGTCGTTTGGCGGTGGAGAGTTCGTCTTCCACGAAGGCGACGACGGGGACTCGATGTACGTCATCCTCTGCGGCACTGCTGTCGTCACGAAGGCTAAGGCTGCTGTGCATTCACGAACGCAACTGGTCGACGGGCAAGACCATGAAGAGGGTGAGGAGGAGATGATGCAGCTTGAGGCAGAGATGTACTTCGGCGAGCGGGCGCTGCTCGACAATGCGCCACGTGCTGCCTCCGTACAATCGCTCACTCCTCTAAAGTGCATGAAGATCGAGCGTGCTACGTTCGAAAGGCTACTCGGCCCACTTCAGCAAATCATCGATGCCGATAGACAGCGTAGAGAGTGGGAAGCGGCGGCCCAACTGATGCAGCTTGAGGCAGCAGGCCTCTCCGGGGCCTCTTTATCTTCTTTCAAGTTGCAGGCTGCCCTGATGCGGCTCGACACAGGTGGGCTGCTCGCTGCTCTCCACATTGGTTCGAACGAGATTTACACTGTACGAGCTGAGTCGAAGTCCAAGATTGCGGAGCTTGAGCAGACAGATCGCGTCAGCCGAGAGCTCGAGGTGATGCGCGCAGCAGGCTTGCACGGCCACACGCCTATGCTGCCTGCCATGCTTTGCACTTTCGCTTCTCCGCTCGCACTCTTCGCTCTCTTCAAGACGCGCGTCGCATGCGAACTCTCACACATCATCGAGGTGATGGGGGGCAAGGTGCCGACAGAGAGCGCGCGATATGTTGGTGCGTGCGTCATTGCTGCCCTTGAACGGCTGCATTGCAAAATGGGGGTCGTCTACCGCAACCTGAGCCCCGACGCTCTTGCAATCGACGAGAACGGCGTTGTGTGCCTGATGGACTTAAGACAGGCCAAAATTCTCTCGGGTAACAAGACATTCACGCTGTGTGGCGTCGCGGACTATCTCGCGCCAGAGCAGGTGACATGCTCTGGCCACGGCCTGTCTGTCGATTTTTGGAGTCTCGGCGTACTGCTCTGGACGATCACTGCTGGTGAAGGTCCGTGGGGCAACGATCCGAACGAGATGAACGTCTACAAACGAATCACCGACCATGTGAGCGGTGCGTTGAGCGCGCGTCTTCAAGCGGAGCGCGAGCGTGGCTTCTTACCGCCTGATGGTTTCGTGCCGTCATTCGTCGACCTCGTTGATCGCCTCATTGTTCCCGACCCACTTGCTCGGCTAGGAGCAAGTGCCGTCACAAGCGCTGGATTCGACGAACTCAAGGCGCACGCATGGCTCGGGCGGATGCACTGGGGGCAACTCATAGAGGGTCTGGTGCCATCTCCCTTAATTTCTAGTGCGAGCACGCACGTGCGTGAGCAGCTTGCGGCTCAAGGTCATCGCACAAGTGACGCAGTGGTGACTGAGGTTGTGGGGACGACGGAGTACAGAGGCGACATGGCATGGTTTGCCACCGCTTACTGAGATACTGACACTGAGGCAGTGGTTTTAGACTGTGGCGCAAAACATATATTACAGTAAACAGTCGATCATTCCGACCAGTATGTATAATTATACCCCCTTTCTCTGATTAGCCGGCTTGGAGCAGAAATGTCCAAAAATAATGGGTTGCGCGTCCTGTCGAGCGTGCTCCTGTGCTGAAGACGCTATGGAAGACCATGTATTTGATGCATGAAATGGCAAGGTCCGGATTAGATACGCGGGGAGTAGCAGTAGCTACATAGTTCCTGAATGTAGTCCGAGAATAGCCCGAATCTCCGCGTAGCCGTAGGAGGTCTAAAATGGTGGGGATGAGGCGGATGCTAGTTGTCGTCACGCGGAACACGAGCCGCCGCGCCGCCGCCGCGCGGCCGCTGTGCACCAACGCGCGTGAGTCGCCGTCGCTGGACTTCTCGGTATGGACTCAGGACGAACAGCTCACCTCACTCTAGCGAACGTGCAGCTGCAGCTCGACATCCGGAGAAATCAAGTAGTCGAGTCAAAGAGAAGACCGTTTCAGATGCATGTTGACAGAAGTTTAGTTGCCAAAAGTTTCGTTTGCGCTTTGCGGCAAGGGGCTTTATGCGGCCAGCTTCTGTACCTGGTTGGCTCAAGCCTCAGTCACTCCACATCTCCACAAGATGCAGTCTTCCAGCCCAGGGCGCCCCTCGCCAGCATGCTGCCGAAGCTGTACAGCGTGCAACTGAGCTGCGAAACGAAGCGAATGACGCAGCAGCACGTCTAGTGGAGGCGACCGCAGCCCAAGCACATACTGAAAGAGAGGCTCTTGCCGCAATGGATGCTGCAAAGGAAGCAAAGGAGCGGAGAGCGGAAGCGTTGAAACGCGTCGAGGCAACGCGTGCGGCAGCCATTCAAGCGGAGAACGAAGCGAGTGAAGCAGTGCTGGAGGTCGACAAAGCACCCCAGCTTTGCAGGGACACAGGATACACCAGGCTCCCTACTTGGGATGTATACGTCTCGGTGCACTGTGTGAAAGCGACTGGCAAGAGCGCCGGACGAGTCGAGTACGACGTTGAGGCACAGCTCCTCCAAAATCATGAGGCCCAGCAAGCCCAAGAAGCCACGATCGAGGAGTGCAAGGCAGCCCTGCAAAGGGCCATCGAGAACGTTCTCTCGTTGAAAGAGCAGCTGAAACAGGCTGAGCTCGCTGAGATTGCGGCCCATGGCGCTCTCGATGGGGCTCAGATGCATCTGACGTTTCTGCTCGATGAGCAGGCGGAGCTCATCTCTGGCGAGTGGCACGCCGAATGGATGGCGGAGCAGCGTGGCTTGGCGCATGGGGCTGATGCTGTGCAAGATGCATGGGGGGCTGCCCTCGGCTACGTGCGCGAGCGCCTCGAAGCCCTGCATCACGCAGGGTTTGTAGAGCATGCCGTCCTCGGTTACACTCGCTCAGACGCTGCAGACTGGAAAAGCTTCTGGCAACCCAAGGTGACACACCAGCCGTCTCTCCCTTGCAAGGCGCCCTATCCGTGTCAGTGCTCCCTGTGCGCCTGCCGAAGCCAGGCCGCAGGCCGCTCTGGCGCACTCTCCAGTGGCGGAGATGGGGGCGTGTTCGACCTGAGCCCGGCGCAGCTAGCAGGCTCGCAGGCGAACGCGGTGCAGCAGAGCAGTTCACGCATAGCCATAGGCACCCGAGTGGCAGGCGTCATTCGTGTGCACGCGGAATCGGCAGCCGCCGGGGTGGCAGACATCAATGCACAACTGTGTGAGGTCCTCCACGAAGCTCGCGACTATCGACGGCTAGACTTGCTCAAGAATTCGTCAAAGACACCCTCAATCAAGGCAAAGTCGTTTTTGCCCAAGAACCTGGCCCAACTTGGCATCTACGACGTGATATGGAATGTGCAAGAAGGGAGAGGCAGCGCACCAATACCCTCATCGCCAAGGCCTGAGTCGTCCCCACGGCCCTTGTCGCCACGGTCTGCGTCGCCACGCCCCATACCAGGGCTAATATGTATACCACGGACCTCGTCGCCTCGGCCAGAGCCGCCACGGTCGGCGTCGCCACGGTCGGCGTCGCCAGCAGCATCACAGCCTTCCGTACGCCGCGCGGCCTCGTTTGGAGCGTCCAGACGAGGAGGGCGCCCGATGCACAGCGGGGTACCAGGACACGAGAGACGAGCGATGACCAACCCGCACAGCGCACTGCTCCTCGAGGTCCATGCTCGGCTTCTGCGCACCACGGGTTCGAGTTTTGCGTACCTCAGTGGACGGGCCCAACTTGACGAGGATCTCCCGTGGATCTGCATTGGTCGTCCAGCAGACGCATGTGCAGCTGACTTAGAGGAGTTCAGCGCAACACGGGGTGCAACGCTCAACCGACCAGTCTCGAGACGTTCCGGGCTTGCGGCCTCCGTCCCAACTCTCATCTCGCCAACTCTCATCTCGCCAACCTTGACGTGGGAGGTTCGCAAGGTCGAACCAGCCTATAGTGATGGATTTACTATGTCACCTCCGAGCTCCCCGGTGAAGCATCAGGCGCAGCTCGCAAAGTACGCTGCCCTTGCGAGCAAGTTTAACGCACTCGTGCAGGGGCAGCAAGTTTACAACGATCAAGTTTACAGCGATCAAGCGTCTACAACTGGCGAAAACGGCGCGCTGTTGTGATGGTCGCGCAGCTGGGGGCGCACGCGACAGGCCGCGCCGAGAGCAGCGTCACGACCAGCGCAACGAGCACGAGGCCGAAGCCACCGATGGGAATACTCGTGCTCGTAGATCCCCTATTCTCGATGTTCACGCTTGAGACGATGAGAGACCTTCGTGTGGACCTCAGAAGACAGTGATATGCAATGAGATCGCAAGGGCGCAAGGGCGAGATCGATGGCCCTCTTACTCGGCGCGAACGTATGGTTTTTTCGAGCCTCGAGCGGACCGTTTGTTGCTCCTGCTCTTAGCCCCCTGCAAGGGTTTCACAGGGGGTGGGCGAAACCCGAAACCCATGGGTTTCAGACCCAGGAGCCAAGCCTGAAACCCGAAACCCAACATGAAACCCATTCCTGCTAGAACCCGAAACCCAAAACCCAATAGAATAAGTCTATGTGAACTAAAAATACTAAAAATTACACAAGAAAAAGTAACTCGTGCTCCTCGTTGTGATTTACGGCCAAGATGTTGTAAAAAGACACCGAGGGGAGCCGGAATCTATTTTAGCTCGGCAAAGTTGCCGA
>Ga0210240_100193_pt1 | contig 49303 bp, 27 predicted proteins | sample ChrtobMetP5a_4mM_FD_155463 | JGI IMG/M metagenome (GOLD analysis project Ga0210240, IMG submission 155463) | Chrysochromulina tobin associated microbial communities from unialgal haptophyte culture, Seattle, Washington, United States - P5a_4mM | ecosystem: Host-associated > Algae > Haptophytes >...
CCTCTCCGCCTCTGCCCTCTCCGCCCCCGCCCTCTCCGCCGCCGCCCTCTCCGCCGCCGCCCTCTCCGCCTGAGCCCTGGCTGCCCGCGCGGCCTCCGCCTTGGCGGCCTCGTGCGCTGCTGCCCGTACCGCCGCCGCCTCGGCCTCTTTGGCCGCCTGCTCAGCCGCTGCGGCCGCGGCCGCCTCCGCTACGGCCGCCTCTGCCGCAGCGATCGCCTCCACATCTTCTTCAGCCTCGAGGACCTCCGATGCTGGCGCCGCTTCTGCGGCTGCTGAGCCTGCGGCAGGCGGCGACTGTGTGACCTCGTGCAGTGACAGCTTTGACAGGCTGGCTTGCATCTCCATCTCCGCCGCGTGCTTGCGACGCAGCTTCTGGCTCTCCTGCTTGCGCTTCGTGTGCAAGCGCTCGCGCATCGCCCTCGCCTCTGCCAACACACCCTCGCTCGCGAGTGCGTGGTGCTCCTCGATTGCACCGACCAGACCCTCGTACTGCGCGGCCGCCATGGCCACACGCAGCGCCTCGTCGGCGGCGGCAGAAGGAGCAGGAGGACACACGCCGTCCTCGTCGCCAGCCGCCGCCGACACCTCGCTGTCCGCCTCGGCGCTGCCACTCACGGCCGCTGACGCACTCGCAACCGGCGCTCTCGCCTCGCTCGCCCCTGCCTGCTTGGCTTTGGCTTTCTTGCTCGCTTTCTTCGTGTGCGCCTGCTGCTTGTGCGCAGCCTCGGCCTCCTCCTCAGCCAGCAGAGCCGCAGCGGCAAGCTCGGCTGCCCGCTCGGCTGCCGCACGCTCCGCACTCGACACCGGAGCGACCGCAGCGATCGTCGCAGGCGCGCGGCCCCTGCTGCGCAGGAATGTTGCGATGACGGTGTGGCCGTGGGCCTCTGCGAGATCGAGGGCTGTGCCCGCAGCGAATCGCAAGTCGGTGCGTGCGCCAGCATGCACGAGCAGCTTGACTATGTCGCCGTCGCCTTTGATGCAGGCGGCGTGCAGAGGTGTGCCGCCGTCGCGGTCTGCCTGGTCGACGGCGGCGTGGGCGGCGAGCAGCAGCTGCGCGCAGGCCCCGCGGCCTTTGATGCATGCGTAGATCAGAGGCGTGCCGCCGTCGCTGTCTGCATGGTCGACGGCGGCGTGGGCAGCGATCAGCAGCCTCGTGCACGTAGGGTGACCAGTCTCACATGCACGAATCAGGCAAAGGCCGAGGTGGGCCGCTCCTGTCACCCTGTCGATGAAGCCCACGGCCTTGGCCTCGTCGCCGCGACGGAGCGCGTCGACCATCGCGTCGACCGCCTCGGCGCTGCCACTCGCGGCCGCTGACGCACTCGCTACCGACGCTCTCGCCTCGCTCGCCCCTGCCTGCTTGGCTTTGGCTTTCTTCGTGTGCGCAGCCTCGGCCTCCTCCTCAGCCAGCAGAGCCGCAGCGGCAAGCTCGGCTGCCCGCTCGGCTGCCGCATGCTCCGCACTCGACACCGGAGCGACCGCAGCGATCGTCGCAGGTGCGCGGCCCCTGCTGCGCAGGAATCTTGCGATGGCGGTGTGGCCTCGGGCCTCTGCGACATCGAGGGCTGTGCCCGCACCGCATCGCAAGTCGGTGCGTGCGCCTGCATGCACGAGCAGCTTGACTATGTCGCCGTGGCCTATATGGCTGGCGTGGTTCAGAGGCGTGCGGCCGTTGCGGCCTGCCTGGTCGACGGCGGCGTGGGCGGCGAGCAGCAGCCGCACGCAGTCGCCGTGGTCATAAATACAGGCGTAGATCAGAGGCGTGCCGCCGTCGCGGTCTGCCTGGTCGACGGTGGCGTGGGCGGTGAGCAGCAGCTGCGCGCAGTCCCTGCGGCCTTCGATGCATGCGTAGATCAGAGGCGTGGCTCCGTCGCTGGTTGCCTGGTCGACGGCGGCGTGGGCGGCGAGCAGCAGCTGCACGCAGTCGCCGTGGCCTACATAGCAGGCTTGCATCAGAGGCGTGAGGCCGTTGCTGCCTGCCTTGTCGACGGCGGCGTGGGCGGCGAGCAGCAGCTGCACGCAGACGCCGCGGCCTTTGATGCATGCGAAGATCAGAGGCGTGATGCCGTTGCTGTCTGCCTGGTCGACGACAGCGTGGGCGGCGAGCAGCAGCTGCGTGCAGTCGCCGTCGCCTTTGAGGCAGGCGGCGATCAGAGGCGTCTTGCCGTTGCTGTCTGCCTGGTCGACGGCGGCGTGGGCGGCGAGCAGCAGCTGCACGCAGCCGCCGTCGCCTTTGATGCAGGCGGCGAGCAGAGGCGTGAGGCCGTTGCTGTCTGCATGGTCGACGGCGGCGTGGGCAGCGATCAGCAGCCTCGTGCACGTAGGGTGACCAGTCTCACATGCACGAAGCAGGCAAAGGCCGAGGTGGGCCGCTCCTGTCACCCTGTCGATGAAGCCCACGGCCTTGGCCTCGTCACCGCGACGGAGCGCGTCGAACATCGCGTCGACGGCCTCGGCGCGCGCGCTGCCACTCGCGTCCATCGCGAGGGATTTCACACTCTCCTCCCCTTCCCCTTCCTCGGGGCGGCCCGGCGCGGGCTTCGTTCGTTCGTTTCAGGCAGACACACACACCTGGCCCCTAAACACGTGGCCTAAGTGGCCCCCCCCTCCGGGGGAGGCCACCCCCCCTCCTGGGGGGCAACGCCCCCCCCTGAGGTTTCCCAACTTTTTGTAACCACCACACGGAAGTGAAGCACCCCACAGGACACTTACCATGGCTGTGGACGCACTTCTGCTTCCGCGAGCTGTGGGAAGACGAGATGTTTGCTCGTCAGCACACACACCCACTCGGCCAGACACACACCCACAAGCCCCGAAAAGGCGTGCGTGGGAGGCGCTCACCGGCCCGGCGCGGGCGCCCCCACTCACGCTCGGCGTGGAAGCCCCCATTCACAATGAGAAAAGAGGGGCTGGATTTCACATGTTGATTTCATTCACTACACACCAACACGCACAGACCAAACTCAAAGCGTGAAGGGCAACACCTCGCACACGTCACAGTCGCTTTCACACCCTCAAACCCTCGAGGGGTGCAGCAAGCAAGCAAGAGGAAGCAGACCCCCACACTCGGCAAACTTTGCCGTATTGCCGAAGGGCGGCATGATTGTTAGGCGTGAACACGAAGGAAAACGTGAATGCCTTTCTCAACTTGTGAAGGTTATTGTGAATGCCCGTCGTGACTGAACTCATCACAAGACACAAGATTAAAGACTCAGGATGAAAGACTTACAGTACCGGTGTGTTAGGACTCAAGAGTACATAAGTTGAAAGTCCTTGTTGAAAGTTCAAGATACAAGAACTTGGGAGTCGGGACTGAACTCACACAGAAGATGTCAATCATACCAGAGGATTCAGGACTCGGGTAGGACTCGGGACTCAGTCACGAGTGAGTCTTGTTTCGTGACTACGTGACTAACTATATACCACAAGACTCGAGACTCGAGACTCGCTGGTTTGATGACTCAAGACACCCCCCTCGAGTCTTTAGTCTTGAGTCTTGAGTCTTGTTTCGCGTGGTCAGCCGTAGTATACAAGGAAACTAAGTAGGACAGTGTCAGTGATGCGCAGCCAGGGCACCGTGCTCCATGGGTTAAGGGTCCTAACCTACTTTGATGGGTCCTAACCTTTGATGGGCCTTTGATGTTCCTACGATCCTACCACATTCTGGACCTGTCTTTTGTCGTCTTTTGTTTCAGAAAGACATGACGAAATATCAATACCGAAGGGTCCCCTACAGGGTTTCTGTCTGCAGGACGTTAACTATGTGTCCCTGTCTGACACGACGACTCCCGGACACGGCACACGCACGACGACCACTTTCATTAGGCATCGCAGGGTCGGGTGTGAGTCTGCACCAGGGTCTCTGTGTGGAGGTGTACATATGCCGTATGTGGAGTCGTCGTCGTGTGTTCACGTCTCACGAGACGAGTTTCACACAAGTAAAACTCGGCGCACACACCACGTCGCCGACGCCACACACTTGCGCACACATCTCGTGTAGATCAAGCTCCCTCGAAACTTGTCAGTCCACCTCATCAAAGCTGCTCAATCGCTCGAGCGACACCTTGCGGCCCGGGAAGCCACGGCCGCCGGGGCCGTCCTCGGCAAGCTGATAATCCTCGACGACCGGCGCCGTCAGAAGCGCCTCCACCGGTAGCAGTGCCTCGCGGGGCCCCGCGGCGCTCGCCTTTTTGGCGCGCCGCGTGCGGTGCCAGTAGAGGGCCAGCAGGGCGGTGAGCAGAGCAAGCCCAAGAGCACCACCGAGGCTCGCCGAGAGGATGACGGCGAGCGGCAGCGCGGGCGAGGAAGGCGCGGGTGGAGCCGCCGGCGGCGTCACGATCAAGTAGACGCTGAGCATCATGACCGGCATAGCCTGTGACCACTCGTTCGGAGGGCCAGCGCTGTGGTGAGCACTTGCATGCAAGGCAGGTCATCAGGGGCAATCAACGTACCTGTGACCACTCGTCCGGAGGGCCCGGGTTCGGCTGCACACAGGAGCTGGCATTGGGGCACCAGAGGCCCTCGTAGGTGATGACCGCCTCACCTGTGAGCCCAGCGCTGTGGTGAGCACTTGCATGCAAGGCAGGCCATCAGGGGCAATCAACGCCGCCTCACCTGTGAGCCCTATGTCGTCGCTCAGGTCGATGACCCACGGCACCACCTCCCGTCCGTTGCACCAGCCGTTGCGACCGTAGAGCCACGTGCCGTACTCATTCGGCGTCACGCCCGTGTCGACCTCGTCGGCACAACCCAGCTGCGGGTCCGTGATGGGCAGCAGCTGGCGCTTGACGTGCGCCGGCTGCGCGTTGACCGAGAAGCGATGTTCTGTCGCGCAGAACTCGCCGCAGCCATTGTTATCGTTCCCATGCCCAGTGATCGTCGCCATGAGCAGCACCTTGCTACCGTTGGGCACGGAGAAGGCAAAGGGCGGGAAGAGTGCGTTGTAGGACTGGTTGAAGAAGATCCATTGGAACACACTCTCGATGCCGCCCAGATTTGAGCTCACGGCGCCCCACGGCTGATACACGACGGGCGTGCCCTGAGTCGCACCGGCTGTGGACGTGGAGGCGAGGGACGTGGCGGTGGGGATGGGGGAAAAGACGGCGGTAGAGGCGATGGGAGCGGTGGCGATGGTGGCGGTGGGGGCGGTGGCGATGGTGGCGGGGGCGGTGGCGGCGGTGGCGCTGGTGGCGGGGGCGAGTATCGGCAGGGCGAGCATCGGCGGCATTGGCGGCATCGGCGGCGGCGGCGGCGCAGCCGGCACCGTCAGCACCACGAGCGAGAGAGTCGCAATCCACGGTATCAATCCCTGGTTACCCTCCCACGGCACCGTGTACATGGTGAAGTTGCACCAGCGGCCGGTGAGCACCGGTGCGAGCGCCGTCACGTCCGTGTGCCAGCGCCCGACACCGCGTGAGAACGAGGTGATCCATCGCCCAATCTCGCTGCCGCTCTGTGCGTCGCACTGCGGACCTTCGACGCCAGCCGCACTAGCAGCGCTCAGGATGGCGCTCAGGCCGGAAGGCAGGCAGCAGGCGCGCAGCTGCACCACGTAGTCCCACTGCTCACACGTCACGTCGGTGTCGCCCGCGCATCCGAGCGCGAGGTCGAGCTGCAGGCTCCCTTGATGGGGCAGCGGCGGCACCTGCAGCTGTACGCTCGGTCCGCATCCCCACGGCGGAGACGCATAGCAGTCGCCTAATAAGGGGCGAATGCTTTCGTTCCGAAAGAGCGTGAGAGACATCGAGCCTGCCGGGCGCGCGGCCACATTGGCGGCGAGCGCTTGCCGATAGATCTCAAAGCGCCCCGCCCAGGCAATGAAACTCATCCGCGGGTACAGAAGGCAGCTGGGGTCACCTGGGTTGCCGTCCACACCGCCAGCCGGGCTAGTCGCACCTGATGAGGGAGGCAATCAGCATTCAATCAGCATGCAATCAGCATGCAATCAGCATGCAATCAGCATGCAATCAGCATGCAATCAGCATGCAATCGGAATGCAATCGGAATGCAATCAGCAGCGAGGTCGAGGGCCGGGCTGGACGCGCCTGCCCCCGACCCTCCCCAAATCTGGATCCAATCTCCGGCGGCCGAGATGCCCGCGTTCCTGCCGCGCGAGACCGCGGTCGTGAAGGTGACATAGGCGGCCGACCCCGTCGCCGCCGTCGCGTTGATCGCGTCGTACAACGTCTGACCGGCAGTAGCACTGACCATCGTCGCAGGCAAGCCGACGTTGACGTTGTTGCACTGTGCCGCACCTTCACAGTTCATGTCGATGGGTGGCAGGCCGGGCGAGGCGACGACGATGAGGGCGGACGCGTTGGTCGCCATGGCCGTCTCCACCATCCTAAAGTACGAGCACGTCGTGTGCCCCGCACCTGATGAGGGACGCAATCAGCATGCAATCAGCATGCAATCAGCATGCAATCAGCATGCATCTGGTCGCGTGTGCCCCGCACCATACGACGTCTCGTTGAAGACCAGAGCGACTAGGCCCGCCAGGTTCGGCAGCGTCGTGTTGAGCGCCCGATCGACACACCCATCGCCCAGGTAGGCAAGCGGGAGCGGCCCGCCGAGCTGCGACGGGTCGAACGCCCAGCCAATCCAATCGTAGCGTGGGTCGAGCCGCGGAAGCGTCGTGTTGAGCGTGCCGTTGGAGAGGACGATCTCGTCGGTCGTCGTCGGCCAAGCCGAGAGTGTCGCAGCGAGCGGTGCCGCGTCCGTCGCCGGCGCGGTCGCGAAGAATAGCCGGGCAGCCCACTCGGCACGCATGGCCGGATCGGTGACGTTGAGAGCGTCGAGCCGGCCGTTGATGAGCGCCGAGAGCGCCGCCACGTCGTCGGTGGCCGCTGCGTCGTAAGACAAGAAGACCAAGTTGGAGCTCGGCGCAGTCCCGAGTGGCGAGCCCTTGGGCCCCGCGCGTTTGATGAGCTCGTCGATGGACTGGTTGCACTGCCAGAGGCACGTGCTGAAGCCGGACGTTGGATCGTACACGTTGAAGAGCACCGGTCGGCTCAGCGAGGCGGTGCTATTGAACTGCCCTCCGTCGAGTGTCGCGAGCACGATCTCGGGCGCACGCTTCGAGGTGAGCGGCGGAGCGACCTCTGCACGGGTCAAGGTGGGAACGCGACGGACTCGCGGCGTCGTCACGGCAGCTCCGTGTGCGTGCTGGATCAGGAGCATGGTGAGAACCGAGGCGGCCCGCATCGGCACTCGATCGGAAGCGCCGAGCCGCGAAAATCGTAAAAGTGTTCTTTCAGTGCACAGGTACATAGGAGAACAGACATCAAACTTCGGTACCTAAAGAGACTTTTTTCTTCTCTCGCCGAGTTCTCTCGGAGTTTTTCCATTCTAAGAACCTAAACTCCGTCATGAGTGGCAGCATCGAGACGGCCCACGCGATGGTCGTCGCGCTCCATTGCGGCGACGAGGCCACGGCCGTGGGCTTCATCGACAGCGTCGAAGGAGCGGCCCACCTCGGCCGTTGCCTGCTAAGTGCATGTGAGACAGGTCACCCTAAGTGCACAAGGCTGCTGCTCGCCGCCCATGCCAACGTCGACCAGGCAGACAGAGACGGTACCACGCCTCTGATCGCCGCCTGCGACAAAGGCCACGGCGACTGTGTGCAGCTGCTGCTCGCCGCCCACGCCGCCGTCGACCAGGCAGACCGCGAAGGCGGCACGCCTCTGTTCGCCGCCTGCGAAAAAGGCCACGGCGACTGCGTGCAGCTGCTGCTCGCCGCCCACGCCGCCGTCGACCAGGCCGACAGCGACGGCGTCACGCCTCTGCACGCCGCCTGCATCAAAGGCGACGGCGACTGCGTGCGGCTGCTGCTCGGCGCCCACGCTGCCGTCGACCAGGCAGACAGCGACGGCGGCACACCTCTGCACGCCGCCTGCATCAAAGGCGACAGCATCTGCGTGCGGCTGCTTCTCGCCGCCCACGCCGCCGTCGACCAGGCCGCCAGCAACGGCGTCACGCCTCTGCTCGCCGCCTGCATCAAAGGCGACGGCGACTGCGTGCAGCTCGTGCTCGCCGCCCACGCCGCCGTCGACCAGGCAGACAGCAACGGCACCACGCCTCTGATGGCCGCCTGCATCAAAGGCGACGGCGACTGCGTGCAGCTGCTGCTCGCCGCCCACGCCGTCATCGACCAGGCAGGCAGCAACGGCCGCACGCCTCTGATCGCCGCCTGCGACAAAGGCCACGGCGGCTGCGTGCGGCTGCTGCTCGCCGCCCACGCCGCCGTCGACCAGGCAGCCTGTGACGGCACCACGCCTCTGCTCGCCGCCTGCCTCAAAGGCGATGACAGCTGCGTGCAGCTGCTGCTCGCTGCCCACGCCGCCGTCCACCAGGCAGATAGCAACGGCCTCACGCCTCTGATCGTCGCCTGCAACAAATACGACGGCGGCTGCGTGCGGCTGCTGCTCGCCGCCCACGCCGCCGTCGACCAGGCAGACATCAGCGGCGCCACGCCTCTGATCTACGCCTGCATCAAAGGCGACGGCGACTGCGCGCGGCTGCTGCTCGCCGCCCACGCCGTCATCGACCAGGCAGACAGCAGCGGCACCACGCCTCTCTACGCTGCCTGCGACAAAGGGCACGGCGACTGCGTGCGGCTGCTGCTCGCCGCCCACGCCGCCGTCGACCAGGCAAACATCAAAGGCGTCACGCCTCTGTTCGCTGCCTGCGACAAATGCGACGGCGGCTGCGTGCAGCTGCTGCTCGGCGCCCACGCCGCCGTCGACCACGCAGCCAGTGATGGCGCCACGCCTCTGATCTACGCCTGCAGCAAAGGCGATGGCGGCTGCGTGCAGCTGCTGCTCGCCGCCCACGCCGCCGTCGACCAGGCAGCCAGCAACGGCGCCACGCCTCTGCACGCCGCCTGCATCAAAGGCGACGGCGACTGCGTGCGGCTGCTGCTCGGCGCCCACGCTGCCGTCGACCAGGCGGATAGCAAAGGCACCACGCCTCTGATGGCCGCCTGCGACAAAGGCGACGGCGACTGCGTGCAGCTGCTGCTCGCCGCCCACGCCGTCATCGACCAGGCGGACCGCAACGGCCTCACGGCTCTGATCAACGCCTGCATCAAAGGCGACGGCGACTGCGTGCGGCTGCTGCTCGCCGCCCACGCCGCCGTCGACCAGGCAACCAGCAACGGCATGACGCCTCTGCTCATCGCTTGCAACAAAGGCGACGGCGGCTGCGTGCAGCTGCTGCTCGCCGCCCACGCCGCCGTCAACCAGGCAGACCGCAACGGTACCACGCCTCTGATCGCCGCCTGCAACAAAGGCGAAGGCGACTGCGTGCAGCTGCTGCTCGCCGCCCACGCCGTCGTCGACCAGGCAACCAGCAACGGCAGCACGCCTCTGCTCATCGCATGCATCAAAGGGCACGGCGGCTGCGTGCGGCTGCTGCTCGCCGCCCACGCCGCCGTCAACCAGTCAGACCGCAAGGGCGCCACGCCTCTGCACACCGCCTGCAAGAAAGGCCACGACGACATAGTCAAGCTGCTCGTGCATGCTGGCGCACGCACCGACTTGCGAGTCGCTGCGGGCACAGCCCTCGATGTCGCAGAGGCCCAAGGCCACACCGTCATCGCAAGATTTCTGCGCAGCAGGGGCCGCGCACCTGCGACGATCGCTGCGGTCGCTCCAGTGTCGAGTGCGGAGCGTGCGGAGCGTGCGGAGCGTGCGGCAGCCGAGCGGGCAGCCGAGCTTGCCGCTGCGGCTCTGCTGGCTGAGGAGGAGGCGGAGGCTGCGCACAAGCAGCAGGCGCACACGAAGAAAGCGAGCAAGAAAGCCAAAGCCAAGCAGCCAGGGGCGAGCGAGGCGAGAGCGCCGGTAGCGAGTGCGTCAGCGGCCGCGAGTGGCAGCGCCGAGGCGGACGACGAGGTGTCGGCGGCGGCTGGCGACGAGGACGGCGTGTGTCCTCCTGCTACTTCTGCCACCGCCGACGAGGCGCTGCGAGTGGCCATGGCGGCCGCGCAGTACGAGGGCCTGGTCGGGGCGATCGAGGAGCACCACGCACTCGCGAGCGAGGGTGTGTTGGCGGAGGCGAGGGCGATGCGCGAGCGCTTGCACAAGAAGCGCAAGCAGGAGAGCCAGAAGCTGCGTCGCAAGCACGCGGCGGAGATGAAGATGCAAGCCAGCCTGTCGAAGCTGTCGCTGCACGAGGTCACACAGTCGCCGCCTGCCGCTGGCTCAGCAACCGCAGAAGTGGCGCCAGCATCGGAGGTCCTCGAGGCTGAGGAGGACGTGGAGGCGATCGCTGCGGCAGAGGCGGCCGTGGCCGAGGCGGCCGCGGCCGCAGCGGCTGAGCAGGCGGCCAAGGAGGCCGAGGAGGCGGCGGTACGGGCAGCAGCGCACGAGGCCGCCAAGGCGGAGGCCGCGCGGGCAGCCAGGGCTCAGGCGGAGAGGACGCAGACGGAGAGGGCGGAGGCGGAGAGGGCGGCGGCGGAGATGGCGGAGGCGGAGAGGGCGGCGGCGGAGAGGGCGGAGGCGGAGAGGGCGGAGGCGGAGAGGGCGGAGGAGGAGAGGGCGGAGGCGGAGAGGGGGGAGGCGGAGAGGGCGGAGGCGGAGAGGGCGGAGGCGGAGAGAGCGGAGGCGGAGAGGGCGGCGACCGAGCGCGCTGTGGCCCTGGCCGTGACAGAGAGCGCTGGCCGCGGCGGGCGAGGGGGGCGAGGGGGGCGTGGAGGGCGTGGCGGGCGCGGTCCGACTACCGTGCATTCATTGCCCCCTGCCCCTGCGCCGCCATCGGCCCCAGCACCGGCTGAAGGCTTGATGGCAGCGCTTAGGCCTCTGACGCTCGCCGACGTGGGCAACATCACCGGCCGTGTGCACGACGAGGCGCCCGAATCGACCATCGGTGGCCAGACCACGTGCATCGTGTGCATGGTGGGGCCCAAGTCGCACCTTGCGGTGCCGTGCGGCCATCAGCTCGCGTGTGAGCGCTGCACGGCCAACATGAAGATTTGCCCGTACTGTCGCACGCCCGTCCAGCTTTGGGTGATGCAACGGTTGGTTTAATGTTGTGTAGTCGACAATTGATCGTCGAACGTGTCGTCGAGCTACGTTTGCACAGACTGTTACAACGGAAATCGTTCCAAGTTCGAGGACAGATTAGTCTCTCAATCAGCTTACACTGCTTGCGGGTAACACCGCTGCAGGCCACGCTCACACAGTCGGGCGCAAGCAAGCCACGCGACACGCAGTCGGAGACTCACAACTCCAGCGAACGCCTACCCCCCGCATTTCCCCACAGTAAGCGTCAGTAACGCTTCGCGTACCTACACACATGATACACACACACACTGAGACACGGGGGAAGGCCATTCTCCACGTCACGTGAGTGTTCCAACTCCCAGGAACTTGACTCACGGAACGGAAATAGTGCCATCGGTTGGGAATTCTCAATTCACGGAACGAATCACCGAGGCAGGTAGACTAAATTCCGAAAGATAACATGTAAGATACATGATGTAACATGTCCGGTCCAATTGGTCCGGTCGTGGAGTCGTCACGGTCAATTTGGACTGGCAGCACCACCCCACCACCGGCGTCGCGTCGCGGTTGAAAAGGTAATTCCCGACCGGGGGACGCGGCACGCCGCCGACCCGGATCGCCGCCCGCAACCGAACCGAATTGCGTGTCACCCGACCACGTCAGTCGTCAGCTTCGACGCCGTGAGTGAGCTGAGAATGCCTGAATCGCACCGCGGCGAATGCGCCCACGCTCTAAAGTACAACCATGAAGCACCCGGTCGCCCACACAGACATGATTCATGAAACAACCCCGAACAGACGAGAGCCTAAACTGCCGCTCTGTGTACCGTAATAGGCATGCCTCTTGAAGAGTCTCTACCAGGAGCTCCCTCCTCACGCGTCATCATGCGCATCATCGCACGGGTCACAAAACATGCTCAAACGTACAGGTGGTCGTGTGGCGCACCAGTTACTCCAGCCGTATCAATCATTCTGGCAAACCGGGCGATATATCCCGGGATGGCCTTGGTGGAGGCGTTGGTGACTGCCCGGCTGGCCTTGACGCACTCCAGCTTGTCTCCGAAACGGAGCCTTTGGGGCTGCTCTGGCCAGAGACAAGTTTTCCAAAATTCGACTCGCCCGAGGACAAGTGTCGCGACATTTGAGCAGCCTCCTCGCGTGACTTGCGAGCCAAGATGCGCAATTCCGAGTACATCAACGGCCTGGTGCCGGTCGTCGGCTGCCGCCCGATCTTAGTGACGGCTGCGCGCATTAACTCTGCCGACTTCAGGCCGCCCCCGACCTCCGGAGCTGTCGTCACCGGCCTTGCCGAGGCCGGCTCCAGCTTGAGGAGCTGCTGGCGCGTTGTCTCATACGCAGCTTGCGCCGCCTTGAGGGCAGCCTCAAGCTCCGTGATGCGATTGGTGAAGCCCTTGGACTGCTGCTCTGAGTCCGTACGAAGCGTGCGCATCGTCTGCTCGAAGCTCGCGCGCTGCTCCGCAAGCAGAAATGCAAGTCGCTTTTCGGACTCCCTCTTGAGTGCCTCCTCCTGAATTTTGAGCCGCAACATCAGCTTCTTCGTGGATTCCGCCTCCTTGTCAGCGACCACGCCGGCGAGTACGCCTTCCTTCTTGGCGCGATCATCAGCGGCCACACGCTCGTTATGTTTGCCACGGAGCAGCTCGAATTCCTGCCGCAGCTTTTCATGCGCCTTGCGCTCATCGACTAGGGCTGTCCGCTCTAGCGCGAGCTGGTGCATCGCCCGCTCGAGATCTTCTTGAGCCTTCTTGGCCTCTTCTTTCTTGTGATCGAGCTCGCCCTTGACCTGCTCTTCGATGGCGTTTACCTGCCTTACCCGTGCCGTTGCCGCCTTGAGGGCCTCCTCGCCTCCCTGCAGCATGCTCTTGAGCTCCTCATTCAGCTGCTCTCTCTTTTTGCCCTCCGCCTCCAGCATCGCTCCGTAGCTGGCGCGCACCCGGTCGAGCTCGTCGCGCGCAGCATTCTGCTCTTCCTTTCGTACCTGCTCAAGCTTGAGTTTGGTAGCAGCCAGCTCGCTCTCGGCCGATTCCAGTTTGCTCTTCTGTGAGCGTTCGTGAGCATCCTGCCGCGCCTCGTCGCAGACTGCGTGCCACTCGTAGTACGCTTTGGCAAGCGTTGGCCTGGTGAAGCGAGCCGCTGCGTGCTGCAATAGTGATTGGGCACGCCGCCGCTCGAACCACTCCGTCTGCCAAGCGTTGAAGCTGCGGCTCAGATCCTGTGCAGCGATGCGGCGCGATGCCATCCGGTGCAGCTGTGCCACGCGATCCTCGCGCTCCTTCTGCATCTGCTCCTGGAGCAGAGCGTTCGCCTGCGCATCCGAGATAATGCCATGGGATTCAAGCTCGCGCCGGTGCACCTGGCGCTCCTTATCGAGCTGGAGCCGCTCCTGAGCAAGCGCCGCCTCCAGCTCGCCCCTGACACGCTTCAGCTCCTCCTGCTGCGCCGCCTGCTGCTTGCGGAGATTTTTCTCGAACTCCGCCTTCGCGCGCTCGATTGCGTCCTCGAGCTGCAGTCGTTGCGCATGGTGCACGGTTTCTTTCTCCGCACGCTTCTTCGCCTCGTCGCTCGCCCGTGCCTCTGCGGCCGCTAGCGCGCGCGCACGTGCCTCCTCATCAAGCACCGCAAGCCACTCCATGAAGGCCCCCGCCAGCTTCGGCAGATGCATTCTAGCAGCGGCTCTCGTGAGGACTCGCTTCAACCTCGCTTGGTCAAGGTGACCTTCGAGCCAGCCGTTGAAGCCACGCGAGAGGCCCTGAAGAGATATGCGTCGAATAGCCATCCGGTGCAGCTGCTCTACGCGATCCGCCCGCTCTGCTTCCTGTGCCTCGAGGCGTGCGCTTTCCGTTGCCTCCTGCACCTTACCGTTCAGCTGGTCGATCCGTTCCTGCAGGCTCTGTTCCGTTCGTAGCGCTGCCTTGCGCTCCGCGGCGAGCTTTTCTTCGTACTCGAGACGAACCTTCTCCACCTGCCTCTCGAGTTTCCGCACTTCCGCACGTGCTCCAAAGAGATTATGTGAATCTTTAGGACGTGCTGCAGATTCCTCGTGTGAGCGAGCCAGTTCCCAATCCGCCCACCAGTCGAAAAAGGCGGCCGAGAGATGGGGTTTGCTCAGACGTCCCGCCGCGCGCCGCAGCACATTCTGATTGCGCCGCTCCTCGTACCACATGTCGAACCACGCATTGAAGCCTCGCGAGATCCCCTGCGCCGCCATGCGCCGCGACGCCATCCTCTGCAGGTGTTCGATGCGTTCCTGCCGCTCTGCCTCAGCCTGCTCGACCAGCCGCTTCTCGGCCAGCTCCGCTGCTTCCCGCGCCTCCTTTTCCATGAGGCCCATCTGCTCAGCCAGCCGCTTCTCGGCCAGCTTCGCCGCTTCCAGGGCCTCCTTCTCCATGAGGCCCAGCTGCTCGGCCAGACGATGCTTCTCTGCCTCCTCCTTGGCCATAAGGATCTCCTCGTATACGGCCCACCACTCGAAGAATGCGTCAGCCATTTGCGGCTTGCCCAAGCGCGCTGCCGCGCGCTGCATCAGCTGTCGCTGCCGTTGCGTCTCGTTCCACAAGTCGATCCATGCGTTGAAGCCTCGCGTGAGCCCTTGCGCTGCGATGCGCCGCGATGCCATCCTGTGCAGCTGTTCGACGCGATCGTGCTTGTCCTGCATCGCTTTCTCGGCCAGCTTGCGCACCGCCTCCTCTTCCGTCTGCGCGGCGAGCGCCTGGGCCTCCTTGAGCTGCTGCAAGAGCTTCTCCCTCTCTGCCTCCATCTCTGCCTTCATCCGGGCTTGGATGGTCTCCTCTCGGACTGACCACCACTCGATGAAGGCCCCCGCGAGCTTAGGCTTCTGCAATCGGGCGCCCGCGCGTTGGAGGAACTGCTTAAGGCGCTTGTGCTCAAGGAAGCTGCCTGCCCAGGAGCTGAAAGCGCGCGCCACTCCCAGCTGACCGATCCGACGCAGCGCCTGCTCGTGCAGGTTCGTGACTCGCGCGTCTTCGGCCCTCTCGCGTCTCTTTGCGGCCTCTTCAGCCTCCTGCCGCTCCGCCTCCTTGCGCTCGCGCTCGTACTGTTTTATGGCCGCGTCAACCTGCTCTTTGACAGAGCTCTGAAAGCTGTCCCGGAGCGCCTCGAGCTCCTTCTCGAGCTCCTCGCGCCTACGTGCCTCTTCATGGCCAAAACGGTGTACGGAGCGCATCTCGATCTCGCGTACCTTCTCATCGCGCACCCATACCCACTCCAGGAATGCGGCAGCTAGTGCGGGCCGGCCGAGCCGCGCGGCGGCACGCTGCAGATTCTGCCGCAATCGCCTGCGGTCGGCCCACGCGTCGGCCCACGCGTTGAAGCCTTTTGTGAGGGCCTGCTTGCCGATGCGACGCGAGGCCATACGGTGAAGCTGCGCCACGCGGCCCTCGCGCTCCTTCTCCATCTGCTGTTCTAGAGTCATGGCCGCCCGTGCCTCCGCCTCCTGCTTTGTCGATTCAACGCGGCTCTCGAGCTGCTGCTCAAGCTTGCTGACTTCCTGGCGAAGCGCCTGCATCTCCTGCTCCATCGCCACATGCTCTTGCCGCTGCTTCTCGAGCCGCGCCTCGGACTCCTCCTTGACACGTTCGAGCTCCACCTGAAGCGCATTGCGCTGTTGCGCCAGCATGTTGGCCAGCTTGGCGCGCTCTGCCCCGACGGCAAGCTCTTTTTGATAGAGCAAGTGCTGCAGTTCCGCATCTGTCGCAGCAGCTTGGCCATCCCTCTCGCGCAGGAGACGGATGGCCTGGGCGGCCTCATCCTTGGCCTCTTGCACGATCTCGGCTGCCGCCTCTCGTTCCTCCACAAGCTGGCGCCGCGCGGCAGTGAGCATTTGGCTCGTCTTGACCAGTTCACCCTGCAGCGCTTGCTCTGAGATTGCCTCTCCGGGGCTGAACCCGGTCACGAGCTGCGGCTCGTAGGCGGGCGTGTTGCCCGCCGACCATGGTCTACCTAGTCCATGGGCCGGCGTCTTGCGAAAGGAGAGCTCCAGAAGCTCTTGAGCAGACTGTGAGCCCATCAGTTTTGGCACGACGTGTCCGCGAGGGCCACGGATCGGCGGCGTCCGCCAAGCGACGCGTCCCTGAACCCCTGGGTTCTGCTGCTCGGAGCGAAGCTGCTGTGCCCTCCGCAGCGACTCGGCCCGCTTCTCTGCCCACTCCAGGATGGGTCTCGACGTTCCTGAAACGGAGGCCATCGCGAAGGTCGCCAGTCTGAGCGAAGGACCGCTTCGTTTCGTCGCGTCGACGCGCTCTTGAAACCGAAAGCTTCGCAAGGCGAGCTTACCAGGGAACGTTCGCGAACCACAAACCCTTTTGGGATGTCGGCGGCACCGGCCCGTCTCCTGCCTAACAGACTTTAAGCGCCGTAGGGTGGAAGGTTTACGGTTGTGGGGGATTGTTCGGCCACGGGGCGTCGTAACGGCGGAAGCGATGGAGGCAGCGAACGCAGGGACAAGACTTCGGTTCTCGGCGGTGCGCGCGATTTTCCGCCGCCTCATGCTCGGCCACTCCTAACGCAGGCGCGGGCGGTTCTACACGCAGGCACGTATCAAGAAAATCATGCAGCTGGACGACAACGTAGGCCGAATCGCACCGCAGGTGCCCACCATCGTCAACAAGAGCTTCGAGCTGTTCGCATCAGAGCTCATGAGCAAAGCCGCTGCACTGGCTGCTAAGAACGGCGAGAAGAAGCTGCTGGCCTCGCATCTGTGCGCACGAATCTCACAACGCCGCTGCGCACGCACCGAGCAGTCTCTGTGCTGATTACCATCTTGCAATTGCTCGCAGAGAACAAAGCGTGGCAAGTGATCCGCTTTATGATTTCTTGCGCGGCATCACGGCAACAGCCGCTGCGCCCAAACGCAGCCGAGCACCATCAGGCGGTTCTAGCAAGCGGCAGGCAATCTCGAGCGGTGCAGGGAGTTCTTTGGGAGCAGCTCCTGCGAGCGGAAGCGGCGGCGGCAGCGCAGGTGCTGCAGCTGGAGGCGGCGATGGTGCACGATTTGTCTTTGAAGGCAATTACCGTCCTTTACCCGAAGATGGCGAGGATTACGATTAGAAGTTTACGTTATTCTACTACGAAGTCGTATGATACTCTAATCCGATCTTCTCCCAGGGTCTTTACTTGACACTCTCGAAAGCGAAACGGTCAAACGGAACGAACGGCGGGCTCGCGCGACGGGGACGGCGAGGGAACGGGTCCGGTCTCGAGTCCGGTCGGTACTATAGGGAAACAACGGTTAGCCCGAAACGGCCGGACAACGAGCGCGGCGGAGTGGACGCCGACCGGCGGGGGGCGCCGGGCCGCGCGGAGCGGGTCGGGTTAAGGAGCGGGCCGGGCCGACGATCCCTATTCTAGTTAATAGTCGTATCGACGGCGCTCGACGTGGCGCTCGCCCGGGGCCCGGGGGGAGCACAAAACTTAAACTAACGTCAAAAGCACAGCTCTCACGGCCACAAGCGCACGCGGTCGGGGAAGCGCTGCTCGAGCCCCAGTATCCACCGAAGCTCAGTGCGGTACAGATGCTGCGAGCCCGATTTTTCCGTTCGCGGCGCCGAGTAGAACTTGTCTCGCGGCGTGCCGAAGCCGTACAGGTCGATGAGCTCGCACAGGTGCAGCGCGAGCACCACGCCATTGAACCCTGACGTCGGATGCGACGAGTCGTCCTTATACGCAGCGATCTGCTCGTCGACCTCGTCTGCGAGCGCATCCGAGCGGATGTAGGCGGACAGCTGCGGGTTCTCGACGATGTAGTCGAGCAGCCGGCGCACGCCGCCTCGGCGCGGCAAGAAGAAGATCGTCGCGGGCGGCTCACTTTCTTGGTAGAAGTCACACTGCCGTACGGGCCGCCAGCTGGGGGCCGCTTCGAGAAGAAGGTTGGACGCATCCAGCCTCGCGCCCGCGAGGGAGGAGGCACTGGCGACGTGCGAGCCGCCCTTCTCGAGGAACGGCTGCTTCGCCTTGTTGTCCACGCACTCGGACGTTGCAATGTCCGCTAGGACCGAGAGCGTCGTGCGCGCACCCACGTCAGCGCCATACCCGCCCCCCGCCGGCGCACCGTTGAAGCGTATCACAGCCTCATGCGCGTCAATAAAGGGCCCGTAGCCACTCCGACGCAAGGTGCCGCTAGAGCCGACGACCGCGCAGCTCCGAAAGTAGCTCTCCTTGAGATCACGCAGCGGTAAGCGCAAGCGCTGAGCGTCGGTTGGCTTCCAGCCGTCAGAGCGCGGCGGTGGCGCGCTGCGAGTCCACGTCAGATTGAACGACGGGTAGCGAAGGAGGCGGGGAAGCCGCTGCGCGTCCGTGGCTCGGGCAGCCACGCCGGCGAGCATGGGCAGGATCGGGCGCAGCTCAGCCGGCGTGCTGGTGGCCACTGCGGCCACATGTTCCACAGCTTGGGAGGGGTCGAACGTGGCTCTAGAGTCAGCCAGGAGAGGCTCACCGCCATCGCTGCCGTCGCCGTCATCACGGCGCACGTCACCACCGGCTCCTTTGCGTCTGTCGGTCTCGTCTCCGTTCCCATCGGCCTCGTTCGGGTCGGACCCATCGTCGGCCTCCTCCTCAATGGCACGGTCCTCGACCTTGGCGCCGCTGTTCGCCACCGACGCTGTTGAGGCTGCCTGGTGAGACAGTTGCCGGGCAGGGCTGTCAAGTGCCTGTGGTGAAGGCGGCGGTGCGAGCCCCGTGTTGTCAATCTTGGATGCAGCGGCCCCCAGCTCGGCGGCTCCAACAGTGGTGCTGTGAAAACCGAGTGGGCCAAGCGAGACGAGCGCAAGCGAGACGAGCGCGAGGAGTATGCGTAGGCGTAGGCGTAGGCGATTCGCATTCGCGTTTCTGCGATCAATCTTCTCGGCCTTCTCGGCGTCCGCGAGCACCAAGCGCTCGTCCCGGTACGGAGAGACACGCATGAGACAATTCACGCCGTCACGGCGCTCAGTGCGCTCGGATTTCTGCACGTCAGACCGTTTCTGACCAAACACACACAGACCCACCACCGAGGGCCCCGTTCATAGAAATCGACTATCGAATCTGGCTATACATAACCCTGAGCTCTACTAGACTAGTCTACCCGGTTTATCCCTCTACTAAGCCGTAAACCGAAAACTAAGCCGTAACCTCAGTAGCCCTCTGTAGTTATCATCAGTTCAATTTGTGATCGTTCGTGAAAGACGCTCGCCGACGCTTGTCGTCACGCCTGCTTCGTCTCTTCGGAGGGACGCACAACGTCCAGTTCTGGCAGCATGGGTAGAAAGCGAGGTCGGCGTACGAACTACGCCACAAAGAACACTCGAGGGTGATATTTGGGGCAGGTGCGACCGTTCGCTGTGCGTCCCCGCCCTTCCACAGCTGCTGCTGCTGCTGCTGCTGCGAGGTTCGGAATTCTGCAACTGCCCGCCAAAAGTTTTTTTCGGTGCGCACCCAATGCGCAAGGAGGCCAGTGGCACCCACCCATCCACCTCCTTGCGCGCGGCCGGCTATGGCCATGCTGCGGCCGATGAGGCGATCCAGGTTGATCAGTCCGAGTGCCGGATGATGAGAGAGCTCTCTGCCGAGAAGCAGGTCTTCAAAGTGGCACAATTGTCGGCGATCGATGGCAAGCTTAGGTGCCAGCCACGACAGGACGTCAGCCGACATGAGCACCAGCGGACCCTCGACGAAAGGAAACGGACCGTAGATACCCTCGTTTCGTTCACCTAGATGACCGTACACGTGCGACGCCGCGCAGGCAGGATCTCGGCGGCGCAACTTGAGAGCACCACCTGCGCCAGGCGCCCAGCAAACACCTTGCCAGTCGCTCTCGTTGATGGACGAATAACGTACCACACCAGCATAGACGCGAGTGCGTGGTAGACTCTGCATGAGCAGCGGTACAAGGCGAGGCAGGTCGATTGCGGCGTCATCATCAGTCTTTCCGTAGAAGGCTGCAGGCCAGCGAGCGGCGGCTCGCCACCATCCGACCATCTTGTGAGCGCAGTGCCGCTGTGGCAGTTCGCTCATCGTCATCACACCAAGCACGTCATCACTCGCGCTGGCTGGATCCTCAACTATTCGGCGTGCCCACCAGTTGGCATCAACGACGAAGCGAACGAGCACGGCGCTGCCGCTGTTGACGAGCGGATCGGAGTAGTAGGCGCGAAGCCATCGGTTCCGCGAAGTGTACGTCTTTTCTGACGTGACGATGCCCAACACGAGAAGGTGCGCTGGCGAGTTTGAGATAGGCGCAGCCAGTCGCCTTTGTGGGGTCGTCATCGGTAGACCCACTGGAATCCTGGTGTGTGAACGTTAACACGACAGACGCGACAGACCGATGAAGTGCTCGCTACGGCACTGTTACTGCCCGCTCAGAATACACACATCGTTTAGCGGAAAAGGTCAGTTGAATCGGTAAGGAGCCGAACGAAACAACAAGGGCTGTCCGGAGTACTCTCCGCCGTTCTCACACCGCGTGGCGTCCGGTGCGCCTCGCCGTGCGCTCCGACAGCACGCGCATCGATGGTCTACCCGCAACTAAGACTAACCTATCCGACCGTCTGAGAGCGTCCTGACTTCAGTTAAACACCATACGGCTGTACAACCGTGTGTGACGAGTTCTTTCGGAGATGCGACGAGTCAATGGCGAGTAAACGGCCCGTTGCGCACGACATTGCCCACCGCCCACGCCGCCTCGCGGAAGTTGGGACGCTCCATCAACGGCGTGTTGGGCTCCAGCCCTACCGGCACGGCACGCATGTGATGGCGGCGCGACGGCTGTGCGAGTAGAACGCCGATCTGGCCCGCATTCGCGTTGAGGCCGAGCATCGCGAGCCGTCCTGCGGGAAAGCGCTGTGGGGTTCCGTGACCGTGCAAGAACGCAGAAAACTTTCCCATGGCCGCGACGGAGGCGGACGTGCGCAGCGGCGCCTTCCGATGGCCGCCCGAGGCGGCCGGGGCACGAAATGGCAGCTTGGGCGCCGAGGCAGTCACCGCCGGCGCCACGGCCGCCCGAGCTGAGGCGGTAGAGACGGTCACATCGTCGTCGGGGGTTCGCCTGTGTGGCAGCTGCGGCTGCTGCGCCGGACGGCTGGGTGGCTGGCGGGTGGCAGGTCGCCATTCACGCAGCACGACTGTGAAGGGGCGCTGCTCCGCCGAGAAGCTCAGCGCCTCCAGCCGCTCCTCGCGGCTCATCGGATGCGTGAGTCTGGTCGTGACCACGCCGTTGTAAGCTTCCGAACGCTTCGTGAGGAGCACGCCGTCTCGGGCGCCGTCGCTTGCGCCAGCGCGGTGCGATGCGCTTCGCGTTCTTGTGACACTTCGGGACCCCACGAGGTGTAACACTTCGGGTTCCGCCCCGGGGTGCGAGCGGTAGAGTGCCGGCGGGGTGCGCGCGGCACCACTTCCGAACGGCGTCGCGCGCGTGCCGGGCGCCGTGCCGGGCGTCGCGCGCGTGCCTGCCGCAGGGCTCGCCTCCGACCGCCCCCCCGGCGTCGTCGCGGCGAGCGACGTCGTCGCCGCCGACCATCTCGGGAGCAGCTCGGGATCAGGCGCCGTCCCGAGCAGCTCGTGGGCGAGCTGCCGCATCGGGTGGCCGTCGGCAACCGAGGGCGCAGCACGCGCCGTCGTGGGCGCCCTCGGTGTGCCGCCGCTGCTGCTGTCCGACTTGAGGGAAAGGGCGGCCGCAGCCTCCTCCGCCGTCTCGAACGCTTCCTTATTAGGCAACCGCGACGCGCTCGAGCCGGATAGACCACCAGAGCCTGTGTGCGGTGAACGAACGCGGGCTGTTAGTCTGGAGCGGATGCGGATGCCACCTGAGGGTGGTTTCGAGACCACTCGAGCGCGCACTCGAAGAAAAGGCGATGAACGCCTCATCAGCAGCGCGAGGGGCGCTGATGAACGCTGCCCCCTCGCTGTAGGAAGAAACGACACCGAGGGCGACCAGCGCCTCCACCGCTGAGCTGGCAGCGTCGCCCGAGTCATCAACGCCCGATACGGCGCTATTCGAGACGAGGTTGGTTCCCGATACGGCGCTGCGGCCGAGCCACGTGGCTGCTCTTCCCGATGGCTTTGCCGCTGGGTCGAGCACATTCTTGCGCCCCCCCTTGGGGTGTGAAGTCTTCGAGGGTGAAGTCTTCGGGGGTGAAGTCTTGCGCCCCTGCAGCACCTTGAAGTCCTTGAGCTCCTCTTGATCCCTCTTGGTTCCTAATTTGGATCCAGCGCCGCGGCCGGGGCTGCTGCTTACTATGGCAGGTGGGGAGGCGCCCGAGGCGGCGCTCAAGGCACCGGGGCTACCAAGCGCCTTCAACTCTTCAACGGAGGCGACGAGTGAGGCACGACGGGTGAGCATCGCGCTCGAGACGGCGTCGGCGGCGGCGGTAGCGGCTAACAAGATTTCCTCACCGCTCGCGGCCGGTGGATGCACCTCACCCTTATTCAACCATTCCTGCAGCTCCACAAAGGAGATTTGCTCGGAGCGGTCGGTATCGATGTCGCGGAACAAGCGCCGCGCCTCGCGCTTAGTGGCGTCAAAGCCAATCTGATGCAGAGCGCGCGCAAACTCCTCGGACGAGATGAGGGCGTCGTCGTCCGTGTCCCACGCGCGGAAGACGTCGACGAATCGCGAGCTGCTCGCGAGGACGCTCCGCTTCATGTGGCGAAGGCGGCGCATCCGGGGGTGTAGCTTCCTTAATAGGAAACGGTTCAGGTCCTCGAGCCGAATCGACGACGGGTTGGGTGAATCTGGATCGATCTGGGCGAATAAGGCTTGGGCCGCGGCCGGGCCCGGGTGGCTCATCGGGAAGTCGAACCCGCACTCGCGCAGGGCGAGCAGCAGCGCCGGGGCACTCACCATCACCTCGCCGAAGAGGCTTTTCCGGCCGCCCTCGCCGTTCGCCTCAGCGCCGTTGGGGATGGCGTCGGCGCCCTCGCGGGCATCGCTGCTGGCGCCGTCGCCGATGGCGCCGTCGCCGATGGCGCCGTCGCCGATGGCGCCGTCGCCGATGGCGCCGTCGCCGATGGCGCCGTCGCCTGCGGCAGACGGCGCGGACACGATGAGGAACTCGGCCTTCGTGATCTTGCCATCGCCGTCCTCATCGTCCGTCTTTGTCAGTGTGGCACCGAGCTCCATCCGCAGGGTCAACCACCGAATCAGTTGCGCGCCATTCGTGGTCACTCGATCCCGGAGCTCACGGGCAGATCGCTCCTCCGGTCCGAGATCGCCCGAGGGCAGCAGCCACCCTTGGAGCTCCTCGAGGGAGAGCTTCCCGTCGCCATCGAGCTCGCCAGCCACGTCAAGTTCGTCAAAGATGTGCTCGATCATCTCGGGGGTCACTTGCATGCACATGGCCGTGAGGGCGTCGCGCACCTCCCGCACGGCGACCGATTGGGTCTCTGTGAGCTCCCACCGGCTCAACAGGTCAAGCAGACGGCGTGCAAGGCGTCGCACGCCGTCTCGCTGCTCGTGCACGTGCGCCTCGACCAAGTCCACCTGCCCGAGCAACCAGTAGTTGAACTCCGCGACCGTGAGGGTCGCCGTGCCGATCGTCTGCTCGCTCAGCGAGTGCGCCAGCCGGAGCAGCGCGGTATCGGGCACCGGCGGCACGCCCAGCGCGGAGAGCATGCGTCCGAATTCCACTGCCGTCAGCGTGTCCGTCAGACCCATGCCCCAGCGCACGAGCATCTCGAGCACGCGCATGCAATTGGCAAGCAGCATGTGCTGCAGCTCCCGATCAAGGAGATCGGAATTGCCTCCCTCATTAGCATTTGAGGCCTCGGGGTCCCCTCCCGTGTCGAGCGCCGTGCCGAGCGCCTCCGTCGCCACATCATCCAGGCTCAAGGGTAGCATGTGCACCGTCGCGCCGCCCGTGACGTCATCGCCCAACACGGCGCCCGTGGACGATTGGCATGCGTTTGGCGAGGTGCCTCGAGATCCGGCAGCGACCGTGTTCCCTTTTATGGGCGACTTTCCTCGCATGGGCGAGGCGGACGCCGCGCTTTGGGCGAACTGGGAACGGCGGGGCGCCTTCTTGAGCAGCTTGAGCAGCTCACTGGCCGAGACAGAGCCCGAATGATCAGTATCGAGCTCGGCCAGGAGCATGGCTGCGAGACCACCGAAGCCGAGCCGATCGCATAGGCGTGAGAGCTCACGCCGATCGAGCTGCCCATCGCCATCGCGATCCCACTGTCGGATGTACGCCTCGAGCGACTGCGGGCCGTCGTGCGCGGCAGTGCTCAGGAACGACTCGCGCAGCGCGAAGGCGAAGAACTCGATCATGCGGATCGCACCGTCGCCGTCGGTGTCCATCTCTGAGAACCACGCACGGAGCTGCGCGTCTGTACGCGGTGGCTGCTGCGGCATCGAGGTGTGCACGAGCGCGCGGAATTCGTCAAAGTCGAGGCTGCCGTCCCCGTTGACGTCTGCGGCGATCACCTCCGTCACCATCTGGCGCATCTGCCGCTCCGTATTCTCAGCCGTCGCGCGCACCGGCATGAACGAGAGGTAGCGGCTCGCGGCGCGCGGGCGCGAGGGATGGACCATGTAGTGGAAACCGCCGTACGACTCGTGGAACAGGCGATTATAGGGCTCGCGCTGGTCGGCCTCGAGCGTCGATGGGCGGCGCGGCGGCGAGGGTGGGCCGGGTGGAGGCACGCCATCATCCTGCGCGTCGTAGAGCAGCGCTGACAGGTACCGGTCGAGATCCGGGTCCAGGCCCTCACGGCGGGTCGGCTGCTGCTCGGCCCCGCTGAGCGAGACCTTGAAGACGTGCGCGGACATTTTGCGACCGGTCGGGTGCGCACGGGGACGACCAACCATTTTAGAGGCGGTCTTGCGCCCTCGGGTGAGGAGAGGACAGAGGGGGAGACGAGCGAGAGTGCTCGCGCTCGTGCCCGGCCATCGCGAAACGGTCCAAAATCCAAATCTGACGAAGTGAGGCTGCACGGTCCGACATTTCGGGTTTCTGACGGAATTTTGCTTTGGAGATGATCGCTCGACAGTCGGACGCTTCAGGGAAAGGTCGCGTCAGTCAGGGTGCGCCAAGGAAGTCACGTGGACTCTCTCTTCCTTCCTTTCCGTCGCGCTGATGGTGAGCCCGTCAGTCGAACCTCAGCCCCAGCCCCCTTCAAGCCTCACTTCTCTCTCACCTTGCTCCGTATACCGCGCTGCCACCGATCCGACTGCTGCTTCGCCAGGTGGGACCGCCTCCGGTGGCCGGAAAGAACGGCCTTGGCCTCGGTCCGAACGCCACGGGGCTCGCACTCGGAGTGATCTTCTTCGGGGTCTATTACGGCTCCGCGTACCTCACCAAGAAGTGGATTATGAAAAGCGTCGACGATCCCGTCCCGCCCAAATACTTCCGAGAAATCCAGCTCAAGACCAGCGATGACGCCCCGCCGAGGAGTTGATTCAGCTGCGGCCCTGCCGCAGGTGCAGGTCAGCCAACACGCGTCCAACCCCAAGCGACGGCCGCCGCAGCATGCGGTGGCCACGCTGGGCGTGCGGCGCGTGGTAAAGCTGGCGTCCGCTTGCGGCGCCGTGGCCGCGCTTCTGTTGCTTGTTTCTGTGACATCTCGTGGCACTGCTCACACGTCTCCGGCCGCGTGCTTCCAGCCGCCAACAGTGCGTGATGAGGACAAAGCTGTCACCGGCGCGGCGGGTGCCGCGACTGCCCTTGCGGCGCCCAGCTTTCTGCTGCTGTGGACCACGGCCGCGACCGACTTCACGCTGCGCTCGCGTCGGTGCCTGGAGTCGCTCCTCTTCCACCATCCGCGGGCGACCGTGCGTGTCTTCTCCAATAGCCTGCCGCCGAGCGCGATCGCGCCGCTCCGCGCCGCCGGGTACGCCGTCTCCGTGCAGGGCTATGATGTGGCCGAGCTGCTGCGCGGCACACCCGCTGCCCCGTGGCTCCTTCGGCTTGCGGAGTGGAAGAAGGGGCCGTACTGGTACTCCCACCTGACGGACGTGCTCCGGCTCGCTCTCCTTTGGCGGGAAGGCGGCGTATACGTGGACACGGACGTGGTGCTCATGCGCCCACTCCCCTGGCCGCTGCCCCTCGCCATGGGCATCGAATCGTTCGTTCTGGGCGACCCATCCTCACCGATCCTCAACGGGGCCGTGCTGCTGGTGCCGAGCCGCCGCTCTCCGCTCCTCTGGGTCGCGATGCACGAGTTCGCTTCCACTTATCATCCCGAGCTGTGGGGATGGAATGGTCCCGAGCTGCTGACTCGCGTCGTGCTACGCTGCGCAGGGGCCTTCTCCAATGCACCTTCGGGGGCTCGCCTCACCGCGGCTGGTAACGAAAGCCTCAGCCATGGCAGCGGCGCCGTACTGGGCGCCAGGAACAGTAGTGGGGACAGTAGGGTGCTTCTCCTCCCGCCAGAGGTCTTCTACCCGATTCACTGGAAGGATGTGGCGGCGTACACGGGCGCCGAGGACCTGGCGCGGCAGGAGCGCATGTGGCGCCGCATCGAACGCCGCGCGCTCGCAGTGCATCTGTGGAACCGCAAGACGGCCGCGCTGGCTCTGCACCCTCGCAGCGTGCTGTATCGCGTGCTGTCAGCGTTCCCGGTGCTGCCCCTCGAGGGCGCCGTCGCGGAGGGCGCCGAGGCGCTGTGAGATCGGTCACGGAGTGAGCGTGCACATCATCCGTGTGCCGTGTGTACGTGTGCAACGCGCATCGGTCTTCGGTCATGCGGCGGACCCCTCCCGGCTTAACTCCCGGCGTGAATCCATCATAGAACACTGACGCATTTTCTCAAACAGTTTTTGACTCCCCGCAAATTTCTAATACTGAAGTGTCGCTCATGCGACGAGGTGGCCATACTTGCTGTCCTTCCACAGATCGGCTGAGGTGGCCGGTACGAACTTGGCATGGTACATCTCGTCGTGATTCTGCGCACAACGAGGGCGCGGGTCAGAGACGAGAAGGGGAGCGACTGGCGCCGCCGGCAGGGCATTCCGGTTGCGGGCAGTTAGGGCAGTTAGGGCAGTTAGGGCACTACGGTTGATTAGGGCACTCCGGTTGAGGGCGACTAGTTGAGGGCGAGGTTACCATCTTGAGGCCGCCGCCAATCTGCTCCAGATTCGCCTTCTTCGAGGTTATGCGCTCCTTCTGCGCCAGACGCTGCAACTGCGCCTGCTGCAGGCGCTCCTGCTGCAGCTTCTCGCGCAACCTCTTCGCGTGCTCGCGCGTCGCCTTGGCGTCCGCACGGTTCGTGCGGGCCGTCTTCAAGTGGAAGGCGGTGTTGGCCGAGCGCTCTGCGCCCCATCGAGATAAGTCAGTCTTGGTCGCCTTCGCCTGGTTGCGTCGCTGCTCGAGGGCAAACTGCTTGGCAGCGTCGATGACCGCGTCGGCGGTCTCGCTGCGCACCTTCTTCACTTCCTCCTGGTTTTCGCGAAGGATCTCGCCGCGTCGGTGCGCGAGCTCCGCCTCGTACTCGGCCTCCTCGAGCTTGCACTGGGCCACGAGGTCGGTGAGCCGCTTGCACCCGTCGCCCGTCGCCTCGCGCACTTTGCCCCGCTGCTCCTGATTCTTCTCCGCGAGTCGCCGCCCGTGCTCCATCCACTCCGCGCGCAGCCGCAGCGCCTCGCTCTTCTGTGCCTCCACGTCGTCGCGTACCTGCGCGCCCTTTTGCCAGTTGCTCCGGCGCAGCAGCTCGTATTGCTGCTTGTCGCGCGCCATCTGTGCGCGGGACGCGGCGCCGAGCGAAGCCCCCCACTGCTGATGGTGCTCGTTGGCTGCACGCCGCTGGCTCCTCAGGTGCTCCATGTCGTCGCGCACCGTGTCACCCGTCTGACGTTTGATCTCACTCAAGAGCCACCTATTGAAGCGCGAGACCGAGAGCGTGCTGTCGCGGATTGCGACCGAGGACGTCGACATCTGGGAAGGACCCGCGTCGCTCTGCTTGGGCGCTGTCTCCGCCGCGTCACTCTCTGGGCGATCGTCCATTTTCTGTTTTTGGCTTCCACACGAAGCGGAAAAAACTCGTCCACGCAAAGCCTATGGATACATGTACCGGGTAGAAGTGGTGCATCACAGCGAGGAGGCGGCGAGGAGTGATTGGCAGGTGTATTGCTTCCGTTCGAATGTTTTGGTTCGGTCACCTGTTCGGTCCCGCTGTCGCAGTCGCGCCAGCCGCCGCGCGCCTGCCAGCGCCGCGCCAGCGCCGCGCCGCGCGCGCCGCGCCGCGCGCGCGCAGCCAGCGCCGCGCCGCGCGCGCGCAGCCAGCGCGCGCAGCGCCTGCTGTCCTAGAGCGAGTTCGTGGGCGCGTTGGAATGCAGTCGCGCTTGCAGCAAGAGCGCAATGTTTATCAAGAGAGGTGCGCATGCACACAGCGAGTCATGTCCCGAGCGCGACTTCTGCACGAGCGACTGGATCGCGTCATCGTCTTCGACATCCGCTTCCGATGGTGGGGCCTTGGCAACAACCTCAGCCGCTGGCTTGCATTGCTGCGCTTCGGTCTTGCGTCCGGGCGAGCCACGTATCTGTGGATGTCTGATCAGGCCTGGTCGACACAGATCAAAGATGACGTGGCCAACGCTTCTTCACGGCGACGAAGACAAAAGGTCGAGCAGCCAGCACCCTACTTCGATATGGGTGCCTTCTTCGAGTCGGAAGCATGCGAGTGGGACTGGTCACCCGCCTCAGAATCTAAAGTTCGCGCGCGCATGGCGTCGTTCAACGTGAGCAGCCCTGTGACGATCACTCATCGCTGCCTGAAGCACGGCATCAATTGTGAGAGGCATGAGCTCCGGTGGTCGCCGGAGGGGCACCTGATCGGGACGGAAGAGGAGGAACGTAATGGGAGCCTCCTCAAGCTAATTACACAGCAGGACGCCCGATGGCTACTCGTGAGGCCGATCCATCCGGGCCAGATGACGGCATTTCAACCGTCGGGCAAACCAGCTGCGGCCGTGCTCAGTGGCCAGGCGGGTATCACGTGGGGAGGTGGATGGGCCGACGGAGCGAACATGGGTGGTGGCTGCTGGAGCGAGCGAGCGGAGCGACGCATCCGCGACCCGACGTCACGACAATCAGCCTTGCACCTGCCATACACGGCGGCGGTTGCTATGGGGAGCATTGAACCCTCTCAAGGGAGGGCCCTCCGCAGTCGCATCAACTTAAAATGCGAAGCCTTTGCGCTGCTGCGCCCACGGCCTAGTCTTCAGGCTCTCATCACGCCGATCGTGCTCGCGCTCGATGCGCTCAGTTTTGTCAGTGCTCTTCATGTGCGCACAGGCTACCCAGATTGGGTCGCACTGGCAGCACAGCGCAACGGGAGCGCCTCACGCAGCTGGGCCCGTGCTGCCTTGCAACCGCCGCTCTCGTTTGCAGGTGAGTGCCTCTGAGGGCCTCTGAGGGCCTCTGAGGGCCTCTGAGTGCCATCGATCGCCTTCTGATTGCCTCGGATGGGTGCTGAGACCTCGGGCAAACTCTCGTTCGCAGAGCACTGGCGGCGGCTCGAATCTTATCTCGTCGAATGCGAGGGGTGCGACGCCACTCAAATCAACTGCGGCGAGAGCAGCGCCCGGGGCGCCCGGCCGTGCTTTAACTGGAAGGCGAGCGCCTTCGGCCGGCCATTTGGGCACACACCCTCGTATGCCGATGCGCTCGCCGTGTGCGGTGGGCGTGGATGCGCCAAGTCGGCACGTGAGCACTGCGGTCGTCATCAGCTGCAGCACCTGCCTGGCAATGGCACCCTGGCAGCTGGCCTGCTCTGTACACAGCTGCTGGCGAGGAGGGAGAGCTTGCTCGCACCTCTGCCCTCCAACGCCTCAGGTGTGCTGATCCTCGGCGATGCTCCCGGAGTTGTGGGGCTGGTGAGCTTCACGCCTGAGCTTGAGGGCAGGGTCGTTCACAGCGACGCCGGCGGCGCCATCGGCCACGTCCAGTTCGATGCTGCTTGTGCGGTGGGTGAGCCACGAGGCGACGAGGCTTGCCCGAGGAGCACCGCAGATCCCCAAGGCAGCTGGTCGCGCACAGCCATCGATTTCTATGTGGGTGGCCTCGTCGATGCGTTCGTTGGTGTGCTTGACACCACGTTCGTCCACACAGTGCTACTGCGATCGATGATCTGCTGTGGCCGGGACGCGCTTGCAAGCAGTGCACCCACAGTCCATTTTCACGGCTCGTCTACTGGCGCGAGCGACCGTGACCATCCGATGGAAGACGAGGGTTTCTTGCAAGTGCTTATGCACAGACCGTTGCCACCAACGTAGGTCGTACAGTAGCTCTTGGTAGGCTAAAAGGCAGACCACGCCCCGCCACCATCGCTTACCGGGGCGGTCGGGTGGGAGCACACTGCATTCCCAGCCCTTTCCCAGACGGACAGAAGAAAGATGCCTGGACGCGGGGGTGCGCCATCGCGATAGCGATCATGGGGCGCTGGTGGCCGGGAATGTTTTGGCTCTTTGCCATTGGTGAGCTTGTTGGCTATAAGCCATCAACGAACTAACAATCCTCGCAGCATCTTGGTGGGTGATTGGTAAAAATGGCAAATGTCGAGACCGGCAATTGAATTCTTTGGAGAAGCGGGTTCAACCGCCGGATAGGAACACATCTTTAGGGGATTCGTACCATACTATGCAACTACGGCAACGCCATACGTCGGCGCGCGGTACGGTATACGACATACGCGGTCTACCGCGATACGTCGGTAGGCAGGGAGACCGGTCCACCTGCAGCGCCGCTACACTGTATCGGGGGGGTAAGCTCGGTATGGCGATACCGTACGGAACGGTACTCGGTAGTCGGCCACCGCGACCGGGATCGGGCTACAATCTAATTGCGTTCCGGGTCGCAACGCGCATTGACAGATCTTGAGGACGCTCCACCGTCCACGCGAACGTGGAACAACCGCCCCCCGTCAGCCGCGGTCTGCCCACACATTCGACATTGACTCGTCAGGACGGCCGGGCAGTGGTACTAATAGGCCCAGCTGCAGCTCCTGTCTACTCACTGCTGCGCAGGGCTCCAGTGTCGCTCTCACAACTCTTTCTTCTCGTCGGGGCCTCGCCAGATTTTGACATCCGGCGGCGGAGTGGCGAGCACCGCCGCCTCGGTGAGCGACTTGTCGACAAAGGCCCGCACCACCGCTGCCATCTCGGCCGGGTCGACCCTACCTCTGTGCTTGCGTCTCAACTGCAATTTCTCCCACCTCGCCCACGGCCTCCGCTCGCTCGCGTGTCGTCCGAAGCGCCCCTTGATGGCGAGCAGGCACGGCAACGAGCCCTCGTCCATTCGTGCTTCACTCGTTGACGCGGACGACGAGAGAGCATCCAACGTCGCCTGCAGCATCTCGCGCGCCCCCTCGTCGAACCAATCGATCGAGACAAAGGATACTACGCCCAAAAAGCTCGGCGCCACCGCACGCACCGCTTCCATAGCTGCCGAGCTCTCCGAGCTCACCGCGCGCGCCTGTTCCGGCTCAAGCTGTGCTGCCTGCCAACGCCCTCGCTGGTTGTGGAATAAGTACACAGTCAGTTGGTAGCGAGAGGCCCGCAGACTTCGGCGGAAGCGCCCGTCGCCGCTGGACATGGGCACGAGCGTCGGCACGGCACGCTCGGTCAGGAAATTCTCGAGGCCGTGCCAAAAATACTCGCCGTGGTCATAATGTGGCTTGAAGTGTGGCCATGCCACCTCAGAGGTGCTCCTTTCCTTGTGCCCATGCACAACGAGCACGGCAGGAAAGGGCGCGCCCAGCGAGCGCGCGACGGATGCGTTGCCCAAGCGCAGGAAGAGAGGCACGGCGGCGCGCCGCGCTGCAAACGCAATCTCCTGCTCCTGCGCCTGCGTCTCGCACAGGCCGAGCACAATTGAGCCGAGGGGGCGTACAGCTGCGTAGGCTGCCATGGAGCTCGCCGAGAAATACTTGGCGCTTTGGTGCAGCGTGCCGGCGCGAAAGCTCAGCTGAAAGTGTAGAAAGTGCAGAATCTCATCGGAGGACATTGGGTCAGTGTGTGTGACGTGACGTGGGAACCACTCTCGCACCACCAAGATGTACGCTGGAGGCTTGGTTGCGCCAGCCTGCTGCGACATGGCCGTAGTTGAGTCGTAAATCGTGTGGACGAATGTGATGTTGTCGGAGTCCCAGGCCCGGGCGGCGACGTCAAAGCTTGCACGATGCTGCTGGCCTTCGGCATTGGAGAAGTCGCTTTCTGAGAGAAGGATGAAGAGCCGTTCATGCGTCTGCTTCGTGACCGCCTTGTACGCCGCGTCGGGTGACATCCTGCGAGCCTTGGCCGCGGAGGCCGTATGTACTGCCGCAAACATCATTCTCGTCAGAAGGCGCATGAAATTGTGGCGAGCTCGCATTGTGAAAGTGGCTGCGTATGTTCTGCCGCAAACATCTTGTCGGAAGCCGCATGGAAAAATGTGGCGTGCTCGCATTTTTAGTGGCTGTGAAAGCGCTGGAGATCCAATTTTGCTTCTTACTGTTGGACAGCACGAAGATCGAAACCTGGACCGCTGCAGGGGACCGCGACGAAAAAGGACTGTGTTAATTTTCTCAAATGTTTGAGCGGAGACCGGTGTCAAACTGGTGATTTCAAATGTGAGTCGTGGGACGTGGCGTTGTGGCGCGGGGACCACGTCGCCTAGGCACTGAAAGGAAAGAATATTAAATACGCCCGGGCCCACGGGCGGGGGACGGGCGGGGTGACGTGAGTATAGAATACGCGCCTTCGCGATCGGTTTCCCGCGCGCGCCCGGCCCCGGACCCGCGCCCTCTCCCGCTCTCCGCAGCCCGGCCTGCAGTGTGCACGGCGCACAGGAGCACAGCACACTGAGCGCGCGACCTCTCCGTCTCCCGCTCCCCACCCATCACAGTCCCGTTCCTCAGTCAGTCGGCCAACAGCGCCGCCTACCGCGCATCGGGCATGTCCAACAGAAGTGTCACGCCCACTCTATTACTTGCGGTGCTGCGCACCTAGTACAGTACCTCTTGGCCACACACGAGCACGCACGCCGCGTCCATGCGATCTCTTCTTCCCCCTTCCCCACGCTCCCCCTCGGCCGACCTCAACGCTTCTCCCTTGCGCGCGCGCCTCGTTCAGAACGGGCGTCATATCGCCGCCACAGCGGCACGGAGAGGTGCGTACAGCGGCGCGTCCGCCACCTCGGCACTCGCGTTGATGCTGCTGAGCGTCGCGCGGACGGCCGCGGCGCCGGGCAGCTGCGGTGGACACGCCTCCAGCAGCCGCGCCGCTGCATGCACCAGCTGCTCCGTCGACGGCGCTTGCGGATCCAAAGAGCGCAGGTGCCGGCAGAGCGCGGGCATCAGCGCGGCGGCAGCGGTGGACGAGCGCACGCTGATCACCTCGAGCGCCGTCCCGAGCAGCGGCGCCAGCCCGAGCGACGCAAGGCCGCCTTCCGAAGCGGCCGCGTCTGACGTCGAGATACCATCGAGGATCGGGCGCAGGAGCCGATAGAGCAGCTCGCCTACGCTCCACGCCTGCGCCGCCTCGGCCTGTGGTGCGAATGCGAGCACCTCGAGGAGCAATGCATGCGCTCCCCGCAAGACTGCGGCCGTGCCCTGGCGGCACGCGAGCAGCTGCAGCACGAGCGAGAGTGCGAGCTGTCCGGGGGGCGCCGAGCTGGGCGCCGCCGACCGGCCGACCGCTATGCTGTCGGTCGCAAAGGCCTCGGCGGCGGCGGGATCGGCCAGGGCAAGGACGAGCTTCGCTGCGTGTGGCAGCAGTGAGGCCACCGCCGCGCCGGCGGCGTCGGCGGCGTCGGCCGCGTCGGACATGCGGATCGTGCGCGAGACGAACCCAGCTGCCTTCTCAGCCGTGGCAGGGGTGAGGAAACCCAGCGCGGCTGCCTCCGCCACCCACGCACACACGACCTGGCGCGTCGCCATGCCTGCGCCGGAGCTGGCCGCCTCGGCATCGTCTGCGTCGATGGCCTCCGCCGCGGCGGCCACGCCCTGCTTGCCGCCCCGTGCACCTTCGGGCGAGTTGGCGAGAGCATTCTCGCTGCCATCGTGCAGGCGCGAGCGCGTCTTGGCACGCGCCTCACCCGGACTTGGCTCGATGAGCAGGCTGCCCAGTCGACGGCCCAAGCTGCTCCCCTCTGTCCATAGCATGAGGCTCTCGACGGCCGCACAGCCCGCCGCTTGGGCCCGCCTCGCCTCAGCCGCCGCGACCTCGGCGTCCTCTGCTGCCTTGTCCGCTCGCGTCTGACGAGCGCCACGGGCGCGGCGACGGCTGCCGCCGGCAGTGGCAGCGTTCGCGGCGGCCTCTGCTGCAGCAGCGCCCGCGACGGCGGCCAGATGCCATGCCAGCTGCACGTAACAGCTCATCGCGAGCAGGGCCTCGTCGGCGCTCATAACGGCGCTCGTGACGGCGCTCGGTGCGGTGGCGGCGCGCGCGGCGAGCAGTGGCAGCAGCTTTCGGAGAGCCGCCGACTGCTTGCTGATCAGGACGGCGCGCGTCGACTCCGTCGCAAGCGCCGCCCACAATGCGCGCAGTGAGAGCGCCGCCGAGAGGGCGGGCACGCTGGCGTGGCGTCCGCGCTTGGCGCCAGCGGTCGCGCCGCCGCTGCCAGCTGGGCCCTGCAGTGCCGCGGCGAGGCTGGCCATGAGGACGCCATGCTGACCCCACGCACATGCGCACGCGAGGAGGGGCGCCAGCTGGGCGGGGCTGGCGCTCGCAGGGGCCGCCGCCAGCTTTTGCAGGCACTCGGCCGCCATTTGCGGCACCGCCGACGCCGGCAGCCACGCGGCGATGCGGCGGAGCGCTCCCTGGCCAGCGAGGGTCGTCTGAGCCAGTGCCTCGAGCGCCTCCATGACCGGCTCGGTGAGGACCGAGCAGAGGCCGGTGAGGCCGGGGGCGCCCTCGGCGCCGCTGGCCGCCCCGGCACCCTCTGAAGCTTCCTCTACGCCCTCGGCCGCGCTCGAGGCGGCTGATGGCAGCGCCATGGCGGGCGCCATCGCGTCGACGAACGTGGCGATCGCCTCAAGGCGCGAGGCGGCCTGCGCAGGTGTGAGCGCCTCGGAGCGCGCTGGCAGCTTGGCAGGGTCGGTGGGCTCGTCCTCATCGCCTCCGAGGAGCAGCGTGGTGTCGGTCGCATCCGAGAGCAGCGCGCACACCTGGACGCGTAATAGCTTCAGAGCAGCGGACGCGGTGACGAAGCGCGGTGCATGCGTCAGCAGGCTGCGCGCCGCGAGGGCGCCATCGCTCAGAAGCCGGAGGAGGCGCGAAGTCTTGGCCTGCTGCGCGGCGGGCTTGCCGCTCGGCAGGTAGAGCGGCAGCAGCAGACGCGTCAGGCGCATCTGCATCGCGGGCCGCTCGACCGGCAGCCGCGCGAGCGCGGCGCTCGGGCTCACGAAGGCATGCCACTGCACGCCCACACCCTTGGTTTTCACGAGGGCGAGGAGCAGCTCGACCAAGGAGGCGCGCACGCGCTCGCACGAGTCGTCGAGGAGCGGCGCGAGCACCGGCAGGTACGGCTTGAGCAGGAGCGCGCCCTCCGACGGCTCCGATTGCGAGAGCACGTACTTGAGGCCGTCGAGCACCGCCACGCGCACTGAGCTGGCGGCGGCGTCGTGCGCGAGGTCGCGCGTGAGCGTGGCCAGGAGCTCTTTGGCCGTGTGCGCCGGGAGCAGCTCCGAGTAGAGGGTGAGGATACGGCACGTGCCGTGCACGGCCACGACGCGCACGGCCACGCACGCGTCCTTGAGCAGCCCGCCGAGGCACGTGAACTGCGACGCGAGCAGCTTATCGAGGTCGACAGCGGGCAGCGCCGCGTCCTGCAGCGGGAAGGCCTCGAAGAAGAGCGTGGCCGCGTTGCGGCGCACGAGCGGATTGGCCGCCTTGAGCGCGCGCCACAGAATGGGCTCCCATAGCCGCAGCAGCATCCCATCCACGCCGCGCTGCCGCTTCTGCTCCGTCGCATAGCCGAGCACCTGCCGGAGCGAGCTGGCCATCGAGGTCGACGAGGCGTGGACGGCGTGATACATGAGGTCCTGCAGGCAGTCGCGCTCGAGGAGCTCGAGGCTCTCGTCGCTCGCGTTCCGCCATGCGCGGAAGTACACCTCGCCGTACGCGACGCGTTGCGCCTTGCGGCAGGTGGGGATTTGGGTCTTGATAGCACGGTGCAGCTCGGCCACGAAGGGCGCGTGGAGCGAGAAGATGTGCGCGACGAGCTTGCGCCCCTCGGAGACGCGCAGCACGAGCGGCTTGATCGCCACGTGCAGCAGCAGCCTCTTCAGGGGTCGCACCGACTCGTCGGCATAGTCGAGCACTTGCAGAGCCGAGCGGAAGGTGTAAAGCCGCTTGACGTCTGCGGTCGATGCGAGCTCGTGCAGCACGCGCACTCCCATGTAGGAGATGGCCTGTGGGACGAGCTCGGCGCCCCCCTCGCGATTGTCGAGCCACCAAATCTCGCACAGCTCGACGACCGCCCCCTGCAGCTCCATCGCGCTCTGGAAGATGGCATCGGAAGCTCTGCACGACGGAAGATCGAACACGATGTCGTGCAGGGCAACGGCAACGTCGAGCAGCACCTCCGGCGCCTCGCGATCCTTATCGACGATGGTAGCGCGCGAAAGAAGCACAACCGCTCTCAGCATATAGAGCGCCGCCTCGACCGACTCGACCGCCTTGGGGTCCACCTCCTGCGCCTGTCGCGCCATCATGGCGGGCTTCAAGTCATTGAGAGCGGCGCCGGTCACTGGAGCGATCGCGGCCCACACGCGCTCAACGTCCTTGGGGCTCAGAGCCGTCAGCGACGACGCCGGGTCGTCCCGACGTGCCAGGTTCAGCACTGCCGACGCGGCGTCCGCCTCGAAGGCGTCAACCACGTTCATCCTGAGGGACGGTGGAGGACCGAGAGAGCGGGAGCGGAGACGAGCCCATTACGACGCCGCTTCCTTCTTTGCAAATGGTGTGGTACTCGCCAGTCGCTCCGCCCAAGGCCTCGCCCGTGACTAGCGCGTGCCTCTGCGAACACTGCTCGCGCAGACGGACGTGAGCATGATCAGCCGCCAGAACGATGAGCTGCGTGGCGAGGTCGAGAAGATCGCTCCAGATCACGCGTACCTTGAGAGAGGATGCGATCTCATGCGCGATAAAAGCCAGGAGTACGTCATGCACATCGGCGCGATGAGCCGCCACAAGCTGATGGGAGAGAGAATGAGCGGGGCGGCGGCTGATACATGGTGGCGCGACTGGGAGACGAGCGACCCGGCACGTCTCGTGGCTCTCGGCGCCAGAGTTCTCGAAGCAGTCCCACGGGACGCTCCAAAAAACCGTCGCCACTCGGCTGCGAAGTACCTGACGCCCAACAGCGATCGATATCTGCTCACGGCTGCGAATCCATACAGGTGGGGCTTGCTGCGAGCTCTTGCAGAGCATCTGGGTGAGCTTGCCAGGAGCGTGAGCGACGCACCCAATCAGGAAGAGTACGTCCGACGCATGGGTCGCTGCTGGGCGTGGTGAGCACCGCGATCTGATGAAGCTGACCCAGTCGCTCCCTCACTCTTCAGGCAAGCGACCCCCTCCGCCTGCACGCCCGCTCCCAACGCAGGGACGCATGGTGTGACGATAATAGCTACCAGAAGGTGTGGATCCTGTCCGAGATTTTGTATCTGATGATGGTGGACGGCGAGTCGAGTGGAGCCTTCACGCCCATCGCGCACGAGGTCTGCCCCGTCAGCCGTGAAACCTTCCTGGAAATGGATCGCTCCACTACTTTCTACCACATCCACCCCTGTGCGACGCACCAGTGGCTCGAATTCATCCGTCCCCGCCCGCGCTCCCGCGTGCCACTCGGGTGCCCGCTTGTGCCTCACTGTCCCAGAGCGTCGCCTGCCCGCAGGCATGCACTGGATTGGCGGGGAGGCAGCGCATCGCATTAGCGCTGATTCGCATCGGACGAGCACATGCGCAACGTGTCCACTCTGTCGGGCGCCAGTGCTGTTCTTTCGCGGCGCGCGGTGGTTCAATCACACAAGCCGTCGTGCGTCCGACTAAGGTCGAAAAGCGTGCGAGTCCCGGTGGCCGCGTATCAATTTAATCGAGCCCGGAGGAGAGTATAGACTAGGGCGAGTAAATGGCCATCTGCCTTCAGAACGACAAAGGGGCATGAAAGGGGCGTTTTATTGGGCACACAGAAACTTGAAGCTACACAGACCTGGCCAACCCGCTGCAAATGGTGTGGTACTCGCCAGTCGCCCCGCCCAAGGCCTCGCCCGTGACTAGCGCGTGCCTCTGCGAACACTGCTCGCGCAGACGGACGTGAGCATGATCAGCCGCCAGAACGATGAGCTGCGTGGCGAGGTCGAGAAGATCTCCAAGCAGCTCTCGGAGTACGTGACCGAGCAGATTGCTGTGGTCGACAGGGTCACGACCATCGCAAAGGCGCAGCTGCAGGCGGACAAGGGTACGTGCCGCGCGTCGTGGATTCGCAGCTGTGCTGCCCGCTGCCCGGGAGCTGGCCTCGATGCGCTCCATCCCTATTGAGCGCGGCCCCCACTGTTGCTGCTTTGCCTCGCAGAGAACGTTGAGGAGCTGCGCGAGAAGCAGAAGGCGATCTCGGCGGAAGAGGAGGTGGTGCAGCAGCAGGGGCGCCACGAGCGGGCGCAGGTCGAGGCGCTCAAGGCCGATCTGGACAAGCTGCACGCGCAGGAGCAAGTGCTGCCGCCTGAGTCGCAGCGCCTCGAGCAGCAGCTCACGCAGTCGCGTGCGCTCGTCACGAGGTCGGAGGCGATCTTGGAGCAGGCACAGCGAGGGATGGAGCATAAGCTTGGCGAGCTCGACCGCGGCATCTCGCTGTACAAGGCCCGCCTCGGTCTGGCCTTCGACAAGGTCGGCGACGATCGACTGCGCCTCACCTTCACGTGCATCGACCCTACCGACCCAGAGCGCGCCTTCTGCCTCGAGGTGTGTGTGACGGTGGGCGATCACTACGTCGTCCAGTCTTGCGAACCGACGCTGACCGAGCTACCCGGGCTCGTCCACACGCTGAACGCGAGCAACGACTTCTCGGCATTCGTACGCGCCGTGCGCAAGGGCTTCCAAAAGCTTATCACAGGCTGAGGCGTAGTGATCCGCAGGCTGAGGCGCGCCGTTTCGGGTCGTTGTGCAGTGATACGTCCCCGTGAGAGCATGTGGGAAACGACGACTTTGCATCAGGCGGGGGCGGCGCAGGCTTCGGTGTACTGATCGCTGAACACATGGTGTACTGATCTCGGCTTGGTACTGATTGAGTACTGATCGAAGCTCAAAGTGTCGGTAACGCTGAACGCTCATCGGCTGACGGCGCGCGCACGCAGTGGCTGTACGGCGCGTGGCCGAGGCGTTGGCCTATGCATGTGTAGCGGTGTAGAGTCGGAGTCGGCTCGGGAATGGCTCTAGCTCAGGTCAGGGGCCGCCAGCCACTAGTGGCGAGTGTGTAATCTGAGAACCCCTGGGAGTTAGGGGACCGCGATTGTACCGTTGGAATCGCCGTCGCGCGTAGAACGAAGGGCTGCAAAGATCTGGCGAAGGGCTGCAAACCCCCGAGTTAATTGTTTTCGTCATTCAGGTGATCAGGTCAGACTCCCGTGCGCAGTGGAGGAAAGCATGGACGTCGCGTCTCAGCACCTCGTCTCAGGGTCATGCGAGGGCATAAAGGCACGCGAACGCGCGGAGATGGCACCAGAGGTCCACGCACATCATCGGCAGCCCGATCGAGATCGACTGGCTTAGTTGCCGATGTTGAGGACATGAATGGAAGCAGCTTAAGGATACAAGGCTTGGTGGGTCATTTGGTCTCTGCTGAGACACTTGGAGGGTCGTTCTCCATGATGACATTGATCTTCATCCTGGCGCTGGGCGTGCCGTTTTTATACGGCGGCGAGGCCGACGAAGTCATTCGCTTCATGGAGCAGATGCCAGCGGAGCAGGAGCTGAACGACGTCGACGAGTTGATCGATGAGGAAGCATCGATTTGGCTTCAGCAGGTCGAAGAGGAGAAGCGGCTCATCGAGGCGCTGCCCGTCGTCATCGGCGCGGTCTCGTTTTTCTACCACGATGTCGTCACGAATCTCAACAAGGTTCAGGCCCTTGTAGGGTGCTGTTGGGCGAGTGGTCAACTCAAGCGTGTGAAGGTCAACTGCGATGAGACCGGACTGAAGCCCACGCACCTCGAGGCGCTGCGTGGGCTGCGCATGAAGATCATGGAGGAGCATATGTGTGAGGACCATGTGCACCACCACAAGGCCGTCGAGCGCGTGGCCGAGCGGCGAGCAAAGCAGCTCAGTGGCGACACAGAGATGCCAGAGGCAGCGCCAGCAGAGGCGGTGGAGGCAGCAACGGCATTTGATCGCATGAAGGCGGCTGCAGCGCGGCAGCAAGCCCTTGTGCGCCAGGCCGCAATCGATGCTAAAGCTGTTGAAGATGCTCGCAGGGCCGTCGACAATGCACACGAGGGTGAGAAAAAGGCCCAGCTTGCGCACCAGGAAGCGAAGTCCGCGCTCGACGCTGCCAAAGCCATGGCTCAACAATCAAAGATCAGAGCGGAAGCTGCGCAAATCAAGCTCAAGTCGCACAAAAAGCAGAAGACGGCATTTGCGGGGGCGACCGCAGCCGAGGGCGCCCCCGCAGACAATGTACGTGCTGAGGGCGCCGCCGCCGAGGGCGCCGCGGCCGAGGGCAATGTACGTGCTGAGGGCGCCGCCGCCGAGGGCGCCGCCGCCGAGGGCGCCGCGGCCGAGGGCGCCGCCGACGCCGAGGGCGCCGAAGACGCCGATAATGATGAGAACTGGCGCGATTGGCCGCTCTCTCGCTGGCGCAAGCACGAGACGGAGTTGGAGAAGAGGCGCGCCGTGAAGATCGACGAGCGCAATACAGACAAAACGCGACCCCCTCGCGGCGACGAGAAACGCGGCTGGAGGCATCACAGGAGGCGTGGGCTGATTGGCTGCTTGCAGGATTGGGCGCAGGGGTCAAAGTACCGAATTGCTCTCATGCTGGCGGAGATGGCCGTCGAGTTTGGCGTTGTGGATGAGGTGGCAGAGCACCTCAACCTCAAGCACTCGGCAGAGGAGATTGAGAAGGCGAAGGTCGATGGCTACATCGTCGACCGCCTTCGAGCGGCCATTAACGTTTACAAGCGCTGCTTGACCGAGGCCATGCGCATCGACTTGCACGTTATCCTCGGCGCGGTTGCCCCTGAACGGAAGGAGAAAGGTGATCAGGACGGTATGATCAAGAGTGTGGCTGATCGGCTCGGTGTGCAGCGAGGCTCGCGCTACGTCAAGGCGACGCACGAGAAGAGGCCACGCGTGCTGCAGCAGGCCATCACTCGACGCGCCGCCTTTGATGACACGCTTGAATGCCACGGGCCCCTCAAGCCAGGCGATGCGGCCACGTCGCGTGGGCGGCCGTGTACCGTTCTCGAAATCGACTACGAGGCGGATACGTGCTCGAGTTCAATGTGTCGGGTGTCAAGCTGACACGCTCGTACACGTGCATCTACAAGGCACGCGGTGAGTGGCAGGTAGCGCCGGGGCTTCAGCGCACGTCGACAGCATTCCCCAAGGATAGCGCCCGCCTTGAGCGGGCGCCTGCGTCGCTGCGCCCAGCCGCTCGTGAGACGCGCAAAGATGAGAAGGCCGAGAAGGCGCGTCCGATGGTCGAGGAGCTGTTCAATGCCGAGGGCGCTCGTAGCCCGTCGCAGCGCGATCGCGTGCGCCGGCGCGTTGGGATTGGGATGTACGAGTGTGCGCAGGCGCTGTACATCTACTCGAAGTATGCCGCGCTGTACTCGCTCTACCTGCTGCGCTACTCGAGCCACCGCATCTCCTTCTCCCTCTTCAAGAGGCTGCGGCCGTGGTACGTGCGGCGCACCAAGGAGCGCACGTGCGAGTGCAAGCACTGCACGAACTTCAAGAACTACATGACCGTCCACCACTCCCTCGAGAAGCACTTTGGCCCGTTGCTCAACTCGCCCACCGCCGACGCTGACGCCCTTGCTGATGGGGATGAGGACGACTCAGACGTGCACGAGTGGGAAGGCAAGGCAGGGCTGACGAAGCTGCTCGAATTTTGCGCACTGCAGTCAAAGTCCGAGATGGTCAAGTTTGCTCTCTGTAAAGGGGCACTCGACGGCGCCGGCTCTGAAGACTGCATCAACGGCAAGTGCGCGCGCTGCGGCTTTGACAAGCTCTGGTCCAAGGGCCTTCGCAAGCATGTGATCGATGGTCAAGGCAATATCAAGGCGAGCGCACCGATCGAGTTCCAGGCCGAGTTCAAGTGGCTGCGTATCCGCTCGTCGAAAAACGGGCAGGCGGGCGAGCCGAGTCAGCCCAGCTACGAGCAGCGACGCGGCACAGTTGTTGAATTTCTCGACGACTTCGAGGCGTCAGCGATGCGCAAGTTCCCACATCATCGCTTCACTATCATGCGGCAAAAGGACATGGCGGCGCAGTTTGAGCGCAACCGTGGGCCGGGATGGGTCCAGTCTGACGTCGACTTTGCGATGGATGGAACCATCCCACCCCCGGGAGGCGTTTCTGTCCAATCGGATCATTGGTCGCCGATGAGCTTCACTCTCTTTGTTCAGGTGGTGTCGTGGCTCGAGACGGATGCATGGGTCAAACGCAGTGGCGACCTTCCCCTTCACGCTGCAGTCACTGTGGAGCCGGCAATCGCGTCAGCGCCAGGTGCGACTGAGCCTGCAAAGGGATCGTATTGGGCGCAGGTTGTCGCGCTGCCCTCAGCTGCTGATGTTGCTGCAGCGACCGATCCGGAGCAAATGAAATACGGCGTCTGTCGCCACGGGCTTCATGGGGACAGCGAGCCTGAGCTTGAGTTCATTGAGCGCCGCTACCTTCGCCACCGCAAGCTGCAGACCAAAGTCTTTGCCCACGTTTCGGATGACAAGACGCACGACTCGCACGCTGCTCAGACCTTTCTCGAGAAGACGTTTGCCTACCTGGAGGAGCACTACGTGAAGACGGGCAAGGAGAAATTCTTTGCGTGGCACATGCACTCGGATAACGCCCCCAGCCACTTCAAGTCAAGCAAGACGATGCACTTCTTCTCGAAGCTGCGTGAGCGCCTCGCGTCGTGGGCTAGCGGCTTAGTAGTCGGCGACGGTCACAATGCGGGTGCCCCTCTCAGCTTTCGTGTCTTCTGGGAATTTGGCCCTCCCGGGCACGGCAAGGGCGTGTGGGATGGCATCGGCGCATGGCTCAAGCGGACAGTGCGCGAGGACATCACGGACCATCGACCGGGAATGAAGACCATCCTGCTCGAGAAGGGTACCATTCTGTCGCCCGAGGACGTGGCCACCCATTTGAAGATGAGATTCGATACCGATGCGTTCATCGAGTCCCATCAGGGCAAGACCATCAATCAGGTCATCGTGCTCTACACCCCAACGAACGACATCATCAGGCCTAAGCCAGACCACGAGTACGACAAGATGCCGGGCATGAAGAAGACGTTCCTCTTCATGGGTGTTCGTGAGGGCGTTATCCTGCAGCGCAAGTTTGCTTGTTGGTGCACGTCATGCATGCACGCCTCGGCGCCAGGCGAGGGTACGATGGACTCAAACTATTGCTGCTCGGAGTGCGAGTCGGAGTCGCTTGCCTGGGAAGAGACGAGCATTGACCGCCGCTGATGCCGCCGGCGTTGCCAACAGCCGAAACCGAACACGAGCAAAGGCACGAGAGCTGCGTGAGCAGTTGAAGACGCATTTTGCGAGGAGCAACCAACCGATTTGGGTTGCGGTGCAGAATCGCGGCGAGCAGGACCCTGATCAGTACTGGATCGGCCGTGCTCTTTGCATTGTGAAAGAGTACAAGGCAGTTGACTATGTGGAAGGCGTGGACAGACGGGAGCGTTATGATGTAGGCGATCTGCAGATTGCTGTCGAATGGTTTGAGCGGGACGTCAGTGGGGGCGATGAGCGCCGCATCTTCAAGTTGTGGGCCGTTGATGCTGGGGCCCGTGACGCTCGTGGCCAACTAACAGGCCATACGTACACTTTCAATTCAACTGAGCTGCGTGCCATTGGAGACAAAGTCGAGATGATGTTGCTGCCACCCGTAGGTGGAGTCCCGCTGAACATTGTGCGCCGTGGGGAGCCTCGCGCTGCTGCCGGGGCAGCACGCCAACATTGGCAGGGAGCGTTGACGGGCATGGTTCGGCTCGTGCAGGAGCAGCGTGCGGAGCCCCCAGACCAGCTGTGGGAGATCTCAACAGGCAGTGAGCGTCTCATTTTGGACTGGTGCTGCCGTTAGATGTACATGTAAATACCACAGTGGACGGGATGAGTTTTGAGTAGAGAATTTCGCTGAAAGAAGACCTAAATTCAAAAAAATCTCTAATGCGGGGCGCTGCCCCGCACCCCGCTGGGGCTCCCGCCCCAGACCCCGGCTCCCCCCAGACCACTGTGCCCAGACCTCAGTTTACACACCAGCTTGAGGCCCCTGACCTGAGCTAGAGCCAATGCGTCCGGTCCGGTCCTCGCGTGCCACGCACTGGTGCCAGACGGCGTCTCGAGCGGAATCGAGCGACGAGCCACCAGCCAGGCTTGACACGTGTGCTCACACTGTGTGCTGCTCCCGGGTGCCGGCGGGGCTCAGCCCGCTCAGGGTCAGGCGGGAGGCGTCAACCCACAACCGTCATGCCTTGCGCAATACTAAAACAGCTTTTGTAAATTAACTAAATCGTTAAAATCAACAGCCAATTCACAGCCAATGTTTATAAGTCGACACCCAAGACACCGGACCGGCGTACGGATGCGATGAACACTAGCTCGGGGACCCCTGGACACCCCCAATACCCAGAAATTCACAGCCAATGTTTATAAATGAGTACTCAAATTCACACGTCCTCGCGATGGCGGCCGGAGCTACCGTGCTCGCATCGGCGGCGGCTGTAATGGGCAGCGTGCTTCGCAGTGGACAAAGTGGACGGTTTGCGATGCCACTTCGCTCTCTCTCCCGCGAGGAAGTGCGCCAAGTCGACGAGAAGGCCATCGCGATGGGTCTTCCAGGCGTTGTGCTCATGGAAAATGCTGCGCTGGGTCTCACCGACGTCGTCTGCGATGAGCTAGCTGCGCGCGATGCGGGCCCTGGCGCCGTCGTCGGCATCATCACTGGCAAAGGCAACAATGGTGGAGATGGCTTTGTTCTCGCAAGGCATCTCGTGCTTCGAGGATATGTGGCTCGTGTGGCTTACTGTGGCGACCGTTCAACATGCAAGCGCGAGACAGATGCTGGGATCAACCTTTCCGTGCTCGAGAGTTCGCGCATGGCCGAGATTGTGGATGTTGCCGACGGTGCCGCCCTAGCTTCCCTGTTGGCGGGGTGGAGCGATGCATCGCTCCTGGTCGACGCCATTTACGGCACGGGCCTCAGCGCCCATTTACGGCCCGAAGGCATCGCCTTCATCGAGGCACTGAATGGAGCAGAGAAGCCCGTCGTAGCAGTCGACCTGCCGTCGGGGATGGACACAGACAGCGGGCTGCCCCTCGGTGCGGCAGTCAAGGCATGCCGCACGGTCACGTTCGTGGCTCGCAAGAAGGGCTTTGATCAGCCGGGGGCTGAGGCGTGGACGGGGCCGATCGATGTGATCCCCATCGGCTGTCCCCCATCTGCCTGGGATCACGTGCAGTGACGGGGCGAGGGCACTCGTTTGATCTCCGGGGTTGGATGAAGAGATCGGCCGTCTTCGGGGTGCATTTGGAGATAGCGATGAGCAGGCGGCCATCCATCGATTTTGATAAAAGGCGGCGAAGTCTGTCTAGATCTTAATCTCTAGGACGACGACTGTCCCATAGACGACTGTTTCCTGTATGTTCGTACCGGTACCTATGTTTTGATGAAACGCCTGCGCCACATCGCCGACAACTCCGCCGACTCCGCTCTTACTCGATGTTCTCTTCGGTCTTTCGCCGTGCTCTGGCCGCGCCCGTCGCGCGTGCCGTGGCCCGCTCGCCGCTCGCCTTCGCCGCCGTTGGCACCGTGAGTTCGCTCGCCGCTTACGCGGCCGCGCCCATGCAGTGCGAGCCTGCTCCTGCCACTGCTCTTGCTGGCGAGCCGGGAACCAAACGTGAGCGCACGCTCATCCTTGTCAAGCCTGACGGCGTCGAGCGTGGCGTCGTCGGTGCCGTCATCTCCAAGTTTGAGAGCAAGGGATACAAGTGAGTGGCATGACGCACTCGAGAAGCCACGCTCATGAAAAACCAACGCTGATTCTCTGTCATTCTCCCATTCTTTCAGGCTCGTCGGCCTCAAGATGCTGACGCCCACGCTTGAGCAGGCCCAGAACAACTACGCGGGCCTCGCTAAGCTGCCCTTCTACCCCGGCCTCTGCGCCTACTTCTCCTCCGGCCCGATCGTCGCCATGGCCTGGGAGGGCAAGGACGTCATCAAGACCGGTCGGGCGATGGTCGACGAGGTCCGCGCTGTGTACGCCGCGGATCGCGGGCGCAACTGCATCGACGGCTCCGACTCGACCGAAGGCGCCGCCGAGGAGCTTGCCCGCTGGTTCGGCTACGAAGACATGAACAACTACACGAGGGCGGTCGATGCCAAGATCTACGCCTGAGAGCCCGACGTTCCTGACACTGGCCTGAGTAGACCTCTGTCTTGGCGCGAGGAAGCCTCGCTTCCGGTGTATGCCGCGAGTATTGGGTGAACTGTGACAGGCGTCCCGGCTACGGGGCTGGGATCAAATCACAGCATAATTGCTGGGCACGGGGACACGGTCGGCGTGTGATCGAGCGAGTCACGATGACGCGTTCACGTTGGCGCTGGGCGGTGTATCGTATAGAGAGGGCCCGTCGGGGGTTTCAGCGCGGTTCACGTGCGACTCGCTGCAGAGACTGGTAGACTCTTCCTGGTTCGGCGTCCGTTCGGCCGCCGCGTCGTACCGATCTCGCTATTTGCATCGCTGATGACTTTAAAACCGGAGTGACTTTACAATTACTTAAAAGTTTACATGGACGGCTGAGTGAGTGTCTCTCTCTCTGGTGCGCCCGGCAGCCCGCACGATCACGTGCATCGACCCCTGGTGCGCATCAAGTTGGAAGTTCAAGATGCCATCCGGGGTCCGTGGGGTGCGGCCGAGAGTGAGCGGAGGAGCGAGGACGGGTGGAGGTAACTCTCTGATTACGCGTGCGGTTGTACCGTGCTCGTCGCGCGTGCCGCCACGTGCCGCAAAGCCAAAGGCAAAAGGGTACAAAGAATCTATAGAAAATATGAGCGTGTTACGACTTCGTTAAATGTAGTAATGAAACCTCGCCGCGCCGCGAGAGGTGTCTGTATCTGATACGTCTCCACCCTATTTACATGATCACCGGGGATCCCCATGCCCCGCTGACGCGCTACTCGAGCGGCATACACACCCCGGGGCGATACACACGCCCCGGATATGAAACCACCGTAGTTGCATGAAACCACCCGCCTTGTTCGGCGGGCACCGAGAGGGGTACGTAGCGTTCGAGATACAGTGGCCACGAGAGTGACCCGATAGATCCGTCGCCGTCGGCTCTGCCTGACAACCAACCAGTGCTCGTACTCAGTTATAACTATGCTCAATCAACCCTCTAACCCCAAGCTCATCATTGGTAGCCGCCGGACGGGGTCTATCGGGGAACTCAAGGTGCCCGGTGACCATCAAATCCCCGCCAAGCCCTGCAGCCCTACGCCCTCGACCAGACCCAACGACCCGAAACTCATCTACATCCAGCCGAGGATGCAGAAGAAGGCCTCGAACGAGAGCTTTCCGACGACCCCCTCAGCACCGAGATCGTCGAAGAACTCATCGAGCACGACGATCCCGAAGACAGACACCGCGGCTGCTGCAACACCGCAGGCAGCGAAACCGGCAGGCATCGCCGCGAGGCCGCACGACGCGCGCGCGCACGCGCGCACCGTGCGCAGCACCGCCCCACCGAGCACCGCCATCGACGTCGCCAAGCCGCGCGCGCCACCGACGCACGACACGACCGCCAAGAAGCCCGCTGCGGACATCTCCGCAGCCGTGCAGGTACCACTCAACTGCGTGCCCCGTCTCCCGCCGTACGCACTTTCAACCGAACAGTGCGGCGGTCGAAGCGCGGAGGGGCTGGGCTGCTTTGCGTCCCCGAACAACGCCGCCGAACCGCACGGGCCCCCGACGCACGCGACGACCACCGAACGGCTCGCTGCGGATCCCTCCGCAGCCCAGCGCGCAAAGCAAGCGGAAGCCGCCATGAAGTCGCGCAACGCGAGGCCGAGCACGATCACCGAGCGCAACACCACCGGCACGACCACCACCACCGGCGCCGTCAAGTCGCGCGCGCCCTGGACGGCCAACCTGGAGGCCGCTGCCAACACGCACGCTGCAGACGATTTCGCCGGCACGCGCGCCAAGCGGGTCGGATCACTACGACTCCCTAATCGACGTACGGCTTCTGAAGACAAACTCCCCACCACAGATGGCCGACAAGACTACTGAGGACAAGCCCCGCGAGGAGCTTGCCGAGCGCACGGTCTACGACGAGCCCAAGGCCGACGTGCGACGCGAGTTCAAGAAGCACGGCACCAACGAGCACGATGACGAGCTCAAGGCCCCCGCGCCCGAGTCTAACGTACCGCACGGACCCAAGACGCGCAAGATGCTGAACGAGCCCAAGGGAAAGGAGATGTCCGTGCTGCACAAGCACGAGACGCACCATACGCTGACCGAGCCCATGAAGCAGGAGGCGCCCGCAACGTTCGACAAGCACACGGAGCAGAAGATGCTGGACCCCATCGCCACCCTCACCCTGGAGCTCAGGGCGCTGGGCAAGCTCAAGGAGCTCGAGCTGTTCTCGAAGACTGCGATGACCAACAAGGAGATCGCCGCGCGCACGGTCCGCAACGAACCCGCCGCGCGCAAGGAGCTCAAGCCGCTTGAGGAGCGCATGGCGCGAGAGGCGGCCGTAGGCGAGTACCAGCGCGGCGTTGGTCGTCGGAACCATACACTCGAGAGCGCTTGTCATAGCGGAGCGGCTGTACTCGAGCTCCACATCGTACAAGTGGAGGGCGGGCATCGGCGTAGTACTGCAGGGGGGTATCGGGAGGTACGGCAAGGAAAGATTCGCCGTAGGTGCAGTCGTAAGGTTGGTCGCAGGCTCGCGGCCCGTTGCCATCCGACGCGTCGAGCGTTCCTTGGCATCCCTGGTGCGCGCCCTGCGCTCCCTGGCGCAAGCATCTCGGGCCTTGCTCAGTTCGCGTGCCTCCCTGGCTGCGCGTTCCTTGGGGGTCTCGCGGGCAATGCGATTTTCTTGCGCCTTGCACGTCTGCCGTGCCTTACAATCTTCGCGCTGACGGAGTTCCTCG
>Ga0210240_100196_pt1 | contig 49141 bp, 25 predicted proteins | sample ChrtobMetP5a_4mM_FD_155463 | JGI IMG/M metagenome (GOLD analysis project Ga0210240, IMG submission 155463) | Chrysochromulina tobin associated microbial communities from unialgal haptophyte culture, Seattle, Washington, United States - P5a_4mM | ecosystem: Host-associated > Algae > Haptophytes >...
CCTCGCCGCCGCCACCCTCGCCGCCGCCCTCGCCGCCGCCCTCGCCGCCGCCGCCCTCGCCACCACCGCCGCTCCAGCCCGGTGCCCAGTACCGGCCGGTGCTGAGCCTGGCGCTCGCCTTCGCGGGCAACGCCGAGGACTTTGATGCCGCAGCCGTGGCCAACTTCCGGGCGCTCCTGGCGCAGCTGCTCGGCGTCCCTGTGTCCAGCGTCGTCCTACAGGTCCGCTCTGGCAGCATGATATTCGACTTCCGCGTCTTCATATCCCCGCCACCAGCGAGCAGCTTGCTCACCGCCGCATCGCTTTCCAGCGGCCTTGGGGTGAACATCTCCAACGTCATCTCGACCTACGATATCCTCGAGATCGAGGCGCCGTCGCCTCCGCCGCCCTCACCGCCGCCGCCGTCTCCGCCGCCGCCGCCGTCGCCGCCGCCGCCGTCGCCGTCGCCGCCGCCGCCGTCGCCGCCGCCGCCGCCGCCGTCGCCGTCGCCGCCGCCGCCGCCGCCGTCGCCGCCACCATCGCCACCATCGCCACCATCGCCACCATTCCTTCCGCCGGCCCCGCCGTCGCTTCCACCGGAACTCGAGACGAGCAGCGCAACTGGGCTTATCGTTGGCGCTGTAATCGGCGTTATGATCGCCCTTGCCCTCGTCGTCTTCATGCTCTTTCGTCGCCATCGTAAAGATATGCTCCGCTCGTCGAAGACGGCGGCGGCGAGGGAGGGTTTTGAGATGCCGCAAGTGGCGACGGCCGAGAGGGCGGCGGCCGAGAGGGCGGCAGAGGAGGAGGCGAAGAGGAAAGCAGAGCTCGAGGCTAAGGGAGGCCAAGGGCGAGGCCAAGGGCGAGGCCAAGGGCGAGGCCAAGGGCGAGGCCAAGGGGGAGGCCAAGGGGGAGGCCACGGCGGCCGCTCTCAAGACGGCGGAGGGAGCGGCGGCGGAGAGGGCCGCGGACGATGCGCGAACGGGGGGCACGCCCATAGGCAGGTGAAGAGGAAAGCAAAGCCCGAGGCCGAGGAGGCGAAAAAGAAAGCAGAGCTCGTGGCAGAGGCCGAGAGGGAAGCGGCCGAGAGGGCGGAGGCCGAGGTGAGGCACTGGAAGATGGAATTGGAAAAGATGGCCAACGCCCGCGCGTGGCTCTGCGAGGCGCAGGACCGCGTGCGCCTCAAGGCCGCAGTGGCGACCAACGATGACGAGTCACTGTGCGACGCCACCAAGGCGCGAGACAAGGCACGCGTCGCCTTGGTCCGTGTGCTTGATGATGCGCTGAGCGCACATGACAAGGGCGAGGAGCAGCGGCGGAGCCTGAACGAGGAGGTGGCCGCGTTGCAGCAGAAGCAGCAGGGGGAGTGCGGGCTCACGCTTGCCGAGCAGGTGTGGCTCGAGCGTCTGCACAATCATGTGCTGCCCATGCTCGAGATCGGCACAGTGCACGAGGAGCGAGAGGACTTGCTCCGCCACGCTGAACGGCCAAGCACCGACAAGCTGCGCGAGCTGCATGAGGCATGGCTCGCCGCCCATAAAGCATTCGATCTCTTTCAAGCCAAAGAGAAAGATGAAAGGCGCCGTGGGAGTGCAACAGACGCAGCCATCGAGGCCACCCGCCGAGCGCGAAGTGCAGTGCAGCGCGCCGAGCGCGCGCTGCACGCCGAGCGCATTAGGCTGGCCCAGGTGGCTGCCGCGCACTTCCCGGAGCTCTTCGCGATGGAGCGGCTGCTCAAGCTGGACGCGGCGGAGGGGGTCGACTCGGACGAGCTGCGGCGTGTGCTCGTCGACCGCGAGCTCTCGCACTACGACGACATGAAACTTATCAGCGCCAAGGACGGGAGGCACAAGGTGTGGCGTGCGAGCTACGCCGGTGACGAGGCTAAGGCTGAGCTCTGTGTGCTCAAGGAGTACAATCTGAGCGATGCATCTGAGTGGAAGGCGCTGCTCAAAGAGGTGAAACTGCTCGGCCAGCTCTCAGAATGCCTGTTCATCGCCTCCGTCGACGCCGTCTTTGTCGTCTACGAGCCGAGCTACGCCGCCTACGTGCAGCTGCCCTACTACAATGGCGGCAACATGTTCAGGTGGCTCAACGGCGACGTTCCCGATCAGACTTGGTTGGAGCAGGGTTTGAACTACCTGAGCAATAGGAAGCCCAGGATTTGGCAGCGCAAGGTGCTGCTTGGGCAGCTGTGCGAGGCGCTCCGCCACCTGCACAGCCACGGCCTCGCGCACGGCGACGTCAAGCTTGAGAATGTCCTCGTGGCGCTCGTGGGCGCGAGCGCGACGGCGCACCTGGCCGACTTCGAGTCCGCGCGCCGCCAACAAACGATGGGCTCGCGCAGCAGCCTGAGGTCGAGCACGGGCGGTGGCATCGCCTTCACCGAGCTCTACGTGGCGCCCGAGATCCTCAAGGCAAGCAGAGAGGGCCGCGACGCGAAACCCACCGCGATGGGCGACATGTTCTCCTACGGCGTCTGCTGCCTCTTCGCGTGCTGCCTGCCACCGACTAAAGAGGAGCAGGATAAAGCCATCCGCCACTTCGAAGTCGAGGACGGCCGCAAGCTCAGCTCGTGGTCGCGCGACCGGGCGAATCAGGTGGATGCGCACTTGGCGCACTTGCTCGAGAGCCTTCTTGCCGACGCGGCGACCAACGAAGAGGCCCTCGCGCGGCGACTGAGCGCGAGCCAGACGCTTCGGCACGCATTCCACGACACGGCCGCGGCGCACGAGGTGAGCACCAAGGCTCAGCAGGCGGCCGCCAAGGCGTCACAAGAGGCGGCGCAGCAGATGGCTGCCGTCGAGCAGGAGGCAGCGCATGTGCATCGCATGGCTGCCCATCGTGAGGCCGAGCAGCGCCGCATGCAGGCGGAGCAAGAGGAGGCGCTAGTGGCGAAAATTAAGCAGAGCGAGCTCGAAGCGGCGGCGAAGCTCAACGAGATACAGCGTGAGCAGCGCCGCCTCGAACAAGAGTGGACAAAAGTGCGCAAGCAGGAGGCGGAGGCGGAGGCGAAGGCGCGGGCGGCGGCGAAGCTGACGAGCGACGCCAAGGCAGTGCGCGCGGAGGCAGACCGCGAGGCCGCGCAGCAGCGCGCACAGGCGCAGGCCAAGCGCAAGGAGCTCGAAGCTGAGGAGAAGCGAGTGGCGCTCGAGTGTGAGCAGAGAAAGTCCGAGGCGGAGCGAGCAGAGGCCAAGGCCACCAAGCAACGCGATGAGCTTTTGCTCGCGCGCACCAAGGCCCGCGCCATGCCCGACTACTGGGAGAAGCACATTGCGAACAGTTCGCCGGATGGCTTCGCCGCGATCGCCCTCGACCGCACTGGGTGCGACCGTAGCACTTGGGCCGCACTCGAGCGGCTGCTGCAGACCGACCCAGTGAAGCTGAAACAGAGCGGTGCCGATCGGGGGGGCACCAGGCACGACCGGCTGGAGCTCGCGTGCGCGTGGCGCCTTGAGAACCCGTTGCGGTGGGAAAAGTACATGGTCGGTGTACAGGGTGTGATGAACGACATGAAGCGCATCCGGCAGGGGGGCGTGACAGCCGCGGGCGGCGCGCCACCCCTTACGCGCGGCGCAGCGGACGCCCTACCTGGTCTACTGCACGCGGACGTCAATGAGGCCTTCCTGATGCACGGCTCGAACGCCGGCGTGCTCATCAATATCCTCTCCACGGGCTTGAACGAGCGCTTCGCCGGAGCCGCGTACGGAGCCGCGTACGGCGATGGCTCCTACCTGGCCGAGGACGCGGGCAAGAATGACCAGTACACCAAGGTGGATTCGCAGCGCGATGGGAGCTCGGAGGTGCACAAGCGGCTGTACGCGCACGGCGCGCACCACCCAGGCAAGGTCTTCTACATCCTCGTGTGCCGCGTGGCGCTCGGCCATCACGTGCGCACAAAGCAGGCTGGTCGGGATGCCACGAGTACCGATACGGGTCGGCCCGTGTTCCCGATCTCGTTCCGCGAGCTCGATACGGCGGCCGGCGTCTATCCGCCCGTGCATTACCACTCGCTGCTTGCCGACGTCTCACCACCCGCGCGCTACCGCGAGTTCATCGTCTTCCACTCGGAGTACATCTACCCCGAGTACCTGCTGGCTTACCAACGGTACGAGGGCGACCGCGGGCCGATGGCGTGAGCGTGGATGCGCTAAAGTGTCCTGTGGGGCAACTGGATACGAGAGGCACTCGCACGAAGGATGGCTTCAAGCTCGTCCAGTATGCGGTCCGGCCGCACAACCAGGTCCAGCGGCGCGGCGAGCTTTCGGACGAGCTCAAGCAGCGCCTCGCCTCGGTAGAGGCGAGCGGTCCCAAGCTCATCAACATCGACGTGATCGACGCCCCGTGTGTGGTGGAGGTCGCGCAGTCGCCGGAGCGCCTCCTCCGCGAGTGCAAGAAGAAACTGCTCTCGAAGACAAACTTTTTCACCGGGAAAGCCGACCGGAAGGATGTCGTCCAGCTGCTCTCCGACGTCGAGGACTCGATCGCGGTCCACTTTGATCAGAAGCGCGCCGAGCACCTGCACCTCAGGACTGAGGACCTCGAGCACGCGCTCGCAGTGGATATGCGCGAGGCGCGCAGGATGCGAGTCCGCAAGCTGCTGCAGCTGCCCACGCGGAAGCCGATGTTGATCGCCCTCGATGTGACCAAGGGCATGGCGTACCTACATGCAAAGGGCGTGATCCATCGCGCCTTAATCCTGGCAACGTGTTACTCACGGAGCAATGGGTTGCCAAGGTGGCGGACTTTGGCACCAAACTCACCAAGTATGCCGGGCAGGCCGAGGGGCCAGCGGGCACGCCGACCTACATGGCTCCCGAGGCCTTTGCGCTCACCTCGGGCGCAAAAGCCAAGCCCACCGACGTGTGGAGCTTCGGATCCCTGGCGACGATTTACTCATTTTCCCCTTCCCTGGCCGATGGCATTAGGCAGCCGCCACTCGGGGATGACCATGTGGAAGACAGACATTTATATGCTTAGGGACGTCCCAAGTGCACGATGCGTGAGTCAACAGTTTTATCTCGACAAGCTACACGACAGTGCTGAATGGTGCGTATGCAGAGTAAGTGACAAGAAGCCTGGACTCTCGTCTTGCCGCGACCTTTGGCGAAATACTGTCGGATTCTGCTGCTGTTTTGTCGTCGAGCCACTTTTTTTCTCATGCTCTCGCCAGTCGGCCTTTGCGCTGCTCGTCGCCCCATATTTCACGTACTCCGTCGCGCCTTGCACGAAACCGAGCCGACCGAGGCACCATGCCCTGGGAGGCACGTCCCTTGCCCCATCGCCAGTGCATTCCTTCAAGCTCGCGAATTTGCAGGATGATTCTAAACGCCCACGCGTGCCTGTGTGTTTCAGTTATGAGCACGGTCACAGACAACCACTGGAATGTTGACCGACTGAGTGCAGTCGACGTGACACCCGGATGCTTTCCGGATAAGGGTTTCGTGCTCGGCGACGCCCATCCTGCGGTAAACGTGGAGCGACTCGGGGCACATCCAGCGGCATATGAGTTGGATCATCGAGTCTTCTACACCGGCCGCATGGCATGCGTGAGCTCCGAGCATTATGGGCTGTCTCGATACTCGGAACGGGATCGGTAGGCGGCCTCTAGAGGCCGTTGTTGTGCACACAGGTGGTCGTGCGTAATCATGATTCATGTGGCCGCATGCCGAGGCACGGGCGGATCCTGTGTTGCCATGACTCGCCAGCGCGGAGAGAGAGGTGCATGAGGCTTGAGGAGCCGCGATGACGAGTGAGGTTATGTAAATGATGTGCCGAGCCGAGCGGACCCGAGGTGCGAGGAGCGAGGGCGAAGTGTCTGGCCGCGATGGTTGTATGTGTGTTGTATGTGTGTCCGCCACGGTCCACGCGCCAGTCAGGCGACGTGGTTGCACGGGTTCTGACCCGGGGTTGACCCGGGGTACGGCGACTCAGAACCGTGTCTGTGAGCGCGGTACGCGTTCCAACTCGCGAGCATGAGAATGAAGCGAGTGTGTTGAACGTGTACGAGGTGTGGTCTTCACGTGTGCGCGATCTCATGCGATCTCGTTCGTACGTGCTGGTGTCAGGTGTGTTGTGGGAATGAATCAAATGACGATCCGAACACCATGTCGGCCTTGAACTCGACATGGTGGTGATTCTCGGTGTGGCTCAGACCGGTGTGTGCACCGCAGTCGGCGACCGGTGTGCACCTTCGTTCTCGCCAAAACGGCCGTCTTGCCGGCCATGAAAGTCAGTATCTCGCGACTCGCCGCAGGCCTCGCTGCCTGACCGTATTTCGAATATCAAAGAAAAAGCAACTTCCTCGACTGTAACTCTAGAGTAATCCATTCGCATGGCGCTGTGTGGTCCCTAGGTCACCTAGTACCACTACCAGTCGTCGCAATCGAGCTCCGTGAGCAGCGGGTAGTGGTCGGAGAGCCTCTCCGTCTGCTCGTCCCTGGCCAGCCAGCTCCGCACCGAGCACCGCCGGGCGAGGGCTGGGCTGAGCAGTGCGTAGTCAAGACGCATCTGAGCCGCATGCATCACATCCGTATTGACGAGCGTGGGAACCGAATGGTTGTGCAGCCCCGGTCCAGGGCGGCCGCCGGCACCGCCTGCCGCCGCTGCCTGGGCGCCACCCGCCGCCGCCGCCTCCGCGCCGCTCACAGCTTCGGCGTCGTGTTGGGCGCTCACAGCGTCGGCGCTCGCCGCACTGACGCTCGTGATGTAGCCAGCGTCCACAAATCCGCTATCGAGGAAGGCTTCTAGAGGGGCGTAATCGATCTCTAACGTAGGATTTGGCGGCGCTGGCACACCCCTGACCTCGTCGCCGCCACCGCCGCCAAAGAGAGCTGCCATCATCCCTCCGCCGCCGGCGGGCGTTGCGGCTTCCGAAGAGGCGTCAGCGGCCGTGCCGACTACCGGGGCGGGCGTGCTAACGAGGAACTTGCGGGTGAGGCCTGCGTCGGCTGAGAGGGTCGTGAGCAGACCGCTCGCCGCATGCTCGGCGGCATCGAGGGGGGAGAGGGAGTTCAGGTCACCGACGAGCACAAAGCCGCGACGTGGCGATGCCGCGCGCTCAAGGGCGAGAAGGGCGTGCGCCTCGCGCAGCCGGTGCGCGGCGCTGAACGGCGAGAGGTGCGTCACGCACAGGCGCACGCCACCCACACGCACGAGCACGTAGCCGTGGTGGAATGGCGGTCCTCTCATCGCATGCTCCAACTCGATAGGCACGCGCGACGCAACGCCGAGGTGGTACCCGGTGCTCGTCTCAAGCAGGATCGAGTATTGAAGCCCCCAGGAGCGTGCGAGCAAGGCGAAGGTGCTGATGAGGGAGACAATCGGAGGTCATTAGAGGCCATCAGACAAGTAGGCAATCCCAAGGTCATGGGAGCGTTCCGCCGCGGGCCAGTGCCTGTCCGTCCACCCATTCATCTCATTGAGGCTGAGCACGTCGACGCCGCGCGAGATGAGCCATCGGCCGATGCCGCCCAGCCGGTGCGGAGCGAGCGAGCAGCCGTCCAGCACATTCCAGTGCAACAGCCGCAGAGAGAGGCGCGGAGGTGGGCGCGCCCAGTTTCGTGGTACCTGTGACGGCTGCCCCTGCGCCGCCGCCGGCGCACCGTCGTCAGCCACACGGTCGCCATTAGGTTCGTCAGCCACATGGTCGCCATTAGGTTCGTCAGCCACATGGTCGCGCTCTTGGTCGGCGTTGGAGCCATCGAGGCGACCGTCGCTGCCAATGCCGCCGGTGCTCGGGCCCTCATCGGCAACGATCCTTCCTAAGCGGTCGGTGCGTTCAGCCGCCGCCGCCTCTATCGGCGCAGACAGCCGAGGCGGCGCGAACACGGTGTGCAGACGTAGGGCGGCGCATGGGCTCTCTGCCGCTACACCACGACCACCGGCCACGGTCCTTAGGCGTGCCGACGGCTTGACGGCGTGCACATGCATCGGTCGCCGCATGCCCACGCACAAAACGCCGCCGCTGCCCGCCGTCAACGTCGCATGCAGCTGCAGTCCAGCCGGGCTCGAGGCCGCCGCCGAGGCCACGTCAGCAGCAGCGGAGGAGGCCGTTGCCGTTGAGAGCCCCTTGCCCAAGAGGACGGCTGCCCAGCGGAAGCGCACTGCCGTACGCAGCCGCTCCTCCAAGGCGGCCGCGTCGACGGGGGCCAGCTGCTCGGCCATCTGCACCTCAGCTGCCGTTGCATCCGACTCGAGGAGCTGCGGAGGCATCTCGGAGTTAATCTCGGACGAGTTGGGGCCCCGCGGAGGCATCTCGGAGTTAATCTCGGACGAGTTGGAGCCCCGCGGAGGCATCTCGAGCCCGAGGCGACGGAGCCCTGGTTGGAGACTGCTGGGCGCCGCCTCGGCATCGAGGATTCCCAAGGGCCACAATGACGGAAGAGCCAGCAGGGCGCAGCCGGCACCAGCCGTGGCACCCGCGACGACCTCCACACTGAGCGGCGCGCTCCCTTCACAGCTGAGCGCAAAATGGGTCGCCGCTGCCGGCACCGTGTAGCCGCTCGCCATCACGACGACACGGCGCGTGGGCACGTCTGCGAGCAGATGCCAATATAGGCCGGTGGAGGCCGACTGAACCACGACGGTGCCGGCGTAGCCAGGAATCTCGGAAAGGGTCAAAATACCGGCGGGTGGCGGAGGAGGTGGTGGAGGTGGCGGAGGTGGTGGCGGTGGTGAGGGCAGAGGCGAGGGCGGGGATGGAGGAGAGGGTGACGACGATGGCGGGGAAGGAGGCGATGGCGGCAATGGAGGCGGTGGCGAGGTCTCAGTAGGCGGCGGAAGATTCGGTGGCTGCGATGAAGGCGGAGGGCAAGGCGACTGCTGCACCGCTGCTTCTAACTGCTGCACTGCTGCTCCTGCCGCAGCGGTCGCTGGAGATGGGGGATGAGGTGGGGCAGGCGAAGGCTGTGATGGCACCAGCGAACCGGTGCGGCGAGCTGGTGCCGTGTACGGAGGCACCAGGACGCTCGAGATGACAAAGATGAGCCACAAGGTGACCAAACCGGCTCCAGCCAGCAAGGCACGGTGGCGACAACCTGTTGATGGGCGTCGTATACCACGGGGCTTGCGACGGGCCTCGAGTTGTGCGGCCGGGCGGCCGTCCGCGGAGCTTGCCTCGGCACGCCGCATGGCGCGCTGTGAAGGTTTGACGTGACCCAACACATTCACAGATAACTGAAGTCCATTACATGTAACACATCGCCCAACCCATACATAGATTACTTAGTGCGTCCGTGTTGCATCAGATAATTATTGCCGTTGGTCGCGGTATCTTTAAGAAGCTGGTCTCGGGACATCCGGGTCTCCGGGTGCAAGTCCGGGTGGCGAGTCTACACACTTCGGGGCGCGCCGGACGCAATCGGCAATGGCGCCGCGCCGAGGGCCGGGGCTGGCAGGGCGGGAGGATGTACCCTCGGAATGTAGGTTACTCTGCTTCAAGCGTCGGTCACCGAGTATTAACGAGTATTGCGAGAGGAACGGCTAACGTTTAACTTTAAGGAACGGCTTGTGTGTCGAGCAGGTAGTCTCGGTCACTCGGCTTGGATTACCTCGATACGAAACATCAACGAAGCACACTGCGAACTGTCTTCTCGCGCCCCTCTCTCGCGCTTGCCACCTCCTCGCCCCTCTCGCACAGCCGTTGCTAGTCGATATATGATATGATCCCCACTCTCAAGCATCCTCCTCCTTCAAGTGCGTGGGCGCAACGAGCGCGCGGAGCGACCCTTGGCGACGAGGCGCGCTCACGTCGGGAAGCCCCGCGAGCTTCGTGCAGCCCGCAAGGTTCACAATCTGAATGTACTGGAGCGTGCTCACGTCAGGAGAGGCCTCGAGTGACGTGCATCCAAACAAGTCCAAGCGCTCGAGGAAGGTGAGAGGTGAGACATCGGGCGGCTCTTCGAGGTCGGGGCACCCGCCCAGTGAGAGCACGCACAAAGTCGGAAGAGCTGACAGGTCAGGACATCGGCGTAGGCCCGCGCACGACAGGCTGAGAGATTTGACTCCGAGGGGAAGAGCCTCCACGATGGCTGCGGCATCCGCATCATTCAACGTCATGCCGGCGATCGTGAGCTCCTCAAGCGCGACGCACCCCGGAAGCACGGCCGCGAGTGTCGCGTACTCGGACGCACCCCAACCCAGCTCGTAGAAGCACAGCTGCGGCGTCGAACCAAGGATAGCCGAGCCGACAAATCGGACGAGATCCGAGGGTGGTGACGCCATGCCGGCCGCGGTGTTTAGCGCAGCCGTGGCCACGAACGAGATTTCGCGCACGCGCTCCAGGGTCTCGGGCAGCGGCGGCATGACCGCACTGTCGCTCGGCCACAGCCCGAGCATGTGCGCACCAATGAGGCAGTGCACGGTCTGGTCCGGGTCCGTGCGCACGGCCACTTTCACTGCGGCCTGCAGCGCGTCGCGAAGTGCATCGATAGACTCGGTCGGAAGGCGCCCCGTGATCTTCGGCATATTTTCGTGTGTCGCTTGTCCTCAATGTATCGCGGCGACCTCCCAGAGGGCCAATCGTTGCACAAGACTTTCGCGTTTCGGAACTTTTTGAGTGGAAATGCTCAGCACGACGCTAAGAGTTTGTGGAAGCCGCCGCTAAAAAAGCCACTCTTGCCGCCACCCTTGACACTGATGTCGCACGCATAGTAGCCCTCCACGCCGGGACGTGAAAATGCCGTGGAAATGCTCAGCACGACGCTAAGAGTTTGTGGAAGCCGCCGCTAAAAAAGCCACTCTTGCCGCCACCCTTGACACTGATGTCGCACGCATAGTAGCCCTCCACGCCGGGACGTGAAAATGCCAAAATCATATTTCGACGCGTATCCGCGGACGCCAGAACGTGCGGCACGCGCAACAGCGCCGACGAGTGGGGCAAGCGGGCCCGTTGCAGCGGTCCTGGCCGGAGCGCGCAGAAGGAACAGGATAGCCACATACGACGAGACCAGCCACAGGACGGGACCGCGCCAGCAAAAGATACCGCACATCGCCGACGCGAGAACTGCGACAGGCAGGCTAACGGAAGAAATCAAGATCGGACCGCAGATGATCGGCATGATTGAAAAAAGCGCTTCACTCGCACGGACGGCAGAGGCAGCGGCAGGACAACGACGGCAGAGATATGATGACGGTTGACAAAACCCCACCCCCCACCCCTCCCCCCACCCCCCACCTGATTGCCTGTCACAATCCCGCCCGGTAGTATAGGGCAGCGAGCACCGGAGATCACTCCGTGTGCTGGGAGAGACCGACCTCACTAGCGGAATTGAGTAGCCCGAGCGAGCGAGTACTCAGTACTTGTGTTGACCGAGGGGAGCGGAGCCGTCCTTTGAGACGGCGGTGGAGTGAGCGTGGGGGGACCACGAAGAAACTGAACTGAACTGGACGGGAAAGTTAGTTGAGCTGTTGAGGTTCCCTACCTCGACTACGGTGTATACGTGTACTCTCCTATAGCGCAAAACGAGGCGTACCAGAGCAACCATCGACCATCCGCGATCCCGGGGCAACGCGCCCGCCCTGAGAACCCACCGCCTGAGCTGCGAGGCGCGTGCACAGGGCGCCACCATCACCTAGCTGCGTTTAACACCACACCGTCGGCCAGCACGTAGAAGTACGGCGTGAGCGGATCGTCGTCCGTGTAGTGCAGCACGATAAGTGGCCCTTGCGGTGCCTCGCTAGCACTCATCAGGAAGTCGAGCTCGTCGAAGCCTTGCTGCAGCTTGCGCGCAAACGTGTGCGCACGCAGGAGCAGCTGGTCGGCACGGGCCTGCGCGCTGGACGCGGCGGCTACGCTCTCTTCGCCGGTACCGCTACCGGCGCGCTCAATGTGCCGCTGTAGTGCGCCAACGTACCGCTGCCAATGCTTGACGAATCCTGGCTTGTCGAGATGCACACGGCGAAGACCAGCCCAGCGCACGATATCGATGACGCGCAACGGGAGCTCGCCGTCGGCCGGCAGCGTGAACGCCTCGATCGCCAGAGTGTTCAAGCCATCCTCCATGGAGCCGCGCACTCGGTAGACAAGGCCATCCTCGACGAGCTCGTGGGGGTACGCGCTCGAGAAGAGCCGATCACCAGTGAGCACGCAGGTGTACTCGATCAGCTGCAAGCCCTGACGCGCGGAGGGTATCGTTGCCCCGATACGCACGTCACGCGCGGCCTCCTCTAGTTCGGCTGCGCCAGGGTTGAAGAGCGTCGCCATCGCGTTCTTCACCTACACACTTCGGGGCGCGCCAACACCGATGGGCCTATCGTTCTTCATCCAAGCGACCGTTCTTGTCGGACGAGAGCGTAAGTTTGGAGGTGTGAGCGTGAATCGGGGAAGAACCGTTGCTTACGCCACACTCACCCTCCTTCTGCGGCTCCGTTCGGCTGAACACGGCTCAGACGTCCTCAAAGTAAAAAGAGATTGGGGTGGTCGATATGGTAGGCGCGGACCTCGTCCTGGGTGGGATTCGCGTCCGGATAGCCCGCCAACGCGTTGAACGTCGCCCGAGGCGATGGGCTGCGGAAGATGGTTCCTGGGAGGACCACTGTGTCGCTTCCTTCGGCAGAGCTCACCGCATAGCTCATTGCCCCCCGGGCGTACGCGCAAACGTCGTGAGAGGTTAGATCTCGGATGTCAACGGGCACTGTCGCAGCCAGGTCGTTGGTAGTCAGCAGGTTGCCACGGAAGCGCAGCGTCGCCGCCGTCGATCGCAACTGCGGTCGGAGGTAAGGGTGGTGCAATCCCCGCGGCCCATCGGTGTTGGAGCTCACGTCCTCAAATCGGTCCGTCCCAGGTACGAGCCGCCTGGTGCCGTGCAGCTCGTAACTGAACGCCCTGGAGCAGTCACCGCCGAGCTCAAGCGGGATGGAGCCCGATATCAGGTTGAATTCGAGCGAGAGCGTCGTGAGGTCGGCGCACAAGCCGAGCTGCGTGGGTAGCGTGCCGGTAAGCGAGGCTCTCTCGACGCGCATGTGCTGAAGGTTGCTGATCGCGCCTAGCTCTGTGGGGAGAGTGCCAGAGAGGCGCGTGTTGGAGAGCTGCAGCTGCTCGAGCTGCGGCGCGAGCCATGCCGGGAGCGAGCCGCTGAGCTGTGCGTTCCGGCTGGCAAGGAAGGTGCGCAGCTGGGTGCGTGCTCCCAGGCTCGGCGGGATGAAGCCGCTCAGCATATTGTCGCTGAGAATCAGATGGGTGAGGGACAGCGGCGGCGCATCCGGCGATGGCGGGGGTGGCGCGGGAGAGGCGCCAGTCCCAAAGGCAAAGGGCATGGGCTGGAGCCCAAGAACGCCGTCCATAGTGCCGGAGATCCGATTCGAGGAGAGGTCGAGATTCGTCAAGGCGAGGCGGCCCAACTGCGTCGGCAGGAAGCCGCTGATCGAGTTGTCGGGCAGCCGGAGGTCGGAGAGGTAGCTGAGGAGCCCGAGCTCACTCGGCAGCGTGCCCACGAGAGAAATGTTACGGAGCAGAAGGCCGATGACACGAGCGGCCGGAATCTGAGGCAGTCTGGGCGATTGCGGTGGTGGCGCCGCCGGCGGCGGCGTGGCAGGGGCGAAAATCTCGGCCGAGTCGACCGGAGCGAGTTCGACGATGGGCGCGGAGCACAAGACTCCTTGCCACACGCGCCCATCGCACGGGTAGCCGTTGAGCCAGTTGGCACGAGCGAGCCATGCAGCACCACCCATGGTCTCGTAGAATGTCGTGAGCACCGCCCTCTCTTCATCCCACTCAGCTGGTGGCGGTGGCGGCGGGTTGTTGGCCTGCAACGAGCGGTCGCGGTGCGTGTGCTGAACGTTTTCCTTCGCACGCGCACGAGCAAGGCGTTCTCGCTCTTGCAGCTGGGCCACAAGCTGGGCGTGCCTGTCAGTTCGATGATCATCGAGCCGCCTCCTCGATGCCTCCTCGAGCCGCGGTAACCTGGCCCAAAGCTCTTCGTTCGCGCGCGCTTCCAGATCCGCCTTCCCCTCGTTGATCGCTTCCGTCTGCGCCTGAAACCGGCGTGCTCGCTCCTCATGGCCGCCACGCGGAAAGCGAGCAAAGAACTCTGCGTTGACGGCCGCAAGGTGTGCCTCAAGCTCAACGTGGCCATGGTCATGCTGCCCAGCGGTGGGCGATAGCCGAAGCACACATAGAAGCAAGCGCATCGGAAGAAGCAGAGCAAAGTCCATCAGGCCATGGCCCTCATAGTGAAGTTTCCTATTATTAGACACGTGACGAGCCGTAGAATTCCGCAAAGACAAAACATTTTCGTAACGTTTGCATGCTCCATGGCATGCACGGCAGCACCTTTAATTTTTTAAAGAAACCCAAGGCTCCCATCGACAGCAGCACCGTGGTCGCGCGCAAGGAGCAGCACTCTCTCGCACTGAGTGCACTGCACCGTCTTCCTTTTTTCGAGCTCTTCCTCGGGCACTTGCACCCAGTCGGTGCCCTGCGGCGGAACGGCGCCCTTAGGCACGCGAACCAGGTGTGGCAAGTCGGCTGACGGGCACGTACGCCGGATGTAGACGTCCGTCATTTCGTAGTCGCCGCCATCGTCGGTCGGCGGACCCACCTCCGTGCAGTGCGACGTCTGGTCAAGCCAAGCCGCGTCGGCCGGACGGAACTGATTGACGGAACTGACGGCACTGACGGAACTGTCGGCCGGCGGCCGGCGCAGCCCACGCGCCGCCGGAGGCGCCGGCAGTGCTGAAGGCAGCGGCGGAGGCGGCTGTGGCTGCTGCGGACGCGGCTCCCTCCTTGAAGCTTTGGAGGCGTCAGGTTCGTCAGGTTCGTCAGGCTTGCCTGCCCAAGCTTTGGGGCGGCCGGCCTCGTCGTCCGCTGTGGCAGTCCGCCGCTCTGCTTGGGCTCCTTGGCCCATGGATGAGGACTCGTTGGCGCTCTCGGCCACCTCGTGCGCCGCCCCCTCCGTTTTCGAGGGTCGGCCGCGCTTCGTTTTGGGTGGAATGAGTGCTTCGGGCGCCGGAGCGGGCGCCGGGGCCGCCGCCACTCGCGAGAGCGGTTTGTGAATGATGTTGAGTTCGATGGGGTCGAGAACGGCGTTGAGAGTGTGAAGGTCGTCGCTTGGGACAAAACCGAAGCCGAGATCCGCCCACAGCTTCTTCGCCTCCACGTCGTTCTTGTTGACGCTCGCCACCACGCGGGTGGCCTTCGCGATGGATGCCATCGGGATGAGCAGCGCGCGAACGATCTCCCAGCGCGCCAGCTTCTCACCAGCTTCTCTCGAGCTGGCGACGCACAGCAGGCGGCAGTCGAGCGTAATGACGCCCCGCCGGCCGTGATCGATCTTTGAGAGCAGCATGCCGACGACGTTCCCAGACGCGTCCGTGCTGCCACTCAGGTGCAGGTTCAGTTGCGGCAGCTCCTGGACGCGCTTCATTCGGAACTCCTTGAGCAGGTGGACGACGCACGGCAGGTGGTCGATGAGGTCGAGCGCGCGGCCCTTGTCGAGCGGTGCGACGACGAGCCCGGTGTCCGGGTCGGTGAACGGTGCGACCGCCTCCATGGCGAGCGGGAGCGGGGTCGACGGCCGTGAAGAGCTGTGCGTGGGGCCCGTCCGCGATAGGCAACAAGTTTCGTCAGTCGCCCCACCACCCGCGCCCGGGCAGACCTTCAGTCACAGGCTCAAAACACATGTTTGCAACCAACCCCCTTTCTTACCGGTACCCTTACATGTAGAGCACGAGAGCTGGGGCCGTCAGTTGCGGGAAGAGGACCTTGTCGGAGTTTCGTTAACCATTCGAAGTTGTCAACCAAATTCTGCATACAATTCCCAAACAGGTGTAGAGTTGGGCCCTTATTGATAATAACATGAAAAATTTAGTAGACCTCCAGACGAGACCTGGCTCCGCGGCCCCGGCCCCTTCTGGGTTACGAGTAGAAGTACGACCACGTAACTGTCTCGTACACAAGAGGGAAGTCGAGAGCGCGAGAGAAGAAGCTATAATGTATAAACCGCGTAAACTAACCTAACGTGGCCCGGGGGCCCCGACAGCCACACATCAGACGGTCGCCAGACACTGGGCCCTGGGGTGCCTAACTGAGTACTAACTGACTAACTCTGGACACAATGTGGGCGGCCGCGCGCGACAGCGACTCAGCGAGACAGTCACGGTCAATCCGCCCGGCCGGCCGGCACGCGCCGTGTACCCTACAAAGATATAACAGTCAGCCTGCGCACGACCATAGCGCCTGCCCAGGCAGTAGGACCCCCCATGCACGATCAGCCAACACCTCGATTCCAATCTCTTCCTACTCCTGCAGCTCCCTGGAGAGGCACGCGTGATCTCCGTCGTTCACAACTCGAGCTGGCATCATCAGACATCACAATACCTCATGCCATGCGACTTCTGTAAGGGATGTTCCACTCGTATGTGTGATGACGCTCTCCCTGCTCGGCGCAACGACCTTGCCTTCGCCCGCAGATCGAGGAGGAGCCTGACCAGCGACTAGCGATACTGGTGCTGGAGCCAGTTCAGTGCCAACTTGGTCATGGATACTCACGGCAACATTGAAAGCATTGCCACAGCCACTCACCATCTGTCGCCGCCGCATTCTCTTCGTTCTCTTCGTTCGCTCCTTGTCCGACGCTGAAAGAGGCACTTTGTTGGACGCGTGGTGCAGCTGCGACGAGTCTACAATGCTGCGGAGGTTTGCCTCGTCGATGCTACCGGCATTCGCGCGGAAGTAGTTGTGCTCGAGGATCCACACCAGAACATCCTGATACGCCACGAACGCTTCGTACTGCGGTATCTGGAGGGACAACGTCGGTCGCTGCCCATCGGTAGAGCGCTTCGGGATCGCCAGAGGTACACGAAGGCGCTCGAGCAGCTCGGGCAGCTCGGCGGCGAGGATGAAGCCACTCGCGGTCGGGTCACAGCTAGCCCAGACCCTGGTGAAGACCTCGACGTCAATCGGTGACAAAAGGTTCTGCTTCAACCTGTGCAGTGCTGAGTAAGTCTCCAGGATTGAGGCGATGAGGATGTTGAGCAGTACCAGGGAGCCGAACAGGTGGCACGAGATGAAGTATGGCACTGCCACAACGCTGCCGCAATCCCCCACTTCGTAGGAGCACATGCCGCTAAACCTTTCGTCGTCATTGAGGAGGCAATCGGCCATCACTTTCGACCATCCATCCTCCGTGAGCACCTGGGAGACGATCAAGAGCGACGAGCCCAACGTCTGGAAGTTGCGCTCATTCGTAATCCCGCCATTCGCGCCCCCGCCCGCCTCGGGCCCCGCGAGGCGTGCAAAGAGCTGTCGACCCAGAATGGCATACACGTACATGAGAATGGAGATCAGCATGCCGATATTGAGAATCGAGGGGAGCATGTAGACGACGGTCAGGACGAGGTCGCGGAAGCGTCTGAACTTCCGGGGTACGCGCACGATGAGCAGGATGCGTAGGATTCGGAAGATACGCATGATCATCGGATCCAAGAGCACATGGAGAGGAAACAGCAGAAAGAGCGAGGTGCACAAGAGGAAGAAGTCGAATCGGCACCACGGGTCAGTAAAGTAGAAGCGGGGGCCGAAGCCAATGATCTTGAGGACGGACTCGACGCAGTAAAAGGATGCAAAGATCTTGTTTGCGAATATCACATCCTCGCTGTCATCAAATGTCATCAAGAGGACGTTGACGACGACGGTGAGAAGGATAAAGTTGTCGAAGTGGGGGGACGTAACCAGCAGGCTCACCGCCCGGCGCACGGGATGTTTCCCCAGGGCCACCCCTTTTTTGGGGGCGGCGTTCATCACGGCGCGGACTGTCTTTACCCATTGGTCCTGCTCGGGCGTCATGGTCGCAACGTGGTTATCCTCGCGATGCTGCCGGGCGAAGCTCTCGGCAATGACGCCAACGAACAGGTTTCGCACAAAGATGAAACCGAAAAAAATCCACGCGATCATGAAGAGCGCATTGGGCGAGAAATCGTCGCGCATCGGAGCGTGGCCCCTGCCGACCACACCCATGATCGAGAACATCTGGTCTCCCCAATGGTCGCCCGAGGACGTGACGTAGAGCATCAACATTGCCCGGCCGAAATCGTCAAAAGAGGCCATATCATTCGTCCACTGTCTAAATGGCCGCGCGGGGTCGCCACTATGGACGATACCTGCGCCGTCCGGAGTCTGCGCCGTCAGAAGTCGGCGAGGGACTTCCTGAGAGTGACTGCTGTTCTGCGAGTGATCGCCATCGCCGCCTAAGCACTCTGCCTTCGTCAATATGGAAGGGTCTGAGCAGTACGCGAGCTTGCCCATGAAGAGATCCATGCCGCAGACGGCGAAGACTAGGTGCAGGGCGAGAAAAATGCCAAAGATCTCGAGAATGGCGGGCATCACTTTGGCGAGAGAATTGATGATGCGCTTCATGCCTGCATGGCGTCGAATTAACCGAAGAGGCCGGAAAACCATCAAGATGCGAAGGGCACGGAGGGCGGGGGTGCTGCCTGGTGTGACTTCGTCAATCACGATGATCATGAGAATGATCGTGATGACAAAATCCAGGATGTTCCAAGGGGAATGCAGGTACGATTCCTTGCCCGAGGAGAAAAAATCGCGTGGATTCCATATTGACATGTTGCCCGACACGAAGCCAAGGGCGACGGCCTTGATCATCATCTCCAAGAAGAAGAGGATTGCAACAACAATGTTGAAGATTTGCAGGTTGAGTGTGAGAGCTGACGTCGGGTCGTTCAGTGGCGAGTCCAGGGCCAGGCAGATGGAGGAGACCAAGATCAACGCGTTCACCGTGCGATCAAACGCTGGCTTTGCGATGAGCGAGCGGCAGAAGCGACGGAACGGGTGTGCCGGCGGAAAGCAAAGGAGCGAAAAGTCGTGGGGCCACGGCTTCACAGCCGTCGTGCTCAACTCCATCGTGACTGGCTTCACTGCTATGTGCAGCTGCTCAGCCTCAGTAGCTGCACTCGCAAGTTGAACGCGTCGCCATGGACGTGACGCAGCGGCTGAGCCTTGAGCGGCCGATCCTTGGGTGGCCAACGCTCGTCGCTCGACCTCGGTGGCCGCTCGAGCGGCGGCGGCTTGAGCAGCCAGAGCTTTGCGGGCTTCTCTGCGGGCTCGTCGCTCCTCTCGTAGTTTCTTGGCTTTCTTGATCGCTTGCTCGGTGCTCGTGATGGAAAACTCGACGATGATGACAGAAATGAGGAAGTTGAGCAGCATGTACTTGCCGAGCACGACGACCCCGACGAAGAAGAATCCACACCCCAAGCCCACAGCTTCGGCAATCGGCTCCATTGCATGCACCCACTTGCCGGTAGACAGCATGAAGATGGTGATCATCGCCATGTACCAGTGGTCGAAATGATATTCTGGCTTCTCGAGCAGCCCGCTGGGGCAGACGCGCTCAACACACTCGACATGGCCATCTTCGTACCACGAGATGTGGCCCTCTTCGTAGCCTCGTTCGGTCGTCCAAAGCCCTCCGAAGAATTGCATGCCCAGCAAGGCGAATACAAACGTGAAGGAGAGGATCAAGATGGTGAGGTTCCGCAGCTGTGGGATCACTCGCACGAATGTGGTGAAGGTCATATAGAACGTCTGCCAATCATGTAGGAGTCTCAGGATGCGGATCAGCCGAAGGAGGCGTAGGACGCGCAGGTATGAGAGGCTGACGGAACTCGCCGCCCCCCGGAAAAAGAACTCCTTCACTTCCATCGTCGCCATAGACTCGAGGGTGATAACACCGTCCAGCACGTTCCATCTGTCGCACCAGTACCCGCGGCACCCTAGGCCGAGAAGCTTGAGGCTCATCTCGGTCAAGAAGATCCAGTTGATCACGTTCGAGCCCGTTTCAAGGTCGTTTGCGAACTCTTCGCTCATGTCGTCGTAGGCCATGCACTCAAGCACCAAATCAATGAGCACGACGCTCATAGCGAGCCGATAGAGAGTTTTGGAAGTGGCCACACGCTCAAGGCATCTGCCCAGACGAGCGCTGCTGGCGCCTTCCACCTTGATGTCCGGTGGGTGTGGTCCTGGGGGGGCTGCACCCCCTTGGCCAGGCGTGTGCTTCTCGTCCTTGTCAGCCTCGTCGGCCATGTGGAACTCGATGGCGGTCGGTGATGGCGGCGGTGATGGCGTCTGCACAGCAGAGCCAACGCCTTCTGCGGCGGAGGCAGCTCTGCCGGAGCCGCCAGCCTCGGAAGCACCAGGTACGGCGCCGCCAGCCTCGGAGGCACCAGGTACGGCGCCGCCAGCCTCGGAAGCACCAGGTACGGCGCCGCCAGCCTCGAAAGCACCAGGTGCGTAGCCACTACATGCGGAACCGCCAGCCTCGGAATCGCCAGCCTCGGAGCCATCAGCCTCGGAGCCGCCATGTGCGGAGTCGCCACCGCCGCCACCACCATTGCCGCCACCACCATTGCCGCCACCACCATTGCCGCCACCATCATCGCCGCCACCACCCTCGCCGAATTCATCGTCTAGCAGATTTAGCCGTTGAACGTCGCTCTTCTGCTTTGCATGGGTGTCGTGTGACGAAGCTTCCACTTCAACAAAGATAATGGCGACGAATAGGTTGGCGATGATGATTAAGTTGACATTGATGGCGAACAAGAAGTAGATCGAGGCAAAAGGCGAGTAGGCGAGCATCACCTCGTACATCGCGTGGTGCCACGTATCCCCGGTGAGCTGCTGGAACAAGATCAGAAATGCCGGGAAGATCGAGTCAAACGACGCAAAGTCACCAGGGGGGTTCTGGTCAAAATACGAGCAGCTGGAGTTACTAGGAGCAGCCGCGCAGCTGAGTGCCAAGCTCGGGTTGCATAATAGCCCCGTATCCCACGGCGCTTGTGGTCCAATGTGGTGGCCACCGTTTCGTGCCGGAGACGGAGCCGTCTCAGTCAGCTCTCGATGGCCGTGTTGTGGCTCGCCTGAGCTGCCCGACGAGCCGTTACTATGGCCGTTACGGAGCGCGAGCATCGCCTCTGCGAAGCCAGGCAGGGCGCACCGGTAATGCAAGGTGCCTTCGAACAGATCCATGCCGACCACCCCAAAGACGATGAAGATGAAGGCAGCCAGTGCACCTAGCGTGAAGATGCCGGGCAGCGCCTCGAAAATCCAACCGACCATGTGTGGCATCCCAGGCAAGAATTTGAGCGCTCGAAGTGGGCGCAAGACACGAACTGCTAGTAAGCCTGACATGTTACCTAGCCACGGAAAGAAAGACAGCCAGGCGACCGCGACGATCACAAAGTCGAGCTGGCACCATGGATCCTTGAGGTACGCGCTGCCAGAGTGGGGACGGCCGAACATCTGCCGTCAGCAGCCGAATGACAGGGCGCAGCGGATCCGAGTTCGAGCCTCCAGCGACGCACCCGTTGTGCGCGTAGAGCCCGAACGCAAGCATCTTGAGAAACATCTCCACCGTGAAGATGATCAGGAACGAGGTATCGCACACTTGGATGAAAATTGCCTTTGGAGTACAGCACGGGTCGAGTGGCGACTGCCACGCCAGGGTGACACAGTTGGCGAGGATGCAGACGAGGATGAAAGGCTCGAAGAATCTGGACTCCCTGGTTGCGATTGCCCATCGTCGTGGCTCCTGATCCACTGTCAGTCGAAGCAGCGACGATCGGCCGCCATACTTGCGTCCACTTCGCCCAACGAAGGCTGGTGGCACCTGGTCAGAAACCTCTTCCGCGTGCACCGCACGGTCCTCGTGCCTGACCATCTCCGTGCTCGAGCTTTCGGTGTGCCAATTGGTGAGGAGAGCTCGACTATTGGTGAAAGTCTTCACGTGTTTCTTAGTGACCGTCGACGGCATCGGCGGCATCGGCGGCATGGACTCCCGGCCCGACGGCGGGTTAGGGAAGAGTCTACGAAGCCACCCTGTGAATTATAACCATTGGCTGTGAACTCGACGGGGGCCCCAGGTTACAGGTAAGAAACCGCAACGCAGAACAAGCTAGATTACTGCGCCTGCGCCTCTTACCGCTAGGAATCCTACCCGAGCCGTAAAGCTCTTGTGAGCGCGCGTGACGACTCGCCGAGTTCCGAGTGGGCCTTCAGAGTGAGAGCCCGTGCACCCTGGTCTGACGTCTGTGGAGACGCGCACGCCGCGCCATACATGTGATAGACTGTCTGGATGTCTGGATGGGATTCTGGCACTGGCACTCCACCGCGTGATGAGGGATGTAATCCGCGCCGCCGTCAGTCGAATCCGACCTGCTTCCTAATGTCGGCGAATTGGGACCTCACCTTCTTGAGCTTCTCCTGGAGCGAGAGCTGTGAATGCAATCCCTGTGAATGAAATCCCTGTGAATGCCATCCGACACCGTCGCCATCCGCGCTGCCGTCGTCGCCGCCTCTGCTTGCATGCTCACGCGCCGACCCACCCGCCCGCCGGCCGCCGGTGGCCATCGTAGCGCTGCTGCGGCCGCTCCCATAGACGTCTTCATCGAGGCCCTGCATGGAACGGGCAGCCACGCCGTCGAGGCCGGGCAGCCACGCCGTCGAGAGACTCGCAGCGCTCGTCACGGCGCTCGTCACGGCGCCCAAGCGCTCGGAGTACTGGCGCTCGTCACGGCGCTCGGAGTACTGGGGCGTGCGCCCGTCGGCCAAACCGCCGGTGGCACTGGCGAACATGGGCGCGGTGGCGGTGCGCTCGTAGGCGGCAGAGGGGCGCTCGGCGGCGGACGCAGCGCGCTCGAAGGCGGACGTGGCCGAAGCGCGCTCAAACGCAGAGGCGGCCGACGAGGCGATGCCGGCGTCGACGGCGGTGGAGCGGCGCGCGGACGCGAGCTCTTTGGGTGTCGCCCCGAGGCGCTGCGCGAGCAGCCGCAGCTTGATCGTCTCTTCGATGCGCCCTCGTGAGTCGGCACCGAGGGTCTGCACCGCCGCCGCCATCTCCGCCGTCTGGCGTGCCTTGCGTTCGAGCAGAGCGACCATGCGGCGCTCGCGTTTCTCGAGCTCGGTGGCGCGCGCCTCGGACACCGCGAGGGGGCCGTGGAGCAGCGCGACGCGCTCCTCTTCGGAGCGGGCGAGCTCGGACGAGCACCGCTCAAAGGCTGCCTTCTGTGCGGCGTGCTCCGCCTGAAGCTGCTCGTACGACCGTTGGAGCTCCGCCTGCTTGCGGATGCGCCCCTCGAGCTTGCCGATCTGGGCCGTCGCCGCGGCGAGGTCGGACGAGAGCGCCTGCGCCGTCTGATGCAGCTGCGCGATCCGGTCCGAGGACGCGCGCAGCTCCTTCTGCTTGCGCTGCAGCCGCGCCTGCGTGCGCGTGAGGCGCACCATCGCGTTCGACGCGTCCATCTGGCTCTGTTGCAGCAGCGACAGGTCGACGGTCGAGCCCGCCATGGCGATGGGATGCGGCCTCTGCTGCCGTAGGTGTGCAGAGATCGCCTCCTCCGCGTCATCCTCCTCGGCGTCGCCGCCCGCTCCGAGCGATCCGTTGCTGACCGACCGCTCCATCGTGCGCAGCTCGCTCAGCAGCCGCGAGAGGTCCTCGGCGAGCTGAGTGTTCCACCGACGCAGCTCGGCGTTCTCCGAGGCGATCGCCTCGCGCTGCCCGCGTTCGCGCTCCGCCTCCGCCATCGCGGCGGCTAGGTCGGCGCGCGCCGTCTGAAGCTCGGCCTGTGAGCTCTCATAGAGGCCCTGCATGTCCCGCCGGAGCGTTGCGAGCTCGGAGAGCTGCTTGGAGAGGACCATGTGCTGCGCTGTGATGCCGGGCGAATTCCTCGAGGGCATCGGAGCGGGGAAAGGCGCCAACATGGAGGCCATGCTCCAATAATCGGAAATGATGGAGGGCAGGCCGCTTCAGCGAGAGGCGAGAGAGCGGCGCTGCGTGACTGTCACAGTCGGGCACGTTCGAGTGGACTTTTTTCAAGAGATGTTTTTGCGAAAGACAGGGGCGGCGGTTTTATCGATACGGAGTCGTCCATTCTTTCAAGGGTTTTCCTTTTTCGAGTCGCGTTCGAATTTCGGCGTGAAAACTGAATCGGGCGATGCACCGCAGTCTCAATCCCGGGCTCACCCGCGGCCCGGCCTGTGATCCGAGCTCGCGCGCTTGTCATGCCGGCCACGGCTGATCAATTGACCGCCACACTCAAGAAGCTGTCGAATGCGTCGGCCGCCGACATCTCGACCCTCTACGCCGTGAAGGACGTCATCGGCGAGGGCCGCTTCTCAAAGGTGTATGCGGCGGTAGATGAGAGGAACGGGCAGGTGCTCGCGCTGAAGGAGCTCGACATGGGCGCGCTCGAGGAGGACGAGGAGGCGCTCGAGATGCTCGAGGCGGAGGTATTCGCGCTGCGGCGCGCCGGCAACGCGCCGCACGTCGTCCGGCTGCACGAGGTTGTTTGCTCATCCGACGCCATGTGGCTCGCCATGGAGCGCGTGCCCGGCCGCGAACTCTTCATGGTGGTGGAGCAGCGCGGCGCGCTCGAGAGCGGCTTCGTGCGCCACCTGATGCAGCAGCTGCTTACGGCGCTCACGGCGCTCGCCGAGCTCGGCGTGGTGCACCGCGACGTGAAGCCTGAGAACATGATGGTGAGCAACGAGGAGACGGAGCGGCCGCACCTGACGCTCATCGACTTTGGGTATGCGGCGCTGCTGGGCGAGGCGGCGAACGGCGGCGACGGGCCCGTGATGCTAGAGGGCGTCGCCGGCTCGCCCGAGTATGCGGCGCCCGAGGTGCTCTCGTGGCTCGAGGTGGAGGTGGATGAGACGGGCGAGGTGGAGGGCGAGCCATACGACGCGGGCTGCGACGTGTGGAGCGTGGGAGTGACGACGCACGTGCTGCTGTGCGCTGAGCTCCCCTTCGACCTGCCCGAGGAGGCTACCGAGGAAGCGCTCGTCGCCGCCGCGCGCAACGTCGACCTCTCCTTCCGTCGACCGCAGTGGAAGGGCGAGGCCATGCAGCCGGCGCGCGAGTTCGTGCGCGCATGCATGACGGTCGCGCGCCAGGAGCGCCCCTCGGCGCTGCAGCTGCTCGAGCACCCGTGGTTTGCCGGGAATGTGCCCAAGACCGACGGGGTCAACGCGCAGTACATCGAGATGATCGACGAGGCCATCGAGGCCGAGGTCAAGGCGGCCTGAAAGATGGCCAGCCGATCGAGGCGTGGCCGCCGCCATGGCGGACGGCTTGCTGGGAGGAGCTGCAGCAGCTACTCCAGTGACGATAGTGATGGGGTCCGTGGGGGTGCCTGCCGAGGTCGCCACGCCGAATACCACCGCGCGCATGTGGGCTTCAGGTCGCTGGCTTGCTCCGGTGTGTGAAAGACTGCAGACACCACACACCAGACGTCAGAGCGGCTTCTGAGCTGAGAGCTGTGCTGAGCGATTAGTATGCAGATTGAAAAAGGGGAGGGCGTCTCATATATTGAGAGCGGCTCATACGTTCCGGAAGCGCCCACAAGCCACATTTGGAAGCGCCGACGTGGACCCCGTGAGTTTTCGCACACCCGTGGACGGCCGGTCGGGACGCGCGGCCCATGGCGCGGCCAATACGATTACGTACTTTTTACGTACTGTTGGGATGGCGGCGCTTGGGGTTGGACGGCCTCGTGGCGCGGAGTTGACCGTGCCGGATCGAAGCCGACCGGCGCCGTCCGCCGACGCCCCGGACCGCCCGGCCTGCCGGCCTCGCCTGGGACAGTGCCTACTGCCTTGGGGCGACGACGCTGCACACCACCTGGGTCTCAGGCTCTTGTACATTTTTGTGCTCATCACACACTGGTCACCGCACACACTGCACTCCGCCACAACGCACGGCACTGTTCCAGTAGCCAGTCGCCGTCGACGATCTCAGCCGGGTGTGGGTCTCGATCTCTTCGTGTGCATGTACTCCTTAAGCCCGCATATCGTCAGATTCAAGCACGTATCCATGCGTTGGTGAAAGGTCGGTTGGAGCTCCTCATGGACGAACAACATGTCGTCCAGTGTTCGACTCCAGTTGGTTTCCCCGAGGCGAGGTCCAGCGCCCAAAGACTTGGTCACCTCAACGTAGCCCTTACTCGCAAGGAGCCTGCGGATCTCGGCGGGCTTATTCTCCTCTCCAGGCACAAACGCCGGCTGCTCGATCATCCACAGGTGTACCCGCACATCCCAATCCATGGTGCGAAGCACGTCAAGCTCGCCTCCCTCCACATCCAAAACAAACAGGTCGACCTCCCTCAGCCCAGCCTGCTTGATCATCTGGCTGATGGGCCGGCAGGGCACCGTGATTTGCGGCCTTAATCGCGCGCTCCAAGATTTTTTGTAGCGTGCACTCAATGATTCTGCCACTCCACCTAAACCGGATCCAGTGTCGCCAGTGATAAACTTGACGAAGCCGGGCTCTTTGCACACCGCCTCGGGCACTATGAAATTGCGCCCACTTTGACCGCGGCTCTCGTTGAGCTTCTGAGCTTTGGTCGGCTGACCTTCGATGAGCAGCCCTCGCCAACCAAAGACTCTCTCGAGAAGTAAAGTATTCGAGAGCGTTGTTCCGTCAAGTGCACCAAGCTCAATGTACGTCCGCGGCACCTTTTCGCACATATCGCAAAAGATGCGGCGGTGCAACGTGATATCCTGAGCTAGCTGGCTATGCCCGTAGTGCCTGAAGTGCGCCGGCTCTGGGCGGCAGCCAACATGTGGCTCCTCGTAGCAACCCCAACCCAATGGCCGCATGCGAAGTTGCTTCCCCTAAAATGGGACACTCGTCCTGTATAAAATTGTTTATACGGCCCGTGAATCGCAAAAGGTAAATATCGGGTGCCTGGACCCGATCTACCTATCGCGTGGGTTTCTTCGATCGATATCGGGACCCCGCGACCCGCGTCCCCGCTCGAGACCTGCCATGAGCCATCAGGCCGCGGCCGCCCAGGCAAGGGGCGGGGCCTCGCCACCCCGCCAGCCGCCACCCGTAGCGTTTCCGTAGCATAGGCCCGATGAGCACCGCCATCAGTGCGGCGAGGCCACCGCCGAGGCTGTGGCCGCACAGGCACAGCTAGTGTGTACGGTGGGCAGTTCGAGCACAGTCGTCTTCTCGATGGTCCGGCGGTCGCAGCGCGCCGCCGAGCCAGCCGCTCGCCGGCCCGTGAGCACATGTGACATGATCGATGTGAGATGCATGATGCCCTGTTGAATACCATACACTCTACGGGGTAAACCGTACCCGACTCACTACACGGATCCCTATTACCGTATTAGGAAAGGACTCCCAGTATGGAAGGATCGTGTGTGGAATGTGCTGTCAGATGAGTGGCCCGGAGCGGTCCTCACGGCGGAGTGATTCTAGCAGCCTAGACTGCACTTACAAAGGATCGTCGCCCGGGCAGTCTGTCGAGCCCGACACAGGTCAAGAGTGGCAGCCTACGACACACAGAAGTCATGGCGACTCAGCGGCTATCGACGATGGTAGCGGTGGCGGCTGATCCTCGATCAGGAGCCGCGGAGCAGCTGCAAAAAGCGGCTGGTCCAACAACATACGAATTGCGGAAGCCGGGGAAGACCATCAAGCAATGGCATCCGCGCGCGACCCCGAAAGGACGCGATGTATGGTCGGACGACGTGAGCGAGTACATGCGCACGGCCATTCCGATCATCCCCAACTTCATTCTGGAAGGACCACCTACGATGAAGCGAATTACGACTGCCTTACCGAAAGCTTCGAAAGAAGAGCTTGACGCTGCATTCGCAGCGAGCATGATGGAATACCAAACGCTCAACACGGCCCTGTGGGACGCCATAGATTCGTCGATCTTGTTCAATGGCGCCTACGAAGCCGTCGATCGGCTGCAGCGCAAGGAGTTTGCGAATGGCGACTTGCGAGACGGGGTGGGGCTCTACAACTACGTCCGCGATCTCACCAGGCAGGATCCGATCGAACAGCAGATCGAAGCCATGCGCGTGCTCGCCACGCACGGCGTGCTCAGCACTGACAAGAATGTGACACAGGTTCAATTCGATCGCCATGTGAACGGTCTGCTCGCAAAGTGGACCGACGTGAACGTCGATGTAACCATGACCGCTGCACACGTCGCTGACTTTCGCAATCGACTGATCGCGAGTCTGCCAGACGAGCCACTCACATCCAAGGTGGTGCTCATCCGATTCTATCTTGTGGACGCGTGCAATGCGAACCATGAGGAGACCAAGACCATGCAAGGCCTGGTGCGTCTCGTGACCAAGCGTGGTCGTGAGCTCGGACTACCGGCTGGATCCGTGCTCGACGAAGTGGTCGCGCCGGTGATCGAGAAGGACAAGCGCGACAAGAAAGACGACGGTAAGAGCAAGGGCAAGAAGCCGGGCGACGCCGCCTTCAACGGGGTGGACGTGAAGTCGACCAGAAGGCCGCGCGCGGGCGAGAACAAGTGCGACCACTGCGTGCTGGATCTTTGTCGGGCGAAAGAATGGGCGGGCTCGGCCGCAGACCACAAGTCTAAGTGCCTCGTCTACTCAATGGCGGACCCCACCAAGCCCATCCCGCACCATGCGCCGAGCGGCGACAAGGCTCCTACCAAGACCGAGCTCATGGCGTTGACGGTGTGTCAGATGGCGATCAAGAAGGACCCAAAGCTGAACCTCAAGACAGCGTCAATCACCTTCTGTCGCAAGGTATCGGGCATCGATGAGAACAAGACCAGCTCGAACAAGAAGATCGGGCACGTGGCTACTCCTTTAGTCTCGCTCGAAGCCCTCCAGGCTCTGATGGAAGAAGACGGCGAGATCAGCAACCCGAGCATGTTCACGGAGTGGGCGGCCAGCCTCGGTATCGATCTGGCAGCCCCGCTCATTGAGTCTGAACTCGTAGAGGCGGCTCCGGCGCCGATTCCTCCGACGCCAGTAGCCCAGACGCCAGCTTACGAATGGGACGCGCCGCAGCATGCAGGGCTGGCGACAAAGGTATCGACTGACGCGGTCGTCGTCCAAGTGGATGACATCACCAACTTGCAGTACGAGCTCGAGCAAGCGCGCGCAAAGATTCGTGAGCAACAGGTGGCCCTGCAGACCGCCCAAGACCAGGCGCCAGCTCCTCCGGCCGCGCCTCGTGTTCTTCGAGAGCTCCCGGAGCACATGCGACCGTTCATGCCGATGACGCCGGTCCCGTCGTCGGCGCTCGCGGCTCTGCATGCGCTCACTACGCCGCCGGTTGGTAGCATGGGACGATCCCTGGCGCCAGTACCTGAGGAAGCGTATGACACGGTTCCAAAGGCGCCCAAGTCAAAAGCGATCGTCACCAAGAGCGTCTCGTATACCGAGGCGTTTGCGAACGGCATCGCCTCAACGGCTCAGGCGCACGCGGACATGGAGAGGAAGATCGTCGAGCTGCAAGGTCAGCTTGTCAAGCGGAAATGGTCGTGGCCCCTGGCGTACGTCCTCAAGCTCCCGCTCTCGTTGCTCCAGGCGCTCATCTCGGCGATCCGTGCCCTGCAGTCGTCCTCAAGCTGGTCGACCGACAAGGCCCTGCTTTGGGGCATAGCGATTTTCTTGGCAATCGACAAGCTCGGCGTCCAACTCGCACCGCAAGTTAAGGCGGTGTTAAGCGTGATGGCGCGTGCGACTGTCCGCCTCCTCAGCTTGATGATGCGGCAAGGGGTAGCACTGTCGCGGCGCATGATCTCAGCACTACTCGCTCGGGTGCTCACAGGCTTCGCTAGTCTCCTATCGGGAGCGGCTATGCTTGCACGGCCGGTGCCGACGGTGACTGAAGCGCCTGTGGTGCCAAGGCTCGACGCACGGCCGATCGATGCAAATGAGGTGATTGCGGCCATCCACACGCAGATGCTCTCGCCGCTCGTCAACACGGTCGTACCGGTGCACAATCTGGATGGGTCCATCGACGAGTCTTCGCCCGGAAGAGAGCACTTCTACTGGGTCGAGGGGCCGAGCGATCGATCCTACTGGGGCGACGAGCCGGGCAACGTGCTCTTACAACCATACGTCCATATCGCACCAGGGGGCTTCGCCACGATACGCTTTCCTGCACAAGGACCTCACCCGCAGGACGATGTCGAGTCGTACAACTCCTCCGAGGAATTTGAGCGCTTTCTGAATCAACCTGTGCACGTCGACAACGATGTTGACCAAGACCAAGATGCACAGCCACCTGCTCAGCAACCTGTTCGACAATGGGTGGCCGATCCAAACGCTGGACGATATGCACGACCCGCGAGATTTCAAGATCACCTACGCCTTATACAAGCGGTCGCCGAGCGCTACGAAGTGATGTATTGTGATCGTCGCGACCCACTCACATCGTGGGAAGCCTCGCGCAAGATTGCTTCACTGCTCAGCACGTGGATCGCGGGGATCTTCGATGGTACGCTCAGGACCCCCTTTGACATCGGAAGGCATCAGTCGATCGGAGAGCTGCTCGCCGACTCTGCGCAGTTCCATCGCGTGGTAATGCAAGCGGCAGGCACCTTTCACGAGCGCGTCCTTCCGGCGACGCTGGTTATTCAGCGACGGGTGCAGGCCAACAAGGAGCGCCGCATAGTGCAAGACTGGTACGAAGTTCACCGTGCGTACGTGCGAGGCAACTGCGAATCTGCGGCAACGGAAGCCGAAGCCCAGAGTCGCGCAGCGCCGGACTTCCCGCCATCTCGGCCCGCGGTCGAAGTAATGATCGCCCGGTCCAAGGTTGAGGTAATGCTCGCCCAAACCCCTCGCGTTCTGCCGAGAATCTTGGCAGCTGTGCGCGTGCACGACAGGGAGGTGCGGACGTATGCACTCCTGGATGGGTACCCGCTGCGCCTGTCCAAAAAGTACCAGACCGTCGTCTTCCGCGACGATGGGACGACCGAGGTTAAGAACAGCACGGACGTCGAGACCGAAGCTCTGCGCTCTCACGAGCACCGAGTCCAGGACGAGCGCATCCAGCACCAGATGCAGCAGCTTGAGACTCAGCTTCGTCGTCGGCGGGCTGCGCAGTCCAGCACGATTGCGAGTGCACTCGTCATGATCGAGCACAACCCTCGAGAGGCATCGTATGACGCCTCAGGCAGCGAGTCATCTGAGGACACAGGATTTGATCTGCTCTCGACGCCGCGGGATGAGTTTGGCATGCGCATTGCGTGCAACTCTGCTCCTGCGAACCCTGCCGCTCTGGCTGCACCGTCAGCAAACGCTCCGTTACATCTCTCCGATCTCGAGCGTCGTAAAAGAAGGGAAAGGCAACGCCGCCAGGACGCGGCGGCTGCGGCCGTCATCCAGAAGAGCTGGCGAGCGCGTCTTCAGCGGCTTTCACTACCTGGCGGCCTCGAGCGGCTCTTGGGTCAAACAGACGCAGAGCCCGAGCACGTCATTGAAGAGTCTTCATCGGACGACGACAAGCACTACGACCCGAACAACCGGCTGTGCCCAGATGGGGTGCCGGGATGCACGTGTGGCAGCGAGTACAACCTGGCTTGGGACTTAAACAACATGTGGCGGAACCACCAGCTTGGAAACCTGACGGCAGAAGCAGCTCAGGTGATTCAACAGGATTGGAAAGAGCAGCGCGAACGGCGACAGCTGCTGCTTCGCCGCAACATATTTCACGAAATACGTAGCCCCGCTGGGTTGCTCTTGCCGCTGCTCGGGAACAACCAAGCAGAAAAGGATCCTCCACTCCCAGACGGGGCGGTTGGCTGGTGTGCATGCGCTGCTTGCCCTCTTCCTGTCTACCCCGGCGAGGGCTCCCACTGCGACCTGTGCTGGACGGTCGATTGCGGCTGCGAGTGCGTGTGCCAATGTCAGTGCGATCTCGAGAGCGCCCGAGGCACCCTGAATGCACAAGGAAAATTGATGGTCAATCAGTCGACCATCACCAGCACAAGCGACCTGCGTAACCTCGAGCCCATCGCTAAGACAGATCTTGAGATACTGCTGCCACTGCACGGTTCAGTCACCGAAAGCGAGCTTCGCAGCGTGCACGCTGGGCAAACGCAACCGCGGCTCAGCCCGGCGGGCTTGGCCATCATGACCAAGAACGCAGCGCTTCTCGCGGCGCTGCCCAGCAACGGCATCCCGGCCAAGGCGGAGCTCAGCGACAACGGGGCCACCACGGGCGTCTCGAAATCGATGCTCGGAGCCATCCCGGGCACGCAACGCGCAGCAGCGTCGGGCTTCGCAGTCGCCGACGATAGCACTCTCGACTCGACGGTGACGCACCTCTACATCTATTACCGGTGCGGCGTAGATGGCAAGATGGTCACCGTGCGACGCAAGCACTACCTGCCCAACGCGCTATGCAACATCGGCTCCGAGGCCGAGGACGTGTATTGCGCGGGTCAATCGTACTACTTCTCCGCGGACGTCGGGCGAGTGTGCATTGATGCACCTCAACCTGATGGAGCTGAGCGCATGCGAGTGCAGTTGCATATGAGCGCCAACAATCTGGGCTGGTACTGGATCGAGGAGATCAAAGACCCGGCCGTGCTGCGGACGGCGCTGCTCAAGAACAAGGAGACCGTCTCGGACGTGATCGCGCCCACGATCTCGCTGAAGCTCCCCGCGTGGTGCACGTGGCCGTGTACGCCGGCGGCGCTCGAGCCCGAGCAGTGCCTCGAGCTGATCCCCCAGCAGATCCTGGCGCCGATCAATCCGCACACGGGAATCAGCATGAATCGTCCGGCTAAGCTCAGCGGCTACGAGATGCTCTGCAGGATGCACGTGGTGCTGGGTCATCCAGGCCTAGCGACGATGCTCAACACGCTCAGCCTTCTCAAGGAGACCAAGGGCATGATCTCGAAGACGGACATTGAGCAGTTTGTGCGGCGCAAGTGCGGCCTGTGCGAGTCCATGCTCATGAACACGCCGCCCTTTAGCCCGTCGACGACGCTGCACCCCGCGCCGGAGCCCGGGCAGATGTGGACGCGCGACACGCTCAAGTTCAGGGTGCCGCAGTTTCAACTCAAGTCGATGTACGTGTCGGGCTACTCGGACAAAGCGAGCGGCTTGTGGGTCCTGATCCCGCACGTCGACTACACAGCCGATACCGTCATCATGCTCGACCAGCAGCTGAGGACGTTCAACCGCCCGATCAACGGCGAGATCCTGCGCATCAAGTCCGACAATCACCCGTCCTACAAAGCGCGCGAGACGGCGGAGTACCTCGCCGAGTCGGAGATTGGGCCGCAGTTCTCGCCAGTGTACGGCCACCAGATGGTCGGCGAGTCGGAGGTCATCTGGCGCTACATTGTGCCACGGGCGAATGCACTGCTCAAAGGATGCCCAACCGACAACGGCGAGGAGCACGAGCTCTTTGCCATGTTCACGGCATGCGCGGCGCGCAACGACATGATCCCGATGGGCAAGACGGCGAGTCCCTCGATGATCTTCCATCGACTGAGCGAGCCGATCCTTGAGTCGCAGATCACGTTCGGCGCGCCGTGCAAGTTCCTCAAGTGGCCCGAGGAGCGGGACTCCAAGTTCGAGGAGCACGCTCGGGCGGGATCCTTTCGCGGCCCTTCGAGAGAGACCATGGACGCGACGCCGAAGCTGTGCTGGGTGCTCACTGTACGGGACACCGGGCGCAAAGAGCTGGCCACGGTGCACATGGGCACCATCCGCGTCGACGAGCGCCCTGTGTTGGCGCGCACAACGCTCTCGCATGCGTCGCATCAACCGTTCGGCGACCCGAGCGTGGAGCGTGTGACTGACCGCGAGCCCGAGCAGCTCGATTTCACGACGTGGCGTGACATGGCGACAGACGGCTATGTCCCGGCTGCGCCCGCTGTGCCACCCACGACCGTCGTGGCCCCGCTGACGCGGCTTGTCTGGCAGCCGTCTGGCATCGCTCCTGACGCCACGTTCATGGTCGGCATCTGTGGCGGCGCCCAGGGGTATGCAAACGACCTCTGCGAGCTCGTGCACAAGCTCTCTGATGGGCGGTGCATGTACTTCTCCATTGACCTCAAGGTGGGAGGGCATGGGCACAACATCACTCTCCCGCGGATCTTAGCCGCGGTTGGGAGCTTGCTGCGCAACGAACGATGCGCGGGTGCCGGCTTTCAGCCCGATTGCAAAGCGGTCTCGGCACTTCTATGCTTGCGCCCAGGGCCGGAGATGGTCTTCACCCAGCAGGAAAAGAACGGCGTGCAGGATCTGCAGCCCGCGGATGCAAAGCGCCGCGACGACGCGCTCAATCTCTACAAAGCGTGCGCAGTCCTCGCGCAGCACGTGTGCCACGATGCGGCCACCAAGCGCGACAAGTTCGTCTGGTGGGAAGGACCGGTCGGACGCGGTGCAGGGTCCCCGTTCGCCATCGTCGGCCAAGAAAACCACAGCTCCATGTTCGACATGGATTTCTTTACGGATCTCGAGCACGCGCTTGACCTCAAAGCGGTGTACGTTGACCAAGGGGCCGTGGGCGCTGCTTCGCCGAAGACCACAGCGATCTACGGCACGCCCAACATCATCAAGCACTTTGATGTGCTGCTCGGCGCGCTCCCGTTAGCGGCGCCATCTGGTGACGCGCGCACGGTTGGGTTCGACGAGCACGGCTCCTCAAAGGCCAAAGGACTCGCGAAGTATCCTCTCGAGTTCAGGGCGCGGTTAGCTTGTGGCATGCTCCGCTGCGCACGGCAGCGTCAGCCATCATCGACGACGGCACTCGCTCAGGACGCGGTTCCCGTGGCCTCGGCACCTCTCGCCAAAGCACAGGGTGAGTGGATTCAGCCAGCGATGCCGCCGGCTCCTCTCACTGTGCCCGTGATTGTGGCCGATGACGATCTCGAGCCGCCCATGACGGTTCAGCCTCGGGGAGGTGTCCATCGTCCGTCTCTCGTCGACACCGTGCCAAGGTTTGCGCTCAACTCGGAGCTCAAGCAGCATGAGCCGTCATCGGGGAGGGTCGAGACCGACGCGCTCAACGTCTCGCTGTCTACGCAGCAAGACGTCTTGCTCAACTTTCAAAAGAAGTTCCCGGCCAACTCTCGGGTCGACGTCACGTGGGACGATCCGGTGAAGAACTTCAGTGGACGCATCGTGGGCAAAGGCCGCCTCGACACATCGGGGAAAGCAATCTTCCAAGTGCTCTACGACGAGGGCGGCGAAAAGTTTTGGCACGAAATCGACTCGACGCCTGTCTCACTACTCGCCACCAAGCCCAAAACGCTGGTCGTCGGAGGCGAGAAGGTTACGGAGTTGACCGAGGTGCCGGACCTTGTGACAGGCGACGTGACGGTGGCGTGCTTAATCACGCAGCTCCAGAAACATCGCGCCGAATTAGTGGTCGCCTTCCTCACCGCCATGGATGGCATCGACAAGCACGACGCGGATGATTTCCGTGAAGCCGTCGCAAGCGAAGACTGCGAGGCCGGAGCGCACAACATTCTCTTCCCGCTGATGGACGTCGACACTGGCGAGATCATCCAGCTCATCTCGGCCGTCGTCTCCAACGGCAAGGAAGCCGTCACGATCGATCCCCTCATGGCCTCACGGTACAACGTGCCCCAGACGTACAAGCAGTACCTGTCGTGCCCGCACAAGGCGTACTGGCGCACGGCAATGGAGCTCAAAATGGAGTCGTACGAAGCCATCCCCGTCTGGAACCTGGTGAGCATCAAGACCGTGCCGCCCAGAACGAGGATCTTCAGGCTCAAGTGGGTCTTCGTCATGAAGAACGTGCCTGGCTCGATGCAACTCAAGTTCGCGCCGCGTCTTTGCCTCGTCGGCACCAACATGGACCCGGAGCAGTTTCCGAGCTTTGCAGACGTCGGACGCAAGGTGACGCTGAAGATCATCGCAGCCGTGTATGCAACGCACATGGAAGACTTCACGGCGCATCAAGCGGATGACAGCGATGCCTTCCAAAACACAGTCGTCGACGGCTCCGACGGCGACAAGGCGGGGACCATGGTATACAGCTACCAAGCGCCCGACTTCGAGTCCAAGGACGACAAGGGCGGCACGCTTGTGTATCAGCATCGGACGGCGATCCAGGGCCGGATCGACTCGCCGCGGCTCTACGCCAAGAAGGTCAAACCCTTGCTCCTGCAGGCGGGCTTCCACCCGCTCATGTACGACCCGGAGGGCTACGTCTACCACGAGGGTCCCACGCGCGGCTCAAACAAGACGCTGCCGGAGATCTTGGCAGCGCTCAAGACAGCCGAGCCGGCGCCACCCGGGCACGCGCCAAATGGATACGCGCTGATGGTGCGCCATGTGGACGACAAGGTCATGATCGTGACGAGCATCAAGATCATGGAGTTCATGGTTGAGACCCTGCGCGTCGCGTGGGTGTGCACGTACACGAACTGGCGCAAGGTTCTCGGATGGGACGCGGTCATCGATCGGGAGGACCGCACGGTCACGTTCGAGTGCCCAGTCGTCCTCGAACAAGCCAAGCGTCGATTCCTCGAAGGCGAGATCATGCTGACGCCCAAGCACGTGACTACGCCGTCCCTGATGGACATCACGATCGGCGACGTGCCTCCCGAGGGTCACCCTGATCGACCGAGCTACCTGGCAATGCAGTCCGACGGTGCGAGCCTCCTCGGCCTAATGATCTGGATCTCGGAAAACTACACGCAAGCGCTCTTCGTGACGCGCTGGATCGGGCGCACGGCCCACTGCCTTTCACCGGAAGGCGTCAAGTTCCTCAAGTATGCGCTCATGCATCTGGTAGCGCACCCGTATGCAACGCATTGGGGAGGGACGGCGTGTCGTTCGCTCGAGCTCAGCACACCGATCAAGCAACCGTACTCGAACGAGGATCAGGAATGGGGGCTCTACTTCAAGTACGATGCCAACCTGTCGACCTCGGCGAAGAGCATGACGGGCATCGTCGGAATGCTGGCCGGGGGCGCGATCGACAACATCTGTCAAAGTCAGCAGTGCAAGGCGGGCGAAACCCACACCACGGAGGTTGTCGCAGGCGGCACCGCTCTCACTCGCATCATCACGGCGCGTGGCTTGCTGCAGGAGATGCACTATCCTCAAGTGCGACCGACCCCGACCTTCACGGACTCGGCCACGTCCATCTTCGTAGCCAACGACGACAGCGCTCTCAAGCGCGCGCTCTGGGTCATTCGCCGCGTCAAGGTTCTCCGCGACGGGGTCGATGATGGCGAGTTCGAACCAATCAAGATCCCCGAAGAGGACAACGCGTCAGATGTGTACACCAAGTACCTCGTCTTCCAAAAGTGGAAGCGGCACAGCGACTTCATCAACAACATGACCAAAACGCGCGAGGACAAGGCGCTTGCACGCATGGCCCTGATCGTCGCGGCATATGACAAAGGGTAGAGAGTTTCATGCCATGTCAGCAGCTCTTCAGACCCAGCCGACATGGGGGAGGGTGTTGAATACCATACACTCTACGGGGTAAACCGTACCCGACTCACTACACGGATCCCTATTACCGTATTAGGAAAGGACTCCCAGTATGGAAGGATCGTGTGTGGAATGTGCTGTCAGATGAGTGGCCCGGAGCGGTCCTCACGGCGGAGTGATTCTAGCAGCCTAGACTGCACTTACAAAGGATCGTCGCCCGGGCAGTCTGTCGAGCCCGACACAGGTCAAGAGTGGCAGCCTACGACACACAGAAGTCATGGCGACTCAGCGGCTATCGACGATGCCCAAATATCGTCACCACCCTCCCCCTCAAAGGGGGGCGGGCGCGGCCGGCTCCCGCCATAAGCGATAAGGGGTCGGCCACGACGAGGACCACGTTCGACGCCAAAAGACAAAAGACAAACTTTTCTACTCATGCTTCATCCACGATCCTCGCCGGCCGGCAAGGTGTCGCCCGGACAGTATCCTCGACGAGCGTGGGGGTAAGGGGGGTCGAGGTCTGATCGCGGCGCCCCTCCCGATGCTGGCGGCGACCTCACTGGGCCGCCTCGTCCTCATTGAAGAGGAACCGCTGCCAGTCTTCGCGCTCGCACTCGCCACCCTTGAGAGCGTCGAAGCGGCACTTGAAGAAGGTTCCGTCTGCGCATACGACGAGGAACGTCTCGCGGTCCTGGCCGCCGAAGGCGGCGATCGAGCGCGTCGGTGTCTTCTCGGAGCCTGGCAGTCGGAACTGTGCAAAGGACCACTGGGACTGGATGTAACTCGGCGTGATCGCGCGCGGCAGCAGGTTCCCCAGGAAGGAGAAGGCTGAGCGTGCGTTGCCGGAGACAGTCTCGGGGGCGGCGCCGGTGGCAGCGGCGGCGGCGGCGGCGGTGGCGTCCACGTCTTCACTGAGCTTGAAGATGTGGATCGTGCCGTGATCCGACGATACGAGCAGGTAGCTCGAGTCGAGGTTGAAGGAGAGGCACTGGATCTCGGCGGGCTCTGCGCCCCGGCGCAGCTCGGCGAGCCGCTGGCCCGAGCGCGTGTCCCAGACGCGCACGAGGGTGCCGCGCTCGGACGCTGTTGCGAGCCGTGAGCCGTCGGTGTTGAGCGCGAGGCACGAGAGCGCCGACTCGCACGCGTTGATGAGCGTCGAGCGCGACATGTCAAAGAGCTCGACGCGCAGGTGCCCCTTCTGTAGACCGGGGCACGCGAGCACGCACAGCCGCGAGTCGGCGCACAGCGAGCAGAGGCCCTTAGGATTGGAAACGGTCTCGACCGTGTTCAGCAGGTTCAGGTCGGCAAAGTTGTATACGTAGATCTTGTACTCGAGCACGACAACGACGCGCTCGCGTGACATGCGCACCGCCTTCACCTCCGAGCGGAAGGAGAGCTCGCCGATGCAGCGGTTCTGGTGGTCGTCCCAGATCATGACCTTGTTGGGCGGATAGCGTGGGTTGCGACCGCCGCCCACGAGCGCAAGGATGTTGCATCGGAAGAGCATCTCAACGATGCCAATGCCGCCGTTTGCAAAGTCGCGCCGGTACGTCTGCTTGAAAGGGTCGCAGTTGAAGATGCGGAAGCCCGAGTCGGTGCCGCATGCGAAGCAGCCCTTGTCCTGGTTGAAGCCCACGTACAGCAGCTCGCTGGTAGATGCGGTGTCCAGGCGCATCATGACGCCTGCACTGTCCGCTCCCTCTTCCGCCGACGCGTTTTTTCTTTGGTCGCGCGACGGGAGCTGCAAGTCGACGCCCTCTCGCACCAAGGCACTTTCCGTCTCCCCTTCGGAATTGCCGTTCGCGATGAAAGGTGCAATCATCGTTTCTACATGTAGTGGAGATCGAAACTGCGTGCAGGCCGTCAGCTCTGTCATGATCCGTGGGTCAAGAAGAGCGTGAATTTGAAGGTTTGTGAAAACTGGAGAGGGTTTTCGTTGGGCCAAATGCCAATGGCCTCCGTCTCCTCTTTGTGGCAAGGCGCCGGCGAGCTCGTGTCGCGTGTGGTCACGAGGGAGGAGTCGCAGTCCATTGGCGCCGCCTCTTCCGCTGAGGCTGCCAAGGCTGTACGCAAGGTGCCCGCCACTGGCGTCTTGCCTTCGCCTCGCGAGTCGCACAGCCTAACGTCCATGGGCGCGCGCCTGTACGTCTTCGGCGGCTTCGATGGCGCGCGCGTGCTCAACGACCTGTATGCCTTCGACACGCAATCGGGCATCTGGTCGCAGCTCGTGCACACGGGCCTCTCGCCGCCCGCGCGCGCAGGCCACTCCGCGACTGCGCTCGGCGTGCCCGCACACCTGCTCGTCTTCGGCGGCGCCAACAGCTCGCGCCGCTTCAACGACGTGCAGCTCTTCGACACGGCCGACAACCACTGGAACAAACCGACCGTGCGCGGCCGGGCGCCGTCGCCGCGCTACTACCACTGCGCCTGCCTCGCTCGAGGCTCGCTGCTCGTGCTCGGCGGCAACGACGGCATAACAAGCCTCGAGGACCTGCACGCACTGAACACGGAGAGCTGGACTTGGTCGCAGCCGCTCGCCAACGGCACCCCGCCCTCGGCGCGCTGCGGCGCCTCAGGGACTCTCGTCAACAAGCTCTTCTTCGTCGTGGGCGGCGTGGGCGACGTGCCGCTCAACGATCCGACCGCGGCCGCCGCCGAGCTGAACGACGTGCACGTGCTGGACACCGAGTCGTGGACTTGGTGGCGGCCGGAGGTGAGCCCGCCGCTGCCGCCAATCGCCTACCACGCCGCCTGCCTCACCGCCGACAAGATCTTCTTCTTCGGCGGCTCCACGCGCGACGCTCTCTACAACGACGTTCTGGTGATGGACACCGCGAGCTGTACGTGGCGAGTGGCGCTGCACGGCGACAGCGCGAAGCTGCCACGCAAGCGGCGGCTCGCAGCCGCGCGCGGCGCAGGCACGCGGCTGCTCCTCTTTGGCGGCTGGGAGGGCACACACACCTCGTCCGAGCTTCTGGAGATCGATACCTCCGAGTGGCTGCGCTTGGAGGGTGCGGGCGGCGCGCACGATGTGAAGGCGAAGCGTTTGCCTGGGGGCACGCTGAACGCCGTGCCGGCGAGCGCGGGCGGCGCTGGCGGCGGCGCGCTGGCCACCTTCGAGGGCGGTGCCGGTGTGCCTCTGCTCCGCGCCCATGGGCACGGCTTCGGCAGTGACGCGGGCGGCCATGGTGCGCACGAGGCTCGCCTCGAGGAGATGATGGAGCGCCTCGAAGCGCGCCATGAGGAGGAGCTGCAGCGGATGCGGGGCGAGGTCGCACGGCTGCGCATGTCGAATGAGCTCATGGGGCGCGAGCTAGGCAAGCTCAAGACCCTCGTGGGCGCAAGCCTGCCGGGAGAGCACGGCGGGCTCGATGTCGAAGCTCTCGCCACTAAGGCTCAGTTGGATGTGCTCAAGGCGGAGGTCGCGAAGCTGCGGAGGCTCGGCGCGCAGGAGCGCGAGGCCGACAAGGGAGCGATGCACGCGGAGATAGACTCCCTCCGGCGAGCCGTGCATGCGCTCGCCGAGCACATCGATACGCTGCACGCTCCGCCGCCCGAATGAACGAGGAGCGCGGCGCGCTAGCGGCTTCGACGCTACGACGGATGTTCCGGGGCGCCGGGTGCGGGGTCGCGGTTAAAGCCGGCTATCCTGGCGCGGCGGCCGCGTCCGACCGCGGTACACCCACACCGCGCGTGTTTTGCTTCCCGCGAGTACCGGGCGGGGCGCGGCGGACACCCCGCGTGTAAATTGCATTTGAAGAGGACCCCGCGCGCAACAAAAACTCTCTCTCTTCGCTCCGTCATGCTATGTGTGCGACCGTATACTAATACTTTGGGGGTCGACCTTTGTATAGTACATTTTACGAGCGAATCAGCTCGGAGAGAGCTGGAAACAGTACAAGACGCAAGAACGGAGTACGTCGCAGCATGCATGCTCTCATTCCGCCTTCGGCGTCTTGATCTTCTTGGCCTTCTTCTCCTGTAAGGGAGCGCACAAGCAGGTCAGCACACGGGCTCGTGCTACGCGACGCGACCTCGCAGCGATAGCGCGGCGGCAGATTGGTGCGGCGGCGTAAGCAGTAGCTTACCTCGTCCTTCTCCGCCTTGGTCTTCTTCGGCCCAAGATTGACATCCCTATTGAGCCCCCGCGTCCACTCGTTGGTGCCGTCATCGAACGTCTTGATCTCGACGGGCGCGGGCGGGTTCCGCGCGTCCTGCCACTTCTTGTACTTCTTCATTGCCTTCTCAATCTGCTTCTCATACCGCAGCGTGAGGTACTTGTAGATGCCGAGCAGCGGCAGCAGCCAGAAAAACATCTGCGAGTAGTGGTTCGTGTTGCCCGCCGCATTATCCTTGCGCAGCACGTCTTTGAGGTTGTAGTAGATCTTCTTGCGCTGATCTTCCTCGCTGACGCCATAGTCCTCTGCAAGCTTCTCCATCGTCAGCGACTTGAGCGCAACGCCGTCCATCTTGTTGCCCGTGAACGCGGTGCGCAGCTCCGGGAAGCCGAGATTCGCGAGCCACATGGCAACGCAGTCGATTGACCAAGTGTCCACCTTTTCGAGCAGCTCGTGCGTCTTGCAGTCGAGCGGCGGCAGCTCGGGCTCTGGCGAGGCCTCAGCAGCGGGCGAGGCCTCCGCAGCAGCCGCCTCACCGGCCGCCTCGGACTTCGCTTCGGGCACAGGCTCAGCGGCCGCCTCTTCTGCCGTGACCACAGTCGCGACGGATATCATCAGCAGCATCAAGAAGACGCTGCGCACCAGCCGGTTTGCCCGCATTGACATGGGTGACACGTGGAGGCGGTCGATCTCCCTGCGTCATACATGTATTCATACTGCGAAACCGTCAAACAAACTTGCATTTCACGTCAAGTCAACCCAAGTCGCTGACTTGAAGTCAAGTCAAGAACATGCAAGCACGGGTTAACCGTCAAGAGACTCCGCAAAAGGCAAACGCGGTGCATCTCAACCTCGAAACTGACGCACTGCTCTGACCTCTGTGCTCTCACACAGGAATATCCGGTCCGCCGTTTCATCGAGACCGCAATCTCATACCTCAACGGACCTTCCCCAGAACATCTGCTGCACCTCGGCCGAGTTGACCTTGCCGGGCTCGGTTGCGAAGCACATGACAGCGACGAGGCGCTCCCGAGTGGCGTCATCGGCCACGCGCTTGACGTGGTGCAGCGAGTACCGCCCGGCAAAGATCTGCAGCGTGCCCGGCGCGAAGGGTGCCGTGGTCACCGGTGGCGCCGTTGCGTCGCCGCCTGCGTCCGCAACCACACAGCTGACCCTGTACGGGCTGCGCTCATTGAGGATGCGCGCGACGGCCGGCTCGGCCAGCTCAGCCTGGCTGCGCCGGAGCGGCGGCGTGAACTCAAACTCGCCGCCGCGTTCGGCCTGCTGCAGTGAAAGCGTGGTCGTGAACTCAGATTCGTCAAAGTGCCATGCGTGGTGCCAACCAGGACGGAAGACGTTGATGGAGCACGCGCCAAGTGGGTCGGCCAGACGGTAGAGGCGCGGCTGCGAAGTAACCGCGCCCACGAACTGGACGAACTCGTCGTACTGGTAGAGCCGCTTGAGCGCGCCGCCCTCGTCGAGCTCGTCGTATGCGGTCGATGCCACCCGTGTGCGCATTCTAACGTTGCGCACGTCGTCGGGCGGGCGGGCTGGATCGTCGTCGGGCAGCTGCCATGCATTGTGCGTGGAATCGGTCACGAAGGCAGACGGCGACTTGGCCGCCGCCTCCGAAGCCGCCTCGGCCGTCGCCTCGGCCGTCAGGAATCCTGGGAATGAGGCGCAGCCCGTCTCCGCGAGGGAGCGTCGCGCTCGATTCACCATCTGCAAATACTCATCCGAGGTCGGCGAGTCGATGGGGTAGCGCGCAAGGTCAATCCCGATGCCGATGCCGTTGCAGCTCGTGCAAAGGATCACACACAGATAAGTTATGCGCACTCCCATTCTGATTCGACGTCCGCCGCGGAGTCGCCGTTCAGCGTTGGCATCCTAGTGCGTGCGAGCGTCGACCCCTCCCTCGGCCCTCCGTTTCTCATTGTGAATGGGGCGACAGTCACAGTCAGGGCAGAGGCAGGTTTCGTCGCGGTCCCCTCACCACACCACCGTCTCAAAGGACGTATGAATGGGTGAGTTATGTGTGAATGAGTGAGAGAGCCCCTTGGAGAGCCCGCGCGGGCGCCGACACTGGTAACTGCAGTCTGCACACCTCCCGTCTCCCCTCGCTGTGCGCTGTGACCTCCACTGGGGGTCCCTTCATATACTGTCGGGTAGCTTGTTCAGTTAAAAATCACTCACTCGAGTCATCACAGCACAGTATCTCACATACCTCCGGCCCGCACTGCGGGTGTGCAGGGCGGAATCCCGGCGGGGATCGACCGAAAGGAAACAGACCGTTACAGGCCGTAACCCCGCACCCCCAAGCGTCCCACGCGTCCTGATGCGTTCTGGGTCATCCCATACCAGATCCCATGCCATCCTATGCGTCCCCGAGGCCGAGCGGCACAAGCGCCGCGGAGTACAGTCACGCACATGTTACACACGTGTGCGTGGCTGTACCGAGGGCTCTCAACCCTCGCCCCGAGGGGCTGTTTCCGTTTTGTAGATCCCATTACGTTGTGCATGTAGTTGAACATGTAGCGCGGCCATTCGAGCGCTGCCATGCTGCGCCCCAAACTGGACTGAAGGGGCCTTTCCTTCGCCCAACGATTCTTACCACTTTGTGGCGCATGACCTTCGGTAGGTCGTGGTTCTAGGTTCCATGCTCATGAGGGTCGCCATCTGCCAGCCACGACATATTTCATAGCATGTTTTGAGAAGTGCCGCTGGCGGCGACAGCTCCTTGCGTGGCACGGCAGGCGCCTCGGGCGGGACAGGCGCAGGCGCCCTTGGCCCCGTGCCGGCCACGTGCTCATATGTGGCCATATCCTGGGGGGCATACAGCACCGATCGCATCATCCGTGGAGAGCGGGCGCAACGCATCAATTAATAGCGATGTGAGCAGCCATGTTATCTGCCGCGATGTCCGCAGCGAGCACGCCGTAATCGATGCCGGCGTCGTGTGCGGCAGGGGCGGCGGGCGGGGGACGAGCCCGCAACGCATCAATTAACACTGTGCGCGCCGAGCTCGCCTCCTGCTGCTGCTGCTGCGTGGCGCGAAGTTTGTCCTTCAAGGCGCTGTTCTCGAGCTCCCACGAATGCAGATTTTCTTGCACGCGTAACCAAGGCAGCATGGTCGGGTCGATGAGGTCCGCCACGATCGAGTAGAATGGCACGCAGATGTGTTTGAAGAAGCCAACCTGGGACTCGGGCACGTTGGAGTCCTTGTCCCGGTCGCACAGCGGCGAGACGGCGATGCCGAGCTGGCGCTCGCGGTCGCCGAGCGCCCAGAACTCGTCCGTGATCCGCTCCGCCCATTGCTTGTGAAGTTGAAACGGCTTGAAGCAATGGCCGAGGTCAGCAAATTTGATCGCCACAGCCAGGAGCAGAGGCACATCCACATGCGCCTGCGCCTGGAAGGGAGAGGCCCACTCCGCCCTCTCAGCGTGGAGTCGACCGCCTCCTTGTTCCCCCTCATGTGAGCTGTTGAGGCGAGAAGCCGATGAGGAAGAAGGAGGCGATCGCCGCGCTTGTCGAGAAAGCGAGCTCTCCGGTGAGTCACCATTGGATGCTGAGGACGACCCTTCGGAGGCTCCGCGGGGAGCTTCGGCAGCAACCGCGCCGTGCTGAGCAGCCAGAGCGCGAAGGGTGTAGATGATGTCGCGGTGCTTCTTCATGTCGGTCGCGAGGACCATCTCGACAATGAGATTTCGGCAGAGTTTCCGATCGTCAGCTGGCATTTTGCCGAAGAGGTCGAACGCCGGCGTCGCGAGCAGTGTGAATGTCGAGTGCAGGTGATGACGCTCGAGGATAGCATCCGTATGCGTGCGCGCGCGCTCCGTCCTCGCCCGCACCTCATGCCCGTTGTTCGTGCCGGGGTGGTTGAAATCATGGACGAGCGCCCCAACGAGGGCGGCGAGCAATTCCAGCTTCGTGAGGCGCGCCGTCACACCAAACTTGACGATGAAATGGTGCACCCCTAGCGCGACATCCGCGCCGTGCATTGCATTGTGGTACTCATGGTCCCCGTAGCACGCCTCGAGGGCACGCAGGAAGTGATGCAACACCACCCGGTCAACGTGGCAAGGCTCGTGCAGCTTGTGCCATTCGAAGAGCGCCTCACCAACGAGGAGGAGGGCGTGTCCGTCAGAGGCCTCCTGCAGCGCGAGCGTGTCATAGTCCCACGTGTCCAGGCACGCCATCGCATCCGCCCTTGCACTGTCGCTGATCGTGAGAGGCTCGTCGAACAGCTCACCGCTGAGGGTCATAGCCATGGCTTCCGGCAGCACCCACAATGACGTTGGACTCGCAAGCTCCTTCGAACGTGCACGTTGTCGACGAGCGTCTGGCGCTGCACCTGATCTGGCAGACTCTTGGATGGCGCTGCTCGGGCTGGTCAGCGTCTCGTCCAGCCATACCCTGACTCTCTCGTCAAGCGCCTCTTCGTTGCCCTCTTCACTGGATTCTTCGAGCACCGATGCAAACGAGATGCGGCGACTGCCCCTGCTCCGAACCTGAGGGTCGGCCAAAGGGGGCCTACTCGCCGCAGCTAGAAGCAGCTCGAGCTCGTGCTTGACAGCGGAATCACCGTCCTCAGAGGCCAGTTCCATCGCTCGCATGGCATGGCGGAGGACTGACGAAGGAAGGCGAATATATAGCTGGTCTTCGGATTGTTCAGGATCCTGAAAGCTGCGAGCGGGTGCTGGAGCTGATGCTGGAGCGGATGCGGATGAGGATGCGGGGGCTGAAGACGGAGCAGATGCTGCCGGCGCAGTCTCCAGAGTGTTCTCCGCCGTCACCACAGGCTCATTCGCCGTCGCAGCCTCCGCCGTGACCTCGAGCCCCCTAGCGTCCATGAGCGGCGGGTCGAGCGCGGGGGCTAACACCCTGTTATTAGGGGCACCGCTGGGGGCACCCACCTTGGGTGGCGGGCGACGTTGAAGTGGGCGGAACGTCCCTCTTGATTGCCATCATAATTTGAAATTGCCGCTGACGAATTTTTCCGTTTTGAGTTTGACACTTTATCTGGTTTCTCAAAATCTACAAGTACCGTCGCATTGGTCGTGTCATGCCCTTGCATGCAGAAATGCACAGATTGGAGGCGACAATGGTTTTTTTGGTGTGGGCCAAAGCACCGATTTGTTGCAGACGGTCGCGAGGTCAAGGAGCGACGAGACGCGATGTTGGAGATTGACCAGACGCCTCGTCTGGTCGAGGAGCCGCTGACTCTGCCAGACGACGAGGTCGCTCCCAAACCTTATGATCACACAGGAGCCGCGGCCTCCTCATCGCACATGCTATCGCCTTCAACGCTGCCGGAGGTCGTGGGCGAGCTCTTGAACGCATCCATTACCACACGGGCCACTGTCACCGGAGACGGTCACTCATTGCACGGCAGCGACGAAGGCGCTGTCGCCATAGATCGCGGCGGCTGGGGTAGCCTCGGCGTGAGTCGGCCTGGAACAGAACGCAGTTACGGCATCACAACTGACCGCACTGGAAGCGTGGAAGGCTTCACGATCGACTTCACGACGACTGACCGCGCGAGCACTGAAAGCGCCTTTGAAGACCTGGCCCACGAGCCGGAGAGCGCCCGTGGCGATGACGAGAGGAGCCAGTTGCTCGGCGGCACCGATTGGCAGCAGCTGGCATCCCGACAGCCACAGCCGACGTCGTTCACTACGGACTTGAGAAGGAGCATCACGCACGGCGTCTCGCCGGCGGGCCCGAATCTGCTCCTGACCACGCGTGGCGTGCGGACGACGGGGCGATTTGCCTTTGGCGGCGCCTCCTCTCGTCGATCCCTGGTCAGTGTCTCGAGATTGAGCAACACGCAAATGCACGACATGTGGCTCGAGGTGGAGCAGAACTCGCCGCGCCGGCCGGCCGGCCTGCCGCGGCCTCAGGCGCAGCAGGTGAGCCCGACGCGCACGCCGTCAAAGATGAGCGACAAGGAGCGCAAGGAGTACCTCGCGGAGCTCAAGCGGCGGCGAGAGGAGAAGACCAAGGAATCCAAGCCACTCAGGTTCGCCTCCCTGAGATCAGCCACTGATTGCCTCCCTCATCAGCCACTGATTGCCTCCCTCATCAGCCACTCAGGTTCGCGGGCTCCAGCATGTAACCGCCGCATGCAAGTGCTCACCACGGCGCCCGCCTCCACTCAGGTTCGCGGGCTCGACGATCGCAACCAAGGACGACAAGAAGAAGGGTGAGAAAGAGAAGCCGGCGGCGGTCGGCTCTGTGGGCACGGGCTTCGTGTACGCTCTCACGTGCCCGCAGGGCAAGAAGTATGTGGGCAAGACGATGCGCACGCTCACGCAGCGCACGGGCAGCGGCCCCATCGATGGCTGCAAACTCATCCGCGAGGCCATCAAGAAGAATGGCGGCCTCCACGCATTCAAGACGGAGGTCCTGGTGTGCTGCCTGAGCGGCTCGCTCGAGGCCAACGAGCGGCTCTACATAGAGAGCCTGCAGACGATCTATCCCAAGGGCTACAATGAACGTCCCGACGGCGACGACACCTACGTGGAGGAAAACAAAGTTACAAAGAAGACCAGCTCCATGATGGGCAGCAACAAGGGCACAGCTAACCCGGCCGAGTCGCCCGGGGTCGCTTTTGGTAGCGTCGCGACCGGGGCGGGCGTGCAGTTCTGCACGGCGAACCCGACGAGGGGCAAAGAATTCCTCGATGCGGCCATGGGCGGGCGCGTGGAGGACTTGGCAGCGATGTTCTTGGTCAATGAAACGATCATCCATTTCCGAGGCACGGGGCTCGGCCAGACGGCACTGCACTGGGCCGCCGCAAAGGGGCACACGAAGGCGGTCAAGTGGCTGCTCGACAATGGCGCGATCATCGACGCCAAGAATGGGAATAGCTCGACGCCGCTCCATGCTGCTGCAGCCGCGGGTCACTCCGAGGCAGTGCTCTACCTCCTTGAGCGAGGCGCTTCGGTCACCGAACGAGACGATGATGGGAAGAGCGGTGAGCAGATTGCCGAGTCGCGTGGCCACGACGAGCTCGCCGTGCAGCTCCGTCGCCGCCACTTCGCCGTCACCGACGCTGCCGCCGCCGCCTCAAATGCCGCCGCCGCCGCCGCGTATGCCGCCGCCGCGGCCACCCGGCGCGACACAGTCCCAATCATCTCGCCGGTCGAGAAGGTGATCGCCGAGGGGCTCGTCTCGCTGGCCATCGCCGAGGACGTCATGGGAGCCGAGCCGCAAAAGGAAGTGAAGGAGGTAGCTGCCGACAAGCAGGCCGAGAAGACGATCAACAAGCAGCCTGAGATTCAAGCTAACAAGCCAGCTGAGAAACAACCCACGAAGAACTCGGAGCTCGAGGTGCAGCTGGGTAAGGTTGAGCGCAAGCTCCGCCTCGACCGGCTGTACGCCTCGCGACCACCCAAGATCCGGCCTAGGGTGTACTCGTAATGCGATGATCATGCGCCGGGGCGCTCATTCATGATGCAATGGAGCCCGTACATGTACAGTAATCTCTGGGGACACTATGCGGGGTTTACAAGTCGGAAAGCGAAAGGGTCCCGTCAGCAGTCTACGTCATGGTCAGCACCTCACGGGCCAGCCGCAGCCTCCGAAACCCTCGTCGGTGCTTGCGGGTACGGCTGAACACTTACAATATAACGGGATGGCTCTCTTTCACTGTGCCGAGACAGCCCCGTGCGACCGCACACTCCAGCCCGTACACGCGACAGCTCTGCGGTAGTCGCGTCCTCGGTGCGCTGGTTCCTTAGCAACCGGGAAAAAATTGGGCCGGACCAGGTTTGCGTGGGACGTCCCAGCGGGCTGGGCCGTCCCGGTCCGGACTGGGACAACCGAAATTTCGAATGTCCCAGTTCGGACTGGGACGGCCCAG
>Ga0210240_100220_pt1 | contig 46934 bp, 31 predicted proteins | sample ChrtobMetP5a_4mM_FD_155463 | JGI IMG/M metagenome (GOLD analysis project Ga0210240, IMG submission 155463) | Chrysochromulina tobin associated microbial communities from unialgal haptophyte culture, Seattle, Washington, United States - P5a_4mM | ecosystem: Host-associated > Algae > Haptophytes >...
CGCTGTCGACCAACGTCACGGTCGGCGCGCAGAGCCAGGCGTGGGCAATCGAGTGGATCGAAATCTTCCTCAACCTCGACCACTCGTCGCGCGGCGATCTGCAGCTCGAGCTCACCTCGCCCTCGGGTACGCACTCCGTCCTGACCCCCGGCCCGCGGCCCGAGACGTCCAACCCGCCGGTCGAGGGCTGCTCGGCCGCGGCCGACACGTGCGCCACGAAAAACGATGGAGTTTGCGACAACCCTCTGGATTGCGAGTGTGACTACGACGACTGCCTTGCGGCGAACTGGGTGGGCGCGAACGGGCAGCCCTCGCTCTACCTGCCTCGCTTCAATTGGAAGATGACGAGCGTGCGTAGCTGGGGCGAAAGCCCGGTGGGCACGTGGACGCTCGCAATCCGTGATCGGCGGCTCGCGAACGGTCCGAACGTCAACTCGACGCTCCACAGCTGGAACCTGCTCATCTACGGCCACCACGGCACCGCCACCCGCCTGAGCAATCGCAATACCAGCATGACCATCACGGGCACTCCACTCCCCCGAGGTGCCACGCTCCCACCACCATCGCCGCTGCCGCCACCACCCTCGAGCGTTGCCCTCGGTTTCGGCCTCGGGATCGTCCTCGGGGTCATCCTCCTCGGTGGAGGCCTTGGCATGATTGCGATTTTGTGCTTCTGCTTCTCCCGCTACCGTGGCCAGGGCAAGGCCCGCAGCCCGGCTCGCGGCCGTGCGCAGATTACCGAGATTGGCATCGGTGGAGCCTCGACTGGCACGGGGACTGGCAGCGCGACCCCGCGCGAGCCCTCCGCCGAGATGCAGGACTTCAACAGTCGCCTGTAAGTGGTTGCACTTTGAAATGGCCCAGGAAGTTGTGCGTGGCATAGAGAAGACGGCGGATGGACGAATGGTCGCGTGCAACGGCTTGCACACTTGCCATGGTACTCGGGCGACACCGTCATAGGCACTCGAAGGATGACGAGTAGTCCTAAAAAGGGTCCCTGTAAGAGCACGGCTCGTGGGGTCCCTTGTGCATGAGTGGCTTGTGGAGGAGCATGCTCCTAAGGGATGGGAACGGAAAGGCGGCTCAGGCGTGCGTGCGGGGGCTTGCCCGGGACTGGCACCTGGTGGGGATGTGTATGTGATGCGAGGTGTTGGGCCTCTTAGTTGGCACGGAAGGATGTTCGGGCGCAGGTTTGGATAGGTTCCTGCTGAGCCTGATGTGTGAAATAGGAGCATGGAAAGGAGCCCGTCTGATGTGGTCGTGAAGCTCAAAAAGGTGCTGCTAGCCGCCAGACCCGACTGTCGACATGTGCACATGGCCGATCATGCGCGAACAAGGCAAAGGCGCAGCGCGCGCCGCGAGCGAGCATCAGCATGTGCGAGTCACCGAGTCAGCGAGGAAGAGTGTGATGAGTGGCAACGTAAAACAGTTCTGAACGACCGCTACTATACCAATCCGCTGTGCACGTCATCGTCAACAGAATCGACGCGCGACCTCCAATCCACGGACGGCGCGAATGCCATCGCTGGCCATGCCGGCGGCTTGTGTGGCATGTAGGGGACCCATCGAGAGGTCGCCGAGAGATTGACGCTGTTCTTCGTGCTGAAGTGATGCGGCGAGAGTGGCCAGGCGAGTGGCGAGGGGCGCACCGGCAGCTGCTCGCAGCGCGGCGACCAAGTATGGCAAGTTCCGATACAGAAGGCGTCGTACGGCCGGCCGATGAGGCGAGTAGCAGCGCTCGCGACAGCGCTCACATTCGACGGTGCCTCGAGGCAGAAGACGGGGATTCCCAAGCGGGTCAGGTTGAGGCAGGCCGCCCACCACGACGCCTCTGTGATCGGGCTGTTCTTGAGTCGAGAGCACTCCGCTCCGGTCGTGCTGCGAAGGAGAGTGTACCCAATGTTGTGCTTGATGACGTCCTTCCCAAACGCGTACTTGAGCCTGGAGGCGAGGAGGCGCGCGCCGCTCTGGTCCTGCACGATCCGCTCATGGATTTGTGTGCAGCCGGTGCCGTTCGAGGCCGGGTGGGCCGGTTGGCGCGCGACGTTCGAGGCGCACGGTGGTAGCCGTAGTAACACGCCGTCGGCGTCCTGTCCTCGCTCCGAGCCGTCAGTCCCAAGGAGGGTACGCTCCACCAGCATTGCCGTTCGATTACACTTGAGCTCGTCGACCGTGTCAAAGTACGCGTGTGCAAGGGTGCGAGGCACGAGAGCGATGTGGTCGTTGAGGAGCGTGCGGCGTGAGACCACCCCCATTGGCACGTGGACATATTGGGTCGAAAGCTGCCCCAGCGAGGGCAGCGGCCCGAAGAAGATGAGGTCGGTCCTCAGCCGTAGGATCCAGTCGAAGCGGGCTGCTCGCCCCGTCTTCTTGAGCCGCTGCTCGTAGTCCGTCACCATCGCGAAAGCACGCTGCACCTTGAGCCACTGCATGGCATCGATCGGGTTGCATATCTTCTCGTCCGGGCCGACCACTTCGGCATGCGTCGAATATACGAGCTCAGTCGCGCACGAGCGGAGCGCCCACTCGACCACGAATGCATCGGTGATGCCCTCCCATCCCCCAACGTGCCAGCGAGCATTCACGCCTTCGTCGCGCGGCCGTTCGTGGACCTCGTCGCAGCGTGCCTGGCTCGATGGCTCGTTCTTGAAGACGCGATCGCCGCAGCGCTTCAAAGGTGCCGCGAGGAAGTAGAAGGTCGAGACTGTCGCGGACAGGCTCGGAAGGACGGCGTTCTCGAGCGACTTGTGCGTCACGTCCAGGGCGCGAAACGCGCCAGCAAATACAAGAGCGACGCGGAGTGCTGAATTTGCTGCCTTGGGTGGGCCGTGCAGCGGGCATCTCGGCGTCGCAATGACGGTGCAGCGTCCCCTGCCGAGCCTGCACACTTCAAAATTGCTGCTGCTGCCATTCTGAGAACGATGCGACACGGAGAAGCCGTCTTCGAGTGAATCGTCGGCGGCGGCACTGGATGAGTTGGCGGACGGCGACGCGAACGCTGCGCTGTGTGGATGTGTTTTCATGTCGAACACGTGCGGGATTTGGCAATTTCATGTTGGTGTTCCGTCAATTCGTGCAGTCAAGACGAGTGGCTCACATGCATGCAGGTCCTGCGCGTTATTTTACCTTGCCCTGCAACTCTTCTACTTTTAACATTCAGCACACATTCCATACGAGGAGACCGTACAAAGAGAAGGGGGGGACTGAGGATCTTACGGAGGGGCCGCCGCCAGGCCACGCCAGCCCTCCTCTGAAAGGATTGTAGATTAGGGGAGCCCTGACTATGTACTATGCCAGCTCCGCGTTGGTGGCGCCCGCGCGCTCGGCCTGCAGCAGGATCTCGTACGCGGCGGTCACGTGGTTGCTCGTGCCCGAGGCGGCGAGGGCGTTGACATGGTGCTGCACGAGCGCCGTCGGGCAGCCCATGGCCTCGAGCTTGGCGGCCACGGCCTCGTCCCACGTCGGCGCGGGCGAGAGGCCACTCGTGTCAATGGGTGGCTCGGTGGGGCCGGGTGCGAGCCACGGATGGCGGCACGTCTCGTCGATGTCGGCGCGCTGCGAGGCGCGCACGACCAGCAGCCGGCCGACGAGCTCGAGCGCCGTCTCGGGCGCCTTGAGCGGCTGATCGGGCTTGCCCTTCATGACCTTCTTGCCGAGGCCCTCCATCGAGTCTGCCTGGAAGGGGAAGTGGCCTGCGAGCATCGTGTACAGCAGCACGCCGAGCGACCACATGTCGGCGGCGGTGCCCGAGTACTCCTGCTGCGCAAAGATCTCGGGCGCGGAGTAGTGTGGGGAGCCACAGAGCAACCGTAGCTTACGATTCGTGGGGCCCACGTACTCGGCGAACCCAAAGTCGGCGAGGAGCAGCCGGCCGTTGGCGTCCAGGAGCAGATTGTCGAGCTTCAGGTCGCGGTGGGCGATGTGCGCCGAGCGATGGCAGTAGTGGAGCGCGCCGCAGAGCTGCTGCGCGTACGAGCGCGCTCGCCGCTCCGAGAGCGCGCCGTGCTGGTCGAGCACGTCACGCAGCGTGCCGCCCGCGGCGTAGTGCATGCACAGGCAGATGGCGGCCGGCGAGACGAGCACTTCGTACAGGCGCGCGATGTTGGGATGGTAGAGGCGCGCATGCAGCTTGACCTCAACGGCCGCGCGCTTGCGCAGCTTCTCGTCCGTCAGCTTGGCGCGCGTGAGCGTCTTGACGGCGACGCGCTGCTTGGTCAGCTTATGGATCGCGAGGCGCACCTCGCCGTACGAGCCCTTGCCGAGCACGCCGAGCAACGAGTAGTTGTCCTCGAGCTTCGAGTTCGGGTCGAGCGTCCGGCCGAGCTGCGGGTTCGCCTTCGCCGCCGCCAGTCGCTTGGCCACAGTGCCCGCCGCCGCGAGCGAAGGCAGCGCCGCGATGGGCGCCAGCTCTCCCAACGGCGGTGCCGAGGCGGCGCTGCCTTCGCCCTCGGCGCTGCCGCTCGCGCCGTCCTGAGCGCTCGCTCCCGAGGGCGCCTCCTCCCTGGGCGTCGTCGTCGTCGTCGGGAGCGCGCCCGCGTGCCGCGCGAGGGCGATGGGAAGGTCGCTCGAGCCGCCAGCCGCCGAGACCGGGCGCGCCGTCGCGGGCCGACGCGCACCCACAGCCGGCGCGTCGTGTGAAGAGGTGTGTGAAGAGGTGGGCTGGCCGTCGTGTGAAGAGGTGTGTGAAGAGGCGGGCTGGTCGGCGGCGGCCGTGGCGGGCCGATGAGCGACCAGCTGCGTGGCCGCGCGCGCGGCCGCCTCGGCGGTCGCAAGCCTGGCCTCGTGCTTCGCGACGCGTGCTGCCTGCGCCTGCCGCCGCTCAGCCTCGGCCCGCTCAGCCGCCTCCGCCTCCGCCATCTCCGCCTCCTCGGACTCACGCCGCAGCCGCGCCTCCTTGGTCGCCTGACGAGCCTCGGCCTCGCGAGCCTCGCGGCGCGCGACCGCCTCGGCCGCCAGCCGGCGCTTGGCGGCGAGGTAGCTGTCGGCCTCCTGCTTGGCGCGAGCGAGCGCATTGGCGCCGTCGCGGGCGGTGGCGCCGTCGCGGGCGGTGGCGCCGCCGGTAGTGGGCGCCGTGCCGGGCGCGGTGCCCGCGACGGCGCCGTGGCGCTCCTGCTTGGCGGCGCCGAGCGCCGTGATGAGCGCCTTGGTCGCGGCTGCCTGGGCCGCCACCTCTTCCCACACCGTCGTCGAGGGGGCCGGCGCTGCGCCGTCCACCATCGCGTCGTCCACGTCCTCAAGTCGCTCCGCCTCCGACGGCGTCGGCCGATGGCCCGCCACCCCCGCCCTCGTCCGCGCCGCCGCATGCGCCTCGCCCCACGCCGCCGCCGGCTGGCGGGGGGGCGGCTGGCGGGGCGGCGAACGCGTCGAGGGCGAGGAGGGGGAGCGCCGTGGCGAGCGCCGAGGCGAGCGCCGTGGCGAGCGCGGCGGCGAGCGCCGTGGCGAGCGCGGCACGCCATCCCGCGCCGCCCTCTCCGCCTCCGCCGCCCGCTCCGCCTCCGCCTTCTCCCTCGCCTGCATCCCGCGCTCCACCTCCGCCCTCTTCGCGGCCGCTTCCCTCGCCATCTCATGCTCCACGCGCGCTGCCCGTAGCTTGTCGGCGGCGATGCGGCGTGCGGCGAGCTCGGCACTCTTGCGCTTCGCCTCACTCTCGCGCCACAGTGCCGCCGCCTCGAGCAGGCGTGTCGACTCCGCCTCCTTCTCAGCCGCCGCGACGGCCTTGGCCGACTTCATCTCCTCCGCCCGACGCTGAGCTGCCTCAACTCGCGCCTCGACACCGCCGTCGGTGAGCGCCCACGTCGAGGAGGACGCACCGCGCCCGCCGCCGCCCGTGCCCGACGGCGAGCGGGGCGCCTCGCCGCGCTTGATCGCCTCCACGGCCGCCGCCGCCGCCGCACGACGCTGCTCCGCCCGCTTGCGCGCGGCGAGAAGCTTCTCCTCGGCACTCAGCTCCACTCCTGCGCCGTCGGGGGCGCTCGCCGTCCCCGCCGCCGCGTCGGCGGAGGCACCGGCCGTTGGGTGTCGTCGCGCCTCCGCCGCTGCCGCCGTCGCTGCGACCACCGCCACCGCCGCCGCCGTCGCCGCCCGCGGAAGCCCCAGATTCGGAAGCTCCGTCGCCGCGGCCGCCGCGGCCGCCGCCGCGGCCGCCGCGCGTCGTTCCTCGGCGCGCCTTCGCGCGACTGCGAGCTTGTCAGCGGGCGGCGCCGTCTCGGGCACCGCCTCGGCGGCGGCAGCCTCGGCGGCGGCGGCGGCCGCGGACTCGCCCAGAGCCGTCGGGTACGCAAGGTAGCTGCCGCCGTCTACGCCCTCGTCGGCAGAGGTGGACGCCGCCGCCGCCGCCGCTGACCTCTCCTCGCCGGTCGCCGACGCCGCTTCCGTCGCCGCCGGTGTGCTCGCCTTGTCGGCCGCCGCGGCCACCGGCGCCTTCTCCTTGCCAGCCCTCGTCGTCGGCGCGCCGCCGCCGCCGCCGCTGCCGCCCGCGGCACTCGCCGCCGTCGCGTCGCGTCCCTTGCCAGAGAGGGCGGCCGCCTCGCGTACCAGCCTCTCATGCAAGGAGCGGTGCGCGTGCAGCTCCTGCTGCCGCGCCGTGACGGGCTTCGTCGGCGCGCCCTCGTCCGCCTCGGCCGGCGCGGAGCCGGCCGGTTTGCCTTCGGTGACCGCGAGCAGCTCTTCTTGGCGTCGCTCGAGCCGTTTCGCCTCCGCCGCTCGCGCCGCCGCCTTGGCCGCCCCTAATTTGGCAACAGCGAGCCGCCTCGTGGCCGCCTCGGCCTGCGCCTCGAGCCTCGCTCTCTCCTCCGTGGCGGCGGCGATGCGCGCCTGTGCGGCGGCCTTCTCCTCGAGAGCCTGCAGCTGCGCGGCGGCCTCCTTGGCCCGACGAGCTTCCGCGAGCTGCGCGGCGCGCTCCTTGGAGGCCTCCGCTTCCCGCTCCGCTCTCTCCTTGATCGCCGCCTGCGCCTGCTCGAGCTTCTGCGCGTGCGCGAGCCGCGCCTGCGCCACCTTGCGCGCCGCCTCCTCGAACTCAGCCTCCTTTTGGGCGGCACGCGCCGCCCGGAACGCCTCCGCCTTGGCCGCCGCATCGCGCTTGGCTTCGTCGACGGCCGCCTTCTCCGCCTGCATCTGCCGCTTGCGCTCGGCCGCCTCGGCCGCCTCGGCCTCGGCCTTCTGACGCAGCGCGCGCTCACGCTTCACGCGCGCCACCTCCTCCTCGGCCTCGCGCTGCGCCTGCAGCGTGCGCGCGCGCTCGCGCATCGCCTCCTTGTGCGCGGCGCGCGCCGCCTCCTCCGCCGCGCGCCGCTCGGCCGCCTCCCGCTCCTGCTCGCGTCGCTGGCGTGCCTCCTCCCGCAGCCGCCTCTCCGCCGCCTCCTCGCGCTCACGCCGCTGCCGCTCCCTCTTTTCGAGCAGCGCGACGCGCTCGGCCTCCGCCGCGGCCGCGGCCGCCGCCTCCTCCTGCCGCCTCCTCTCGAGCCGCGCCAGAAAGTCCTCGGGCTCCGGCAGCACCGCCTCGCCCGCCACGCTGCTCGCATCCGGCGGCACCGCCACGGGCCGCCGGCCGCCCACCGCGGACGACGAGTTGGCCGTCGGGGCGGCCGTCGCGGGCCGCCGCACGGCGCTGCGGTTGGCACCCGCCGAGCCGGCGCGCACTGGCGCTGCCGGCTTCTGCTTCTGCTGCTTGGCCTGCTTGAGGTCGCGCACGCCGACAAAGGAGCCGCCGTGCAGCGAGCCCGAGATCAGCCCGCCCGCGAAGAAATCCCACTCGGGCTCGCCGCCGCCCACGCTCCCCGTCGATCCGGCGTTGGGCGCCGTGTGCGCCGCAGAGAGCAGCGAGAGCAGCGAGTCGGGCGATTCCTCAGCATCCTCATTGTCGGCTGCCTCGCCAAACAGCAGCGCGTACATACTGTCCGGCGCCAAAGACGCCGATTCGAGCGACATCGTCCACGGTCGCGCGGGCGGTTGGGCTCCGGAGGCGCGCTCCTTCCGGGGCGGGGAAAACAAGACTTTTTCCGTGAACAGATCGTCTACAGTGTGAATGCCCAGCGTGTCTCCCTTCCTCTGGGGTCGAGCATGGGTCCCTCCTACATTCACGAGATCTGCATTCGAATTCACAGACAGTTTCGAGGCAAAAACTTATGGAGTGCAGAGCGAGCGCCGCAGGAAGGGCGCATCGTACACCGAGTGCATCCGCGCCACAGACAGAGTCGTGGACCGCCGCCGGGTTCCTCGGGACCCTCGGCATCCCGGAGCTGCTCGCAGCGCAGCTTGTCGAGGTCGGCGGCCCGAACGAGCTCGGTGCGCTGCAATCGCTCGCTCGCTCGCCGAAGGAGGAGCTCAGGCGGCGCCTGACCTCGGGCATCGACGCTCTCACCGACCGCCTCTCGTCCGCGCTCGAAAACCTCGCCTCGGGCGCCGCGCCGACGGCCGAGCAGTTGCAGAACAAGTTTATGCAGGATGGCGCCGGGCTGCTGGCATACGGTGACCTGAACACCTTCTTTGGAGGGCTGGAGGCGATCGTGGGTGCGCCGCTGCCGCGCGTGCGCGAGGCCATGGCCGCAGAGCACACCCAGCAGCCCGACTCGCACCTCGAGTTCACGACGGAGAACTATGGCATCACGACGACCTCGGCGATCGAGTGGGCCTTTGTAGCCGAGAGCCGCTCGCACGACGCGTGGCCCGTCGAGGCGAAGCTCGTGCTCGCACGAAAGCCTGGCGGCAGCACGTCTATGCGCCTTGGAGAGGGAATTGCGGTCGTTGGGCTCGAAAGCACGACGGAGGCGGAGCCGCCTTCAAAGAAGGCGAAGCTCACATCCGTGCAGGCGCTTGGCAATGCCGTCGGAGAGGAGGAGGAGCGCCTGAACATGCGCCGGCGCGCGCCAATGCCGATCGACGAGCTGGAGCGGCATGTCGCCGAGCAGAGTGCGCGGTTGCTGGAGCAGGGCGAGCCGGCGCTCACGCTCGAGGAGGCGTTTGGCGCACGGCTGTACACGGGCCCGCTCTACGTCAAGTACAATGCGGTGCTGCGCGGGCTCAGTTCTGCGCGGCTCGACAGCCCGGTCCTTTACCTGCGCTGCGAGATGGTGCGGCTGTGCTGCTCCGCGGAGGACGCGGCATTGCACGCGCAAGCTGCCGAGGAGGCCAATGCCAAGCGCCTAGCAGAGGAGCCGTCGTTTGGCGAGCGCAGACCGACGGCGGCGGACGAGGCGGCGCTGCACGAGTACACGTGCGCTGCTTACGAGGCGGTGGTGCAACGCATCAACAAGTACACGACGACGCTGCACGCGCTCAACTCGGCGGTCATCAAACTGAGCAAGCTGACCAAGGCGTCGACGGTGTACCGCGGCGTCCACGATATGGTGCTCCCCGATCAGTTCTGGACGCCCAACAAGTACGGCGTGCGCGGCGGCATCGACAGCGCGTTCATGTCGACAACTCTGAAGCGTGAGGAGGCGATCAAGTACGCAGCAAGCGGGAGAACCGCTCCTCTGATCTTCGAGATCCAGCAAGGCATGATCGACCGCGGCGCCGACATCTCGTTCCTCTCGCAGTACCCATTCGAGAAGGAGATCCTCTTCAACCCGCTCACGGGGCTCGAGGTGTGCGGCTCGCGCGTCGAGGGCCAGTTGCTCATCGTCGAGGTGAAGCTGAGCATCAACCTGACGTCGCTCACCATCGAGCAGGTGATCGGCAAGCGCAAGAAGGTGCTGCAGGACATGGTGTTTGGGCTCGAGGCGGAGGTGCGTCAGGCGCTTCGCACGGAGGGTCTGGCCACAGCGTATGGAACGGAGAAGGTTTTGGGCGAGTTTCGCAAGGACGTGGAGGAGCACGATCTTGGGCACCCGTCCGAGTGGTACAATGGCGACGAGCGGCTCGCGGAGGCGCTGCAGGGGATGCTCTTAGCGCGGCGGCAGTACGGGCTCGGCGGGCAGCGGCGGACAAAGGCCCTGGCGGTGCTGAAAATGGACGAATTGAAACGCTGCGGCTTTGAGCCCAAGGCGTACACATCTATGGTGGTGGAGGCGGTAACGAAGCTCGAGGACTCGGACGTGGGCGTGCGCCGAGCGGCTGTGAAGACGCTCGGCAGCATCCTAATGGAGCCGGCGACGCTCGCGATGCACGGCGCCGCCCTCGTTGCGAGGCTCGAGGACTCGGACGCGGTCGTGCGCCAGGCAGTGGTGGCGATGCTCGGGAAGCTGGAGCCGGCGACGCTCGCGATGCACGGCGCCGCCCTCGTTGCGAGGCTCGAGGACTCGGACACGGTCGTGCGCCAGGCAGTGGTGGCGATGCTCGGGAAGTTGGAGCCGGCGACGATCGCGACGCACGGCGCCGCCCTCGTTGCGAAGCTCGAGAACTCGGACGCGGGTGTGCGCGAGGCGGTGGTGGCGACGCTCGGGAAGCTGGAGCCGGCGACGCTCGCGACGCACGGCGCCGCCCTCTTTGCGATGTTCAAGGACTCGGACGCGGGCGTGCGCCGAGTGGTGGTGGCGACGCTCGGGAAGCTGGAGCCGGCGACGCTCGCGACGCACGGCGCCGCCCTGGTTGCGAGGCTCGAGAACTCGGACGCGGGCGTGCGCGAGGCGGTGGTGGAGACGCTCGGGAAGCTGGAGCCGGCGACGCTCGCGATGCACGGGGCCGCCCTCGTTGCAAAGCTCGAGGACTTGGGCGCGGGCGTGCGCCGAGTGGTGGTGGCGACGCTCGGGAAGCTGGAGCCGGCGACGCTCGCGACGCACGGCGCCGCCCTGGTTGCGAGGCTCGAGGACTCGTCCGCGGCCGTGCGCCGAGTGGTGGTGGCGACGCTCGGGAAGCTGGAGCCGGCGACGCTCGCGATGCACGGCGCCGCCCTCGTTGCGAGGCTCGAGGACTCGGATGCGGGCGTGCGCGAGGCGGTGGTGGAGACACTTGGGAAGCTGGAGCCGGCGACGATTGCGATGCACGGCGCCGCCCTCGTTGCGAGGCTCGAGGACTCGGACGCGGCCGTGCGCCGAGTGGTGGTGGCGACGCTCGGGAAGCTGGAGCCGGCGACGATCGCGACGCACGGCGCCGCCCTCGTTGCAAGGCTCGAGGACTCGGATGCGGGCGTGCGCCAGGCGTTGGTGCCGACGCTCGGGAAGCTGGAGCCGGCGACGCTTGCGACGCACGGCGCCGCCCTCGTTGCAAAGCTCGAGAACTCGGACGCGGGCGTGCGCCGAGTGGTGGTGGCGACGCTCGGGAAGCTGGAGCCGGCGACGCTCGCGACGCACGGCGCCGCCCTGGTTGCGAAGCTCGAGGACTCGGACGCTGGCGTGCGCCGAGTGGTGGTGGCGACGCTCAGGAAGTTGGGGCCCGCGATGCTCACGACGCACGGCGCCGCCCTCGTTGCGAGGCTCGAGGAGGCCTGCCTCGAGGAGGCCTGCCTGCAACCGAAGCGCCTCCTCGAGCAAAAACCGAAGCGCCTCGGGCCAGCGTGGTTCCGTGACCTCTTCGGCTTCGATGAGAGCAGCACGTGGAGAGACAACGTAAACCACTTCCACATGGATGGCGATACGCTCGTGTGCAGGACCGCTCCGCAGTTTCCAAGGCAGTTCGTTGGGCGTTTCGAGTGCCCGTCTGTCGCCGAACTGCGCAGCAAGCTGGCCGCCGCACCGGGTGCGGCCGCGCCGTCGGCAGGCCTTCGTTTCGCGCACCTTGCCGCGCCGGCGGGCGTCGAACCGCTACACTTCGAGCCGAGTAATGCAGGTGCAGTCTTCCAGGCGGACAGTCAGTTCAACTGCCTCATTATGACCGGCCCCAGCGTGTCGCCCACTGCTGGCGTTGGCATCTACTTCAACGACAGGACGCAGGGCATCGCGTGTGCGCTCGCGTGCCCAGCCGCAACCGTGTATCGCAACTACCTCGTGCAGCACGATGGCAGCACAGGGCAACACCTCGTGCAGATTGACAACCTGAAGGCGTTGGGCGTGGCCGTCGGCAACGGCGACGGGCGCTACTGGGTTATGCAGAACGGCTACGCGATGCCGGTGGGTCGCGGCTCGTTGGCCGAGCTCGCCGCACGCCTCAGGACGGAGCCCAACCTGGTCGAGCAGGCCGTGGCCGCGCTGCGCGTCGGCGTGCACTGGGAGACCTCGGTGGCGCCGCCGCTCGAGCACCGTGTGTGCCAAGTGTACGCGTCCGCGCTGCCCTGCGCCTACGCGCGCGGGACGCCAGAGAGCGACTGGGAGCCCTTTGCGCGCCTCGTGCTGCGCGCTGCGTACGAGGCCACGCTCGCCGTCGGAGCTGTACGCTCCTTGGAAGCTGGAGGCGCGCGCGTCAAGTGCTACCTGACGGCGCTCGGCGAAGGCGTCTTCGGCAACCGGTACGAATGGATCCGCGATGCGATCTTCGATGCGCTCGATCTGTACCAGGGCTGGCCGCTCGATGTGGTGCTAGTACACTTCGACAGCTCACGTGTCGATGCGAACTGGGCCCACGACTTGCCGCCAAGGTAGCTGACGCCCCCCGGCACCCCCGCCCATGCATCGGCCGTCGGGCGAAGGCAACGCTCCGGCTCCGTGTTTGAAGAGTTCAGAAAGTCCGGGGGCGGCGAGCATCACCAAACACCATCACCCATCAGTCGAGATCGATCAGGGAGAGACACCACATAATATAACAGAGAGAGGCACTGGCTTCTGGCTTGTGGCTAGCGCTACATGTAGATGTACCACTCCGTAGTCTTGAGACTCTCGATTTACGAAGCATATGAAAAGAGATTAAAAAACTTAGGATTCCTAGCTAATTGCTGCGTTACTTGCATGCTTCCATCGGTTCCGTTCCAATGCGGCACGACAAGCGCCCCAAGCTGCTCTCACAGCCCATGACGCTCTCGCAAGCGCTCTCGAGACCTTGGGTGCAGACCAGGGTGCTGCGCCGCGATCAGGGCATTGCCACGTGCCTGGGCGAGTTCTGGTCAACCGCGCTGCGCTGTGCGCCCAAGGAACCACCCTCCTACATTCGCTCCTGCGCCCAAAGTTACACGCCTGTGAACCCAACGTGAAGGTGCCAGGTCACATGGACGGTACCCATCATGGAACCAGACAGGGGGATGCGGAGAGCCCAGAGTATGGGGATCTCTCCGCCGTTTGGGGGTTATGGGACTCCCCTGGGAAAGCCTTATGAGGCACCCTCCACCCTGTGGGAAACGGATTGAGCTGGTATGCTGCTCTTGCGCGATCGGAGCCCGTTGTGGATCTTCACACGATTCCTTACGGCGGCCCGTCGCGCGATTGATGCGCGTCACCGTCAGCTTTACCGACATGAGAGAGATGTGTCGCAATCATCAACCAACGCGACCCCAGGTTTACTTCCGGAGAAAACAAGACTTTTTCCGTGAACACACGTCAACTTTATCTCCTTTATTGTGCGCTGTGAAAAGCTCGTACGTGTTGGTGTGATTTAAATACCGCTCGACACGACGCGGTGGGCGCCCTGGCCGTCCCGCGCTTGAGTTTCGGCCTTGTGTCGCACCACGAGAAAAAGCGCCGCCTTGCAGACATGTCCGATGTTCTCGACCTGCCGCCGCTGCAGGGGGGTGATGGTGTTCCACTGTCGGATCTAGCCGCCCCAACGTCAAAGCCTGAGGAGACGCCAGCGCCATCGGCGCCTCAGCAGTTCGCGCCGCTGCCGGAGACCATTGCGGCGCCAAATCAGATCCCGGTCGTGGCGACCAAGGTGGTGGCCATGATCGTTCCAGCCGACGTCAAAGCTGACCGCAAGATTAAGTTTGTGGTCGATGGCGTCAAGTATTCGGCGGTGCTTCCTGAGGGACTGAAGGCGGGCGACACTTTTCGCGCACGCATCCCGGCCACGCCAATTATGCTGCCTGTGGTCGGCCCGGCCGCAGGCGAAAGCGCGCCGAAGCGGCCGAAGGCGGAGGAGAGCATGCAGCAAGGCGCGAAAAAGCCGAAGTTCGCTAAGAAGAAGCGGGAGGTCAAGAGTGACGACGACGAGGAGGAGGAGGATGAATCCAAAGGGCAGGATGAGATGGAGTCCCCTTTCGATCGCCTGGCCGCCGACGAGATCCACCAGATCCTGACGCTAACTGGCATGACGGGGCTTTGCGTCGTCATGCCACGCGTGTCGAAGGAGATGAAAGCCCATGCCGCCGCCGCGCTCAGCAGCATGGAGCACATCGACATTTCACCATACGAGTCTGTTTCGCATCCTAGCCGCCCGGATCATTTCACCCCGGATCATTTCACCAACTGGTCGGCGGTGGAACGCCGCTGTGTGCCAGCCTCTCAGATCCCGTTTCTCACCTTCGATGAGGACAACTTGTGGGCCACTAGCCCATGGCCGTTCTCGGAGGACGCTATCGAAGCAGCCGCGAAGATGACCACGTTTGTGGACAACTTCAAACTGGTCCTGTCAAAGACAACGGCGCTGAAATCGCTGTTCCTAGAGGCGACTTTCTATTTTTTGACGGACGATTGCGAACACGAGACAGTGCCTCTCCCTGCCTTCTCGCTTGCAACTGTTGCCTCTACTCTGCGAACGCTCTCGGTCCGCGCCAAGCCCTCATCGCAGACACTGCTCGACATTGTCTCCTCTTGCCCGGGGCTGGAGGAGCTCTCGTGGAGACTCTTGTCACAGTCCCGGTACGAAAGCGAGTACTCGCATCTGGTCCTGAATAAATCTATGGTTGCCGCACTCAAACACGCGAAGACGGCTTGTCCAAACCTCACCAAGCTCCCCATGTTGGAGGCTTGCCTATCTGGTCCTGACGGGTGGCAAACTTGGAGGCGCAGCTCAATCGAGGAAGTGCGCGCCTTCTTTGCTTTGCTCCGGTCGTGGCCGAACCTCGAGTACGCCGCCATCGACCTGGTGTACTCGGAGAAGGTCATCACCGAAGCCAAAGCCTTTGCCGGCGCACCGGGAGATTTCAAGGGGATTCTTTACATCCTGGTGATGGACATCGACAACAAGGATTTCGCTAAGAACAAGTTCACTCAGGACGAGGACGGGCGAAATTTTTTCGATCTGGTCAACGAGCCGCAGCTCAAGGTGCGCGTCGAGCCGATGTACATTTGAACGAGACCGGTACAGAGAACTCACTGTACTGACAACGCTCATCACGTGGACGCGGTAGTCCCAAGGTACCAGTACCCATCACACGACCCCTCAAGGGTCACGAGTCAGGGCGAGGACGGGTGCCGGACCTGCCTGAGGACTGGCGGCGTGTCGCATCTCCGTCTGAGAGTGGGGATGCAGGCCAGCCTGAGGACCGACGCATCCCCGTCTCAGGATTACGCTGCGCCGGCATCGTGGTCGATTCGACGTCCTCGGTGGATGAAGAATGATCTTTGAAGAACGTGTTTCTTGTGAATTTTTCTGACACCCGGGGGCGGCGAGCATCACCAAACACTGTCACCCATCAGTCGAGAACGATCAGGGAGAGACACCACATAATATAACAGAGAGAGGCACTGGCTTGTTGCTAGCGCTACATGTAGATGTACCACTCCGTAGTCTTGAGACTCTCGATTTACGAAGCATATGAGACGAGATAAAATAACTTTAATTGCTGCGCTATTGCATGCTTCCATCGGTTCCGTTCCAATGCGGCACGACAAGCGCCCCAAGCTGCTCTCGCAGCCCATGGCGCTCTCGCAAGCGCTCTCGAGACCTTGGGTGCAGACCAGGGTGCTGCGCCGCGATCAGGGCATTGCCACGTGCCTGGGCGAGTTCTGGTCAACCGCGCTGCGCTGTGCGCCCAAGGAACCACCGCCCACGCAGCCGCCGCCCAAGTCCTCCGCAGGCATGCTTCCTAGTCTAGGCGTCCACAGCAGGAGCGGCTCGAGGAGCGGCCTTGGCCAGAGCAAGAGCTTGCGGTGGGGCTCCGCCGACGCCGCGGCCGAGACGGGCCTGTGCCGTGAGGGCTACGAGCTGCTCCATGGCAGGCTGTTGACGGTCCTCGCGTCCGATCCGCGTGGCGCCGAATGCGTCGCCGCGCACAGCTGGGACGCCGAGCACCCCAGTCCCATGCCGTACATGTCGCGCGAGCGCTTCCTCGACGTCCTCTTCGAGCTTGCTACGGAGCTCGTGCCGGTAACGACGGGTACATCGGCCACAATGGCTGACGAATACATCGACTGGCTACTGACGCTCTTCGGGAAGGTGGCCGTGCAGGCGCCCATGACCGAGACGCACAAGGGTACCACCGTCGTTGGTCTCTTCTGGAAGTGGCGTCCCGAAGTGAAGCCTGCACCAGAGTTTGTACCGGGCTACGTACCGCCTGCCGCCGTGGATGGCGGCGACGACTCTGTTGATGGCAGCGGCAGCAGCGGCGGCGGCGGCGGTGGCGGCGGCGGCGGCGGGCGGCGCAAGAGCAAGGAAAGTGCTGTCGGCAGTTTCGACCAGGTAGCCGAAGAAGCGGCCGAGGAGACGGCTGAGGAGGAGCAGGAGGAGGAGACGGCTGAGCAGGAGGAGGCCGCGCTTGAACAAAACGAAGCAGCGACCGTCTTGCAATCACGTGCACGCGCTGCGCACGCCCAAAAGGAAGTCGCCCTCGAACGCGAGCGTGTGCGCGAGCGTCGGTCGGTGATGCCACCGTCGTCTCCAGTCATGACGCCCCCAGACATGACGCCCCCAGTCATGATGCAAGAGGGCACGTGGATGGGCTCGGAGGGGATGGGCTCGGAGGGGAACCCCACGTCGGAAGTGGGCGCGGCGGCTGCCGAGGTTCAGGCTGTCAGGACGCCGGCTGCCGCGGAGGTGGCTGTCAAGGAGCGCATCGCCGAGCTCGATCGCAAGGCGGCGACGGGCAGCCTATCGCAGGTCGAGCGGCGCGAGCGCAGGGCGTCACAAGACATGCTCGCCAGCCTAACCCAGGCACAGCAGGAGGCGTCACAAGACATGCTCGCCAGCCTATTCCAGGCAGAGCAGGAGGCGTCACGAGATATGCTCGCCAGCCTAACCCAGGCAGAGCAAGAGGCGTCACAAGACACTTTCGCCGCTCTCGACGCCGTCCAAGCTGCCTCCCGCCCGAACCCGAACCCGAACCCTCACGCCGCTCTCGAGGCCGTCCAAGCTGCCACCCGGGGCCGTCTAGCCCGGCGCGCGCTGCCCTCGCTCAAGAAGACTTTCCTTCGTGAGCGAGCGCGCCTCAAGGGCAGCAACATGAGCGCTCTGATCGAGCTAGTCCTCGAAGACCAACGCGACCAGCTCAAGCAAGAAGGCGCGTCCCGGCACACACTGACCTTCGGACTACACGACGCCGGCCTGCTGGCCCGCGCCGACACAGCCGACGGCAATGCCGACGGCCAGGGCTTGGCAGAGGGCGGTGGCGCCATGGGCGGCGGCGCGGCTGCTGAGGCCCAGGCTGTCGAGGTACGAATCTCCGATCTCGAGCAGCGGCAGGCGGCAGGCGAGCTGAGTGAGGCGGAGAGGGCAGAGCTCGCAGCCAGCGAGGCGAACTTGAGATTGCTCCTCGAGAGGGACGCGGCCAAGGCGGAGGCGGAGGCGGTCCAATCTCGCGTGGCCGAGCTCACGCACAAGCAGGCAGCGGGCGAGCTGAGAGTTGCCGAGAAGGCAGAGCTCAACTCTTCCGAGCCGAAGCTCGCAGCTCTCGAGGCGACGGCGGCGGTGGGCACGAATGGTGGCCACGCACGAGGGCCGCCCCCAGTCGCCGTCTCGCACGCTGTGGGTGAGCGCAGCCGCCACCTTGGCGGCTACGGTGGCAAGCAGCTCCACGGCGGCGACGCCGGCTCCTTTTCCAACGGCTCCGACTCGCCGCTGGAGGCTGGGTACGATCTCAGCCCGGGGGTTCGGCGGCCCGGGGCGCCCTTCCTGCCGTGGGCGCGTGCGCACAGCCCCACGCGTTCTACCGCGCCGCAGCCGCATCAGCCGGCGGCGACGGCGGCGCAGCCCAATGCCTGCATTCGCACAGCCGCGACGAGTGGGCCAGCCTACGCGCCGCACGTGCCGCCGGCATACCCGCGGCCGCTTCTGCAACCGCACGCGACGACCGATGGGAGCGTCTCGTGGTTCGACGTCGGTCCAAGATTGGAACAGATGCGCTCCAATAGCATGCCTCTCAATAGCATGCCTCTCAATAGCATGCCTCTCAATAGCAGCATGCCTCGTGCGAGTAGCCTCACGTTGATCCCTGGCGCGCATGCACGTGACGATCGCGTACTCATCATGCACCGCGACGGGTGCGGCACTGGCATGGGCAGCGGCACCGGCATGAGCGGTGGTGCTGGCATGGGTGGCAACACGGGATCAGAGAGCGGTGGCGGCATGGGTGGCGTCGACCGTTTGACGAGTGCGAGCGGCGGCGTGTACAGCCTCGGCGCCTTCCCCCGCCTTGGCCTAGCGAGCCGTGGCCTCCAGCGAGGCGAGGCGGCCGTACCATTCACATTCACAGGCCTGGCGAGCCGTGGCCTCCAGCGAGGCGAGGCGGCCGTACAATTCTCGCCGAAGCCGAGCCCGCCGCCTCTCACATCTCTCAGTTCATCCATCGGCGGGGGCGCGGAGACCGTCTCGATTGCCGCCATCCAGAAGGCGCTTGCCAAGGTAGCCTCCGCTGAGCAGGAGGCCTCGCCAGTGGCCGCCTCGCCCTCGCCGATCCTGTATGCGCCGCCGCCCTCGCCGCAGCAGTCACAGCGACGCTCGTCCCATCGGCGCTCGTCACAAATGGGCATCTCGCACCCACCCTCGGGGCCCAGGCAGCGGGAGAGTCACCAACGGCCATTCTCCGAAGTGGACGCTCGGCCGTTGACGCACCACGCGGCGCTAGAGGCTTCGAGGGCTTTTGCTTCCCGGGATGGAATTGGTGGCGTCAGCGTTCGCGGCGGCGTCCGTGCACGCGATGGCGCCAGTCGTGCCGTCTTGCAGCTTCCCTCTCAGTCGCTACAGCTGCCAGTGCCGGTGCTGCCGGGTGAGCTGCTGCCGCTGCCATCGCCTGGCAGTGGGAATGCGGAGCAGCAGTTGCGTCAACTCACCGAGCCCTTTCGGGGCGTTGCCGCCGCCGATGCGCTTCTCCTCAAGCCCTGGCCGTTACCCCCGATGCCCGCAGAGGGCATCAGCCACGCGCCACTTGCCCAAGTCGGCGGTGCGTCTGCTCCGTCTTCGCCACTACCACTCAAGACGAGCTTCAGCGCCGCCACGCTATCGCAGGAGGGTGTGGTAGTCATCCGCGTTCCAGCGCACGGCGGCTCCATGATGAGTGCCGCCATTGTTGTCAACGAGGGCGTGGCCACCTTTTTGAAGGGGGGATGGGTGGTCGCGCCGATCCCGCCTATCCAGAACGCCGCTGTGTCGCCGATGGCACATCCCCAGCTCTCCTTGCACGCGCTGCGGCGGCAAGCTCGAGACGAGCCGCCACCGGCGCACTTGCTCAGATGCGGCAGCGGGAAGCAGTGCATCCCACCTGGCGGCTGTGGGAAGCAGGGCAGCCCACCTGGCGGCTGTGGGAAGCAGGGCAGCCCACCTGGCGGCAGTGACCCCGCTGCCCAGCGGATGCGCCGACAGATCGAGCACGCTGGGGGTGGCGCTGCTGCTAAGTCGCCACTCGTCTCGCCCTCGTCGCCGCCTCGAGGTCAAACGAGCTTTGGCGCTGCCACCCTTTCGAAGGAGGGGTTCGTGCCCGAGCCCGTGCAAGCGCAAGGAGCCTCCGCGGCACGCGCCGCTACCTCTTCGAATGAGTTTGGGTCGGCCGTCGCGCCGTCTGAAAGTTATGATACGCCGTCTAATGCGCAGGGTACCTCCGCGACCGTTGCTCTGAGGGTGTCGCCGTCGACGCCATGGTCGACGCCCCGGCGTTCTGTCGAGACCCAGCCCGACGAACCCTCGGAGCAGATCACACCCTGGGAGCGCCGAGAGGTTCACACCCCGGGCATCTCGACCAGGGCCACGGCCAGAGCGGGGTCGTAGCGGAGCCTGGGAATACGTGTGACCGGAGCAAATTTTTAGTGAAACCAACTTACTTTTACTCAAACGTGGATGAGGGATTGAGACAAGGCGCGGCCACGCTCGATCGCTGTCTCGTCACTGGCTGCACACGCGACAAAATGCTGCCCTCTTCCATCCATGTCCACATCCCGTTCGCTCCAGTCGCCCAATGTATCTGCAATCATCATCCAATTGTCGCGGTCGGTCGGGTCGCACCACCTCACCCCTCCCTGTATCACACTAGCCGTGCCATCAGCCAAAACTGGACGGGCGTGCGACAGTAAGGGCAACTTTTCATGCTGGCCGTGCAGCGCTCGCACGCGAGCTGATGGCCGCACGGCACCGCAAGGTGCGACTTGGGCCCCACCATGCACACGATGCACGTAGTCTGGCCACCGATGGTCGATTCGGGCGCCTCGTCGTGCACACGGCCGGTGAAGTTGCCCACGTCGGCGAGCGTCAGAGGCCTCACCGCTGGCATCAAACCTTCAGCCGGTGCTGGGGCCGATGGTGGCGCAGGGGCAGGGGGCGATGAAGGTGCGGTAGTTGGACCACGCCTGCCACGCCCTCCACGCCCCCCTCGCCTGCCGCGGCCAGCGCTCTCTGCCACGGCCACGGCCGCCGCCCTCTCCACCTCCGCCCTCTCCATCGCCGCCCTCTCCGCCTCCGCCCTCTCCGCCTCCGCCCTCTCCGCCTCCGCCCTCTCCGCCTCCGCTGCTTGCCTAATCACCTCAGCATCTGCCCGAGCCCTGCCTGCCTGCGTGGCCTCCGCCTTGGCGGCCTTGAGCGCTGCTACCCGTACCGCCGCCTTCTCGGCCTCCTTTGCCGCTTGTACAGCCGCCGCGTCCGCGGCCGCCGCGTCCTTCTCTGCCTCCGCTACGGCCGCCTCTGCCGCAGCTGTCACCTCCACGTCATTCTCAGCCACAGGGGCCTCCGATGCAGGCGCCGCTTCTGCGGATGCTGAGCCTGCGGCAGGCGGAGACTGTGTGACCTCGAGCAGAGACAGCTTCGACAGGCTGGCTTGCATCTCCATCTCCGCAGCGTGCTTGCGACGCAGCTTCTGGCTCTCCTGCTTGCGCTTCTTGTGCAAGCGCTCGCGCACCGCCCTCGCCTCCGTCAACACACCCTCGCTCGCGAGTGCGTGGTGCTCCTCGATCGACCCGACCAGGCCCTCGTACTGCGCGGCTGCCATGGCCACACGCAGCGCCTCGTCGGCGGCGGCAGAAGGAGCAGGACACACGACGTCCGCGTTGCCAGCCGCCGCCAACACACCGTCCTCCGCCTCGGCGCTGCCACTTGCGGCCGCTGACGCACTCGCTACCGGCTCTCTCGCCTCGCTCGCCCCTGCCTGCTTGGCTTTGGCTTTCTTGCTCGCTTTCTTCGTGTGCGTCTGCTGCTTGTGCGCAGCCTCCGTCTCCTCTTCAGCCAGCAGAGCCGCAGCGGCAAGCTCGGCTGCCCGCTCGGCTGCCGCACGCTCCGCACTCGACACCGGAGCGACCGCAGCGATCGTCGTAGGTGCGCGGCCCCTGCTGCGCAGGAATCTTGCGATGACGGCGTGGCCGTGGGCCTCTGCGACATTGAGGGCTGTGCCGGCACCGCATCGCAATTCGGTGCGTGCGCCAGCATGCACGAGCAGCTTGACTATGTCGCCGTGGCCTCCGATGCAGGCGCGGATCAGAGGCGTGACGCCCTCCCTGTCTGCCTGGTCGACGGCGGCGTGGGCGGCGAGCAGCAGCTGCACGCAGCCGGTGTCGCCTGTGTAGCAGGCGGCCCACAGAGGAGTCATGTCCCCGGGGCTGGCTGCCTGGTCGACGGCGGCGTTGGCGGCGAGCAGCAGCTGCACACAGCCGCCGTGGCAATCGATGCAGGCGGCGACCAGCGGCGTGATGCCGTTGGCTGCCTGGTCGACGGCGGCGTGGGCGGCGAGCAGCAGCTGCACGCAGCCGCCGTTGCCTTCGTTGCAGGCGGCGATCAGAGGCGTGGCGCCGTTGCTCTTTGCCTGGTCGACGGCGGCGTGGGCGGCGAGCAGCAGCTGCACGCAGCCGTCGTTGCCGCAGGGGCGATGGCAGGCGATGTACAGAGGCGTGACGCCGTCGCCGGCTGCCTGGTCGACGGCGGCATGGGCGGCAAGCAGCAGCCGCACGATGTCACGGTGGCCTTCGTCGCAGGCGGCGTGCAGAGGCGTGTAGCCGTCGCCACTTGCCTGTTCGACGGCGGCGTGGGCGGCGAGCAGCAGCTGCACGCAGTCGCCGTGGCCTTTTTCGCAGGCGGCGTACAGAGGCGTGGCGCCGTAAATATTTTCCTGGTCGACGGCGGCGTGGGCAGCGAGCAGCAGCCTCGCGCAGTCGCCGTAGCCTTTGTAGCAGGCGGCCCACAGAGGAGTGACGCCTTTGCTGTTTGCCTGTTCGATGGCGGCGTGGGCGGCGAGCAGCAGCCGCACGCAGTCGCCGTTGCCTTTGTCGCAGGCGGCGTACAGAGGCGTGACGCCGTTGCCGGTTGCCTGGTCGACGGTGGCGTGGGCGGCCAGCAGCAGCTTCGTGCACTCCATGAATCCGAAGGCACAGGCACGCGCCAAGCAGATGCCGAGGCCGGCCGCGTCCTTCACGCATTCGATGAGGCCCACGGCCTTGGCCTCGTCGCCGCGCTGGATCGCGTCGCAGATCGCGTTCATGGTCCACTGTGTGGCTGGGCGTCTCCACTGTGCGCGCCCCACACTGCGTACAAAAAAGTTGCATTCTGCACCTGCATGCATTCCCTAAAGCCTCCTTTGTGATCGTCCTGTTCTATCCTTACCATGGCCGGGTCGCCGCGGTGGCCCCACGGAGTAAGTAAGTAAGTAAGTAAAAAATCATGCCAACAGGCAGCGTACACGTGGCGAGGGGGACACCCCCAGGCATACTAAGCGTGTACGGTGTTCAGCAATTCGAGTGTGGCCCCACGGAACATTCTGCGTTCTGGTCATTCTGCAGCATCATCGCTGTGAATTTATGTGATCCTATACTACGGGATCTGGGGGTGTTCAATCGTACTGCACATGTCCGTGGTCCATTTTGTCTGGTTCTTTCGTGTGCAAGTTGTACTTGAAGTCCGCAGAGGCCAGAGCGATCCGAGGTTGCCGAGCATGATCCAGGAAGCGAAAAGACCCGCAACGTATCGTTCCCTCCGGGATGACGTGCATGGCGGCGAGGCACTGGCAGTGGTTGGCTCAGACAGTGTTACCTGTAAACAGTGCTACACCTATCATGCAAATAGATCCCATCATGCAAAGGTACCCGCAGATGATGCACGCTCGCTGGAAGCCTATCAACTCTACCAGGCCGCCGCCCGCAAGCGGCCCCGTGGCTTCGCCTGCAGTGAACGCCAACATCGAGAGCGCCGCGATAGAGTCGGAGCTCTGATCCACAGAGAGGCCGCCCAGCTCCGCCGTGCGCACCATGATCGCGTTCACTGGGGTGAAGGCGAGCGCGCCGCCGATGCCCATCATGCAAAGAGAGCCGAGGGCGAGGCCGATGGCGCCTGCGCGAGTACCTTGCGCCAAGAAGGGCACCGGCGAGAGCGGGTAGATTTTTCCATGAGTATTGTTCCCTCCGATCTCGGACCATGGCTCCGGCGCCATCGTGATGAAACAGGCGGAGAGGATCGAAAGCCCGATGCTCAGAGCAGTCAGAGTGCCGAGACGCCTCGCCACCGGCCCAGCGCATGCAGAGCAGAGCGCGTAGGTGAAGAGCGAGGATGAGTACATGAGGCCGACCTGCAACTCGTCGAGCGCGTAGGGCGGGTTCGCGAGGAATGGCTCGATGGTCGGATCCAGGAAACCGACTGTGAACATGAGGATGTAGCAGACGAAGAGGCTCGAGAGGATGACCGGCATTCGCAGCAGCCGTCCCATGGCGCCGCCGCTGCCCTCTTCCACAACCTCCACGCTGAGTGGGATGATTGTCATGTAGAGTGCAAGCAGCCCGAGCGTGCTCCCCGAGCAGAAAAAGGGAGCCTCGTACCCAATAGCCTCGTCGAGGCCGCCGCCGATTAACGGGCCAATCATGATGCCCACACCGCGCGCGGCCTCGGACCACCCGATGGCGTCGCCGACAAGTTCGGATGGCACGCTGCGCATCAACAGTCCGACGGCAGCCACCTCCGAGAGCCCCGCAGCCAGACCCTGCACAGCGCGAAGCGAAGCGCACGCGACCACAAAGGCGGTCGTCGTGGTCGCCAGGTCGGTGAAGGCGAATGAAAATGCTGTGGCCGCTTGCAGAAAGCACGCGGCCCTCAGCACGCCAGCTCCGCCAAAGCGCTGGCACAAGAAAGGTGCGACCGGCGTCACCAACAGCGCCACAGCCTGATGGAGGCCAAAGAGCATGCCGGTGACTGTCGGAGTGCAGCCGTGACGCTCGGCCGCCTCCGGGAAGAATGGAACGAGCATCGAAAAGTTGAGGTCGCTGATCGCGCACACGGCGCAGGAGATCACGATCGGCACCACTTTCACTTTCTGCTCCGCCGAATGTGCGTCCCGTATGAGGGGGGTGGACACACCGACAGCCGGCATCGGCAACGCCGGCTCGTGCTAGCCCGTGCGCCTCGTTTGCCAGAGGCGCGCCTGCGCGATCTCGAAGCCGCTACGACGTGATTTTTGCTCCAAAACGCAATTTCCAGGGCGGGCAGCCGAGTGGCGCGTGTTAACGTTCACACTGGCGGCTCAAAAGATGCTCTGCATGCATTCAGTATTCTGCTCTGAGGATCCTTTGTGATCAAGCGGGGCATAAGTACGTCCTGTTCTCCTCTTTACACTCTCCAGGTAGCCTGCACAGGTAGCCCACTCCCCAAACCGAAACCGCTCGCGCCCCGGGGCTCACTCAAACTGGACGCGCGCGTGCAGATGCCGCGCCGCGGCGGCGTCGCCCGGGCGCGCGCCAACGTACCGATGCGCGTACACCATGCGCGGGTGCTGCCGGCGCACGGCGACAGCCTGCCCCCCGCCCGCGCCCGTGAGCCGGCGCGGCAGCCAGCGAAGCTCGGGCATCGTATGGTTGGCGGCCGTCGGCTCCCAGAGCGGCGACGCGTCCCGGTAGGCTCCAAAGCGCGGGTGGACTGTCTGGCCGTAAAAGTCGGAGCCGCGCCGCTTGAGCCACTCGCCCACCGCGTCGCTCAGCCTCGCGCCCACGCCGAAGCCCTGGAACTCGGGCAGCACGACTGTGCGGTGCGCGCGCTGTGGCCGATCGGTCGCCTCGCTCGTCGGCTTGCCTGAGTGAGGGATGGTCGCCAATCAAAGAGGCAATCAATGGTCATCAGCGACGCTCGCAACGGCTTGCCTGAGTGAGGGATGGTCGCCAATCAAAGAGGCAATCAAAGGTCATCAGCGACGCTCGCAACGACTTGCCTGAGTGAGGGATGGTCGCCAATCAAAGAGGCAATCAAAGGTCATCAGCGACGCTCGCAACGGCTTGCCTGAGTGAGGGATGGTCGCCAATCAAAGAGGCAATCAAAGGTCATCAGCGACGCTCGCAACGGCTTGCCTGAGTGAGGGATGGTCGCCAATCAAAGAGGCAATCAATGGTCATCAGCGACGCTCGCAACGGCTTGCCTGAGTGAGGGATGGTCGCCAATCAAAGAGGCAATCAATGGTCATCAGCGACGCTCGCAACGGCTTGCCTGAGTGAGGGATGGTCGCCAATCAAAGAGGCAATCAAAGGTCATCAGCGACGCTCGCAACGACTTGCCTGAGTGAGGGATGGTCGCCAATCAAAGAGGCAATCAAAGGTCATCAGCGACGCTCGCAACGGCTTGCCTGAGTGAGGGATGGTCGCCAATCAAAGAGGCAATCAAAGGTCATCAGCGACGCTCGCAACGGCTTGCCTGAGTGAGGGATGGTCGCCAATCAAAGAGGCAATCAATGGTCATCAGCGACGCTCGCAACGGCTTGCCTGAGTGAGGGATGGTCGCCAATCAAAGAGGCAATCAATGGTCATCAGCGACGCTCGCAACGGCTTGCCTGAGTGAGGGATGGTCGCCACGAACCCCGCGGGCACGTACACGCTCGCCTCGTCCTCCGCGTCGTGGCGAGCGTCCTCCGCGTCGCGAGCCACCGCCTCGGCGTCGTGGTGAGCGTCCTCCGCGTCCGCCGCCGCGGTTCCCGCCCGTGTCACCGCCGCCTCCGCCCTCCCGCCGAGCGCCACGCGCGCCTCGAGCAGGCAGGTCGATGCGACCGTTGAGAGCTGCGCCGTCTTGTAGTGGTAGCTGTGGAAGCGCTGCCACTCGGCGGGTGCGCATGGGCGTAGCCGCAGGGCGAGCTGTGGAAAGGGGAGGCGCACGCTGCCGCCGTCGACGAGGCCGGTGGCGCCGGTGCTGGCGCCGGCGGCGGAGGGTTTGGCGGCGAGAGGGTCGCTGATGACCTTTGATTGCCTCTCGATTGCCTCTTGATTGCCTTTGTTGTCGTCGGAGGGATTGGCGGCGAGTGACGCTCGCGCGGCCGCCAGCGCTAGCCAACCACGCAAGCCCATCGCCTCGTGAGCCATCGCCTCGTGAGCCGTCGCCTCGTGAGCCGTCGCCTCGTCCATCGCCTCGTCCATCGCCTCGTGAGCCGTCGCGCCCGCTGCCGCGCCCGCTGCCGCCTTCTCCACGTCCCTCGTCGCCTCCGCCTCGGTTTCGGCGCCCTCCGCCTCAGCGCCCTCCGCCCGTGTAGCTGCCGTCGGCTGGAGCCAGAAGCACGTGGCCGAGCCCGCCTCAAAGATCCAATCGGGCTCGAGGGCACCGCGCGCCACGTGCTCAATGTGGCAGCCCGCGAGCACCACCCCGGCGCATCGCAGCAGCGACGGCCGCGCAGCCGCCCCACCAGCGCCCACGACGGCGCCGCCGGAGCCGCCGGGCTGAGCTTGAGCGGTCGAGGCCCGCAGCGCGCCGCTGAGCGCGCGGCTGATGCGCAGCGTCGTGTCGCCATCCCACGCGGAGCCAAACTCGTCAAAGAGGGCGAGCCGCGCGCCTGATCGCTCGTCGTCCCCCGCCTCGTCCCCGTCCCCTTTGGCCGGCTCGGCCGCGCCGATCTCCAAGGCCAGCAGCGCCTGGGCACGCTCGCCGCTCGAGCACGCGCCGTACCGCCACGCGAGCGCCGACGGCAGCGGCGCGGCCACCGCACGCAGGCAGCGCGCCGCTTGCTCGGAGCTGCCAAAGGCGTCGCTCAGTCGGCGAGCGCGCCGCCAGGCGGCGCTCAAGACGGCGCTCCCGTCGAGGGCGGCTCGACCGAATTGGGCAGCGAGCAGTGCGGACTTGGCCGCGCCCGACGGGCCGGTCAGCACACCAAGGCGGAAGGGGCCGAGCGCGTCGCGGCTCGGGAAGGGCGGCAGCCGGCGCGCGCAGGTGCCGTCGCTCGGCAGGTCGAAGAAGGTCTCGACGATGCGCGTCGCCTCGGTCGCCTCGACGTGCGCCGCGAGCACGCGCCCGCCCCGCGGCGGCGGCGCGCACGCGTCGTGCTGAGCGGGAGGCGTGACGTCGTGGCAGAGGGCATCAGAGACCATCAAAGGCACTCAGGGGTACTACTCAGAAGTCATCAGTGCTCATCACCTGGAAGGGAGGCGCGTCGTCGTAGCAGCGCTGGGAGAGCACCCGTAGGCCACACCGGCGGAGGCTCGCGAGGAAGAGCTCGCCGCCGCGGGGGAGGTGCGATGGGGGGAGGTGCGATGGGGGGAGGTGCGATGGCGGCGCTGGCAACGGCGGGGTGGTGCGCGCCGCGCTCGCAGGCTGCGGCGGCAAGGGTGGTGGCGCTGTCGTGGGCGGTGGCGCTGTCGTGGGCTCCACCGATGGCGGCGGCGGCGGCGGCGGCACATGCTGGCTGCAAGCCCCTTGCGCCCCCTGCGCCCCCTGCGCCCCCGCCGCCTCCGCCGCCTCCGCCGCCTCCCGGCCCTCGCCGGCGCCTGGCGCACAAGGCGCCGCGCGCTCGTCCACCGCGATCCGCAGCGGCCAAGGCACGCCCGCCGCCTCGAGGCGCAGCAGCACGGGCGGCGCGTGCGCCCCGCGGCACACGATGAGCGCGTCGGGTCGTAGCCAGTGCACGAGGCGCGCGTGGGAGCACGCGAGCACGGCGTGCGTGCCGGAGCCCTCGTGGCGCAAGTGGCGCGAGAGCGAGGCGGCGCAGCACGCGGCCGAGAGCGAGTCGAGGTGGTCGCAGAAGGCGTCCATGGCGAGCGGCTGCCCATTGGCCGCGGCCCACTGCAGCCGCCACGCGAGCTCGGACCGAAAAGCTTCGCCGGTCGACAGCGCCGCGTGGGGCTGCAGCCAGAGCGGCACGGAGCCGAGCCCGACGGCGCTGAGCCAGTGGGCGCCGTCGGCTCCCAGGCCGTCGAGGATCGAGCGGCCCGACGGCCAGCGCGGCCGGCTGCGGAGCGAGGCCGCGCACCCGGCGAGCGAGTGAAGCAGCCGCGTCTTGCCGCTGCCCGTCGCGCCGACGATCATGAGGATGCGGCAGCCGTCCGGCCACGGCAGCACTGCAGACGAGTGGCCGTCGGCCTCGCGCGACCACTCATCGTCCGCGCCGTCCTCCGCCGGCCCAAGGGCGCCCGCTTCCGCCGCATCGTGGATCCACACGATGTCGGCGCCGGGGAAGCGCATCTCGAGAGGCACCGCCTCCGCGGGCAGCTCGTCGACAATCTTGAACTCGTTGCCGGCCCGGCCGGCGCACAGCTCGTCGTGCAAGGTGCTGCCGCCACGCACGGGCGCCGTCTTTGGCGCGCTGCCGATGCCGTGCGCCTCCCACGCGTGCAGCCGAAGGACGGCGCGGCTGCCGGCGAAGGTGCACCCAGCTTCGCCGCACGCGCCGTGGCTGCGCGCGTGCGCTTCGAGTGCGCGTCGCACGCGGAACTCGCGACCGCAGCACACGGCGGGCGGGTCGAGCGGCTCGTCGGGACGGGTCGATGGGGCGGCCACCATTGACAGGAAAGCGTCTCGCGTGAAATGAAGGTGGAGAGACAGTTTGTTCGGTCTTCAACCCCTTGTCGCATGCAATTGGGGAGAGGGGGGGGAGGGGGGGAGTCGTGGTCAGATGCGGGATTGGTAGCCAGGCTGCCCAGATCGGTGATCTTGGGATGTCGCGCTCACCAGGCTGCCATTTGTGTAGTTATTGATGAACCGCCAATCTCTACCAACGTGACCAAGTTTACGCCAAGGAACGTGTTCAATTGATTCTAATGAAAGGGTTGACTTAATGACTTTGGGGATACGAAGGAAGGAAATGGGGTTCGACTGGCCCCATCTCGCGATGCCGCCAGACCCCAGGGGGACTAGCACCGGCCGCTTTCCCACCTTGCGTGCGGCCGCGTTCGAACCAGCGGCCGTTTCCACGGCGACACATGGGGGCGAATGGTCGGCGACGGTGGAAGGATGGGATGTGCTCGCCAAGTGTATGGCTCCGGCGCGGCCAGCGAGCGCCGGCACGGCTTGGGCTTGCCAAGGGCTCCGTACGCTGCCCTCCCCACGAGAGTGGGCCGCGTCGAGTTCGGCGACGGATTCTAAGAGCTCGGCGGCTGCACCCTGGAAATACGGAGTCGTCGCCGCCGCACTCGAGCACGAGGTCGAACATCCCTCCGTGCGCCTCCTGGGCTTCAACGGTCTCGCTGAAGGTCGTCCTCGGATGCGCAGATCTCGCTGAAGGTCGTCCTCGGACGCGCAGAGCTCCCGAATGCCATCCGTGCGCACCTGTAGGCGCATCTCAGCAGAGGTTTCGTCAGAGGCACTCAGGAGGTTTCGTCAGCGGCGCGCAGGAGGTTTCGTCAGATGCTCTCATGAGGATTCGTCAGAGGCTCTCATGCGGTTTTGTCAGAGGCAATGAGGAGGTTTCGTCAGAGGCTCCATGAGGTTTCGTCAACGGCCTCATGAGGTTTCGTCAGAGGCTCTCATGAGGTTTCGTCAGAGGCAATCAGGAGGTTTCGTCAGAGGCTCTCATGAGGTTTCGTCAGGGGCCCTCGGCGGCATCACCTGGTGGCGTTGCCAGAGGCAGGGTAGCTGTGAATATTCACAGCTCCAGTACGGCCAGCTCTTCATCAGACGCACGAACTTCTTGTACCCCTTCTTGTCGGTGATCGATCGTTTGTCCACCGAGACGAGCGCCTCGACGTCGTCGTCTTGCAGCTCGGCGAGCGAGCGGCGAGAGGAGGCCTCGCGCAACCGCGATGAGACCCCGCCCTCGAGAGCACCGTTGTCGGCGCCACCCTCCCCGTCGTCGGGTTCGTCAGGTTCGTCGGGTTCGTCGGGTTCGTCGGCGCCATCCCCGTCGCTTTGCTCGTTGCTCGCACGCGCCGCGGCGGCCGCCTTGTCGCCCGTCGTCCAGCGCGGCTTCTTGCGCTCGCGCAGCACCGGCGCCGCCACCTCCTCCGGCGCGTCCCCCTTTTCGTGCTTCTCCGAGAGCTTGTCTGAGCGCAGCCCGCGAACGAGCCCGCGGCTGAGGAGCCACGCCGTCAGGGCCTCGCGCTGATCGCCCTGGATGATGATGGCGCTGCCATCCATCGTACCGCCCGTGCCCAGCGCCTGCTTCAGCGCGGTCGCGAGCGCCTGCACGTCGCCGGCGCAGTGCTCGCAGCGCGTGATCAACTTGTTCCATTTGCTCTTCTCGACGAAGAGCGGCACCTCGCCCGCTTTAGTCGCATGCACAAAGTACATGGGCGGCTCGCCGTCAGCCAGCGCGCTCTTGCTCGATAGGTTGCGCACCGCCTCTCGCGCTCGCGACACCGACAGCAGGGCGGCCTTTCTTCGCGCCGCAGGGCGGCAGCATGCGCTCGGCGGCGCCGACTAGCGGTTCCGTGGATCTCGTCGAGCCGGGACGGCTCTGTCGCGAACTCTTGGCCAGGGGCTCACTGGACCAGCGTGACGACCAGGGGCCGACGATGACTGCGGAGGCGCTGCTCGACGGCCATTACCGAGAGCACGTCTCCGCCCTCTTCGACCGGCACGCGGCGGACTTCGAGCCCCTTTTGCTCGGCTCGTTGCAGTATGAAACGCCTGCACAGCTCGAGAGGGCGCTGCTTGCATTCGTCGCATCCACGGGTGCGTCGGACGGAGTGCTCAGCTCCACCGCGTGCTTGGATCTCGGGTGCGGGACGGGTCTCGCCGGCGCGCTCCTCCGCAAGCACTGCACGGGCCACTTGTTCGGATGCGATCTCAGCAGCAGCATGATCAGGATCGCCGAGTCCAAGGGCGTGTACGATGCGGTACCCACCTGTGGTGACTGCGTCGCGTATCTACGCGATCAGAAAGCGAGCTCTGCGGATCTGATCGTCGCCGCCGACGTGATCTGCTATCTGCATGGTCTCGCCGAGCTCTTCTCCGCCGCGGTGGCCGCCTTGGCCTCGGGCGGCGTCTTCGCCTTCTCAACTGAGACGTGCCGCCTCGACGAGGTCCGCGGAGGTTTGCCGCCGCAAGGGCCTGGCTGGCTCGAGAGGGCGTCGGAGAGGGTCGCACACTGCGTGGAATACGTCCACTACCTCGTGGCTCAGGTGCGTGTTTCGAGGAGTCGGATTGCCTAGACCGATGGCCCCTCTGATGAACCTCTGATCGCCTCTCTGATGACCTCTGATTGCCTCTCTCTGTTGCCTGCCCTCCCTGCGGAGATCACCTCTGAGTACATCTCGGTGTGATCTCGCCTCTCCTGAGTGCCTGCCCTCCCTACGGACCTCTGAGTACATCTCGGTGTGATCTCGCCTCTCCTTTGAGAGCTGCCTCCTGTGAAACGAGTTGGGATTGCACATATTAGCTGATCACGTGAGGATCCCCTCATCTGGTGGCGCAGCATTCCACGGAGCTCACTCTCTTCAGCTTGGAGGAGACGGCGGTCCGCATGCGGTCCGGACCGACGCGGGGCACTTGACTTGACTTGACTTGGCGGTCCGGACCGACGCGGGGCACGAGATCCGAGGCAACATTGTCGTGCTGGTGAGGCTGTGAAGTGTGATCATCATGGTGTATCATTTTATATGATTTAAATTTTGAGACGGGTCGGGTCAAACGAGATAGATCGCGGCTAAGGGTTCCAAAAACGGTGGAATCATTTGATCTCAGATCTGAGCAGAGTCTGTCCCAAGATTAGCAATTGGCTCTGCGTGATCTGCGTTCTGCGTTCTGCTGGGATCGGGATTGCGTTCCCTTGGGCCTTGGCGGACTTCTCACGAGGGTGAGTGATCTGCGAGACCTCCGAACGTGGTAAACGTGCGCTGTTCATAGGGGAACGTCAGCACCCACAGCATTGGTGCATCTTGGCGTCCAACTGCCCCCCCATCGCCTCCAGATGATCGCGGTAGAACTTGTCGGCGGGGCCGAGCGACCGACGGATTGACGCGGTGATGGGCGGGAAAGCTTCCTGTTCGGGTTCGGGTTCAGAGTTCGTCAGGGTTCGTCAGGGTTCGTCAGGGTTCGTCAGGGTTCGTCAGGGTTCGTCGGGGTTCGTCGGGGTTCGTCATGGTTCGAGAGTGGGCAGGCTTCCTTTCGCGGCGCGGCCCTGATCGTCAGCACGGCTGATGAGGGAGGCAATCAGAGGCAATCAGAGGCAATCAGAGGCAATCAGAGGCAATCAGCGGCCACCACCTTTCGCGGCGCGGCCTTGATCGTCAGCACGGCTTGCATGAACTCCACTTGCTCGGCCGTTAGAAACGATGTGAAGTACTGCTGCATGTCGTCGCCCCGGAGCATGCGCACCTGATGAAAGAGGCAATCGAGAGGTCATCAGAGGCAATCAAGAGGTCATCAGTGATCGCCCTGGAGCATGCGCACCTGATGAAAGAGGCAATCAGTGACCCTCAGTGATCGTCAGTGGCAATCAGCGGCCATCAGAGCTGCTGGGGGTCCTCGCCCCGGAGCACATGTGTGCACCTTCATCTGCATGATCTCGTCGATGTCATCAGTCATCATCAATGGCAATCAGTAGCCATCACCTTCATCTGCATGATCTCGTCGAGGAGAGGCGTGAACATGGACCAGATGCCCTTAAAGATCCATGGAGCGTCGAGGAGCGCTACCTGTGAACATGGACCAGAGGTGTGAACATGGACCAGAGGTGTGAACATGGAGCGTCGAGGAGCCTACCTGTCGAGGCAATCAGACCAGACGCACTCAGACGCAATTAGACGCTCTCAGACGCACTCAGACGCACTCAGACGCACTCAGACGCACTCACACACCTGCGCGATGCGGTCGGGATAGTGCGACAAGATGATCGGGATCGCCTTCAGCCCCACCCTCGGGTCCATGTCCGCTATCCCGAAGCCATGCAAGTCGACAAGCATCACCATGTGCTTCGACGACGAGGGGCGGCACCTGATGAGTGAGGCAATCAGAGGCAATTAGACGCAATTAGACGCAATCAGACGCAATCACCATGTGCTTCGACGACGAGGGGCGGCACCACGGAGGTAGCGAAGAGCCTTCGGCGCCCAACTCGGCGCCCAATCCGCCCACGCCAGCCTGCAGGCACAACTGGCACCGCTCACTCGCGTCGTCGTCGCTTGTGCCTCTGCCGCCGCCCTCGCCCACGCCGACCCTGCCTGCAACGCCCGTGCTCGCGCGCCCCTTGTCTGACGAAACTGACGAAACTGACGTGATCGAGCGGTCCGTGCTCGCGCGCCCCTTGTCTGACGAAACTGACGAAACTGACGAAACTGACGTGATCGAGCGCCCCTTGCTCGCGCGCCCCTTGTCTGACGAAACTGACGAAACCGTCGGGAGGAGATCGGGGGAGATCGTGGCCGGCAGGAGGCGTGGCAGCACCTGCCATCGAGCGAAAACAGACGCCACCAGAGGTCATCAGACGCCATCAGAGGTCATCAGACGCCATCAGAGGTCATCAGAGGCAATCAGTGGTCATCAGACGCCATCAGAGGTCATCAGACGCCATCAGAGGTCATCAGGGAGGCGTGGCAGCACCTGCCATCTGAGCGCCACCAGACGCCAACAGAGGTCATCAGACTGCTCTCGCTTCGCTGCCTGGAGCGTTCATCTATCGCAATCAGACGCCATCAGTCAGGCGCAATCTCCGACGCAATCTCCGACGCACCTCGACGGAGCTCGCAGCAAGCACGTGCTGCTGCCGTTCCCGTCGGCGAGGAGTGAGCAGCACCTTGGCCATCACCGTGAGCGGCTCGTCGTCGGGCGCACCGCTCGTCGCATGGCTCGCCTCGGCGCCTCCCAGAGGAGCCATCAGAGGTCGCTCGTCAGCTACGAGGAGGCCGCCAGTGCTCGGCGCCGCCGCCGCCGCCGCCGCCGCCGCCGCCGCCGCGCCGGCAGTCGTCGACACCGTGTTGGGCATATCCATATTAGGCATATCCCGCGCCGTGTTGGGCATATCCCGCGGATGCACTTCAAAAGGTCCTTCGAAGACACTCTCCAGGCTCAGGATGCTGTGGCGGACGAGGGCGTCCGGGTTCTTGCCGTGCGAGCGGCCCGGGCACGCGTAAAACACCTCCCAGCCGCGCTTGTCGACGCCGATCGAGAAGAAGCAGTGGGAGTACGCGTTCTCTTCACAGCCCGGGCAGCACGGCGTCGTGCGCAGCGGCGGACCTGGCGACTCGAGGCCGTAGCTCTTGCGCCACTTGAGCGTGGCGAGCAGGTTCCTCGCGGCGGACGGGACGCGCACAGCCTTCACTTCCGTGCCTTTCAACGTCACCTCCGACTCAAGGAAGCGCAGTAGGCTCGCGTCGGTGCATCGGAGCGCCTCCTGCTCGCCGAGGGCCGCCAAGTGGTCTCTCATCTGCTTGAGGTGTGCAGCCGCGGCCGCACGCTTGGCGCTCAGGATCGCCTCGATCCGCTCGTCCATCGCCGTGAGCTCCATGCCTCGCGGTGGCGACGGGCGGTGCGTTTTGGAGCGAATCTCCTTTTGCAGCGTCTCAGATTTGTGGACGAAATCCCAAGGGCCCCAAGTGACAGAGGCTAATTGTACGTGACCCGACCACAGCTTGGAATAGACGAGGTGTTCCGCGTTGGCAATTTTAACGTGAACGTGAAGTCGAGGTGTTTCCTTCAACTTTTGTGCGCCGTTTCGCCCGCCGCCGACTCATCGGAGGATGCTCAAGGCCGTCACGCGCCAGAACCGCTCGGCGCCGCAGCTGGCCAAGAGGCTGAGTCCGACCAAGGACTCGCTGGGCGCGCCGTCGCTCAAGAGCGTCGACGAGGACGTCGAGGTCGCGATCGGGAGCGCGTCGCAGGAGCTGCTCGAGCAGCTGCAGGTGTTTGCGGATGAGGACGAGGAGAAGTGGGAGGCGATGCGGCAGATAGTGGGGCTCGGGCTCGAGTCGATATCCGGCTCGGTCCTTGCGCTCATCTCCCGCATCGCCGACGAGCTGCAGCTCAGCCTCAGGGAGAAGCTGAAGGAAGGCATCAAGGCGAATGAGGAAAAGCTCGATCGCGCGCGAAAGGCGGGAGAGATCAAGGTGGAAGAGGTGAAGGCGGACTACCGAGGACGCGAGCTCTCGCAGCTCGAGATCGAGCAGAAGATCGTCGAGCGCATCCTCAGCGCAGTCGGCGCCGGCTCTGGCGAGGAGAAGGATGGTGAGCCAAGCGAGATCCTTACGCAGAGGACCTCTGAGGAGCTCTGAGGAGCTCTGCGGAGCTCTGCGGAGCTCTGCGGAGCTCTGCGGAGCTCTGCGGACCCCTGATGACCTCTGAGGACCTCTGAGGACCTCCTGAGGAGCACTGAGGAGCTCTGCGGACCTCTGAGGACGCCTGAGAACTTCTGATGAGCACTACGATGAGGCATGATTGCGTCCCTCATCAGGTGAGCAAGGCAAGATCCTGCACGAGGCATTTGCGCGACAGGCCGAGCTCCTCGCCGAGATCTCGAAGCTGACGAACCTCAACGGCGAGCTGCGCGACGCCAATGGTGAGGAGCGCCAGATGCATGCTGATGGGCATCGGGGCTGATTGCATGCTGATTGCCTCCCTCATCAGGTGAGGAGCGCCAGATGCGCGCGAAGGCCGAGAAGAGTTTCGAAGAGGCCAACTACCAGCTGCAGGTGAGATGGCCTCTGATTGCCACTGATTGCCACTGATGGCCACTGATGGCCACTCAGAGAAGGGTTTCGAAGAGCCGACTACCAGCTGCAGGTGAGATGGCATCGGAGTGCCACTCAGTGCCTCACTCAGTGCCACTGCTGATGGCCTCTGATGGCCCCTGATTACCTCTGATTACCTCTGACGAACCTGATTCGCTCGTCGCAGCGCTCGGAGGACGAGCTCGCGTCGTACCAGTCAGAGCGTTGATTACCTCTGATTACCTCTGACGAACCTGATTGGCTCGTCGCAGCGCTCGGAGGATGAGCTCGCGTCGTACCAGTCCGAGCGTTGATTACCTCTGATTACCTCTGACGAACCTGATTGGCTCGTCGCAGCGCTCGGAGGATGAGCTCGCGTCGTACCAGTCCGAGCTTGCCGTGACGACGCGCGCGCTCGAATCGAAGACCGAGGCATTTGAGGAGCTGAGCCAGCGAAGCTCGCAGGCGCAGCGAGAGCATAACGCGTACCGCGGGTGGGCCGAGGCCAGCCTCGCTGTGCTCGCCGAGGTGTGATGGCGTCTGATTGCATGCTGATTGCCTCCCTCATCGGATGGGCCGAGGCCAGCCTCGCCGTGCTCGCCGAGGTGTGATGACGTCTGATTGCATGCTGATTGCCTCTGATTGCGTCTGATTGCGTCTGTTCGTGTCTGATGGCGTCTGATGACGTCTGATGGCGTCTGATGACGTCTGATTGCCGTCCCCTCCGCAGGTAAAAGCCAAGAACGCGGAGAACGAGGCGACCATCTTTCGGCTCGAGACGATGCTACGCAAGGCACACGTGTCCATGGAGCGTGCCGCGGGAGGGCCGCCTCGGCCCCCCGAGTCGCTCAGCACGGCGCCCTCCGAGTCGCTCACGACCGACATCGTCGATCTGGACGATCTGCTCACTGTCATTCTCGCCGAGCTCCAGGTGCGAGATTGCCTGCTTGATGAACCCCTTGATGACCCCCTTGATTGCTCCCTTAATTGCTCCCTTATTCGCTCCATTGATGGCTCCTTTACTTGCTCCCTTAATTGCTCCCTTTAATTGCTCCCTCAATTGCTCCCTCAATTGCTCCCTTGATTGCTCCCTCAATTGCTCGCAGGAGCTGCGCGCCCAAAAAAGGGACTGGCTCGAGGAGAGCAAGGAGAGCGCGAAGCGACTGCACAATCTCCAGGACGATCTCCGGGCGGTGCGTGCCCAGCACGACAAGGCCTTGGGCGAGATCCGGCAGCTCATGGGCGAGCTCGACGCGACGCGCACCGACCTGGCGCAGGTGAGTGCGACTGAGTGCGCCTGATTGTACCCTGAGTGCGTCTGAGTGCGTCTGAGTGCCTCCCTGAGTGCCTCCCTGAGTGCGCCTGAGTGCGCCTAATTGCCGCTCACGTCCGACCTCCTCCTTCGCAGACCTTCGAGCTGCTCCAAAACACAAAGAAGATTCTCGCCGCGACCTCGGCCGATCTCGAACAGACGAGATCGCAGCTCGCGACCACGGCGTCGGCGTTAGAGCAAAAGACGTTGGAGTGCGTGAAGCACGCGGCCCCCAAATCGAGTCGATTGCCTCCCGAATGGCCTCCCTCATTGCCTCCCTCATTGCCTCCCTAATGGCCTCCCTCATTGCCTCCCTAATTGCCTCCCTAATGGCCTCCCTCATTGCCTCCCTAATTGCCTCCCTAATGGCCTCCCTATGGCCTCCCTAATGGCCTCCCTCATTGCCTCCCTAATGGCCTCCCTAATTGCGTCCCTCATCAGGTGCGCGAGGCAAGCGGCCCAAATCGAGACGATGCGAGCCAATTACGAAGCGTCTGCACGCGAGCACCTCGCCACCAAGCGCGCGCTCGAGGCGCAGCTCAAAGAGGCTCATGAGAAAGCGGGCGCTCTGAGCCAGCAGCTCAACGACCGATCATCGTGCGTGAATGCCATTGATGAGCGCTGATGAGCGCTGATGAGCGCTGATGAGCACTGATGAGCACTGATGAGCATTGATTGCGATCGAGTGCCTTTTCCCCACAGGTACGTGTCGAGCCTCGAGGAACGGCTGCAGAACTTTGGCAAGGACTCGAAGGCGAAGATGGACGCCGTCCAGAAAGACTTTGACATTCGAGCGGCAGCGGCGGAGGCAGAGGCGGAGAAGCTTCGGCGGCGCGTGGCCGATCTCGAGGGCGAGAGATCGCAATTAACACATGAGCTGCAGCACGCGTGGGACCTGATGATGTCCTCCCCGGACGACGTGAAGGTGTCGCCGATTGCCTCTCTAGTTCGCCCAGCTGAGTGCCTCTCGAAATGCCTCTGAGTGTGTCTGATTGCACCTCTAATTTCGTCAAGCGGCCCTCGGAGATGCGCTCCAACATGATTGCCTCCCTAATTACCTCCCTCGTCAAGCGGCCCTCGGAGAAGCGCTCCAACATGATTGCCTCCCTAATTACATCCCTCATCAAGCGGCCCTCGGAGAAGCGCTCCAACATGATTGCCTCCCTAATTACATCCCTCATCAAGCGGCCCTCGGAGAAGCGCTCCAACATGATTGCCTCCCTAATTACCTCCCTAATCGCCTCCCTCATTACCTCCCTCATTACCTCCCTGATTACCTCCCTGATTGCCTCCCTAATCGCCTCCCTAATCGCCTCCCTGATTGCCTCCCTCATTGCCTCCCTGATTGCCTCCCTAATTGCCTCCCTAATTGCCTCCCTAATTGCCTCCCTAATTACCTCCCTCATCAGGCGGCGCTCGGCGAGGCCCTCCAATCGTCTCACGAGGCATGGGATGCGCTCTCACGGATGCGCGAAGCTTCGAAACACGAGCGCTCCATGCTCGTCAAGTCGTCGCTTCATTCGCTGCTGCAGCTGCGCGACCACCTCACAAGCCAATTGAGTGGGCTTAAGGTCGCGGATAAGCCCGCGAACGCGAGCGGTGACCCGGCGGACGAGAGGGGCGCGCAGCAGCACCGCTTCGTGCGCAACCCAACCAACCGAACGCGATGGGGCATCGTGTCCGAAGGTGAGTGCATCTGATTGCCTCTAATTGCATCTAATTGCCTCTGATTGCCTCTAATTGCCTCTGATTGCGACGTTGGGGCATCGTCTCCGAAGGGGCCGACTTTGGCGAGATTGCATCTAATTGCCTCTGATTGCCTCTAATTGCCTCTGATTGCGACGTTGGGGCATCGTGTCCGTAGGGGCCGACTTTGGCGAGATGGTGGTGCGTGTGGAGGTCAACCCGCCGCCGCCGCTGGCGAAGGCGACGCCCATCCATCCAGAGCCTACATGGAAAGGTGAGTGCATCTGAGTGCATCTGATTGTATCTGATCGCATCTGATGGCATCGGATTGCATCTGATGGCATCGGACTGCCTCTTCTTGATGGCCTCTTGATGGCCAGCCACGCTGAGTGCCACCTGATTGCCCCCCTCATTATCAGGTGCCCCGAGGCAAGTCCGCAATTCAATCCCGACGATGAACGTCAGCGCCCAACCGTCGGGCATGGACGAGCCGTTACGGACGGCCTCATACTTGCCCGAAAAGGAAGGGGGCGCCGAGTCGGGCGCCGACTCCTCCTCTCCCTACGCGGCGCCCGACGCGGCGCCCTGGACCAACGCCGCCGCCATCGGCGGCGCCGCCGCCGCCATTGGAGCCGCCGCCCAGGACGGCGCCGCCATCGGCGCGGGCCACACAGCCCGTGGTGGACTGCCGCCCAGGACGGCGCTGCGCGGCGCCGTCGCGGGCAGCACGAGCTCCATGGGGGCGCATGTTCAGGCGCGCAACCGCTCGCCTTTTGGGGCGGACGCTCCAAATATGGGTGTGAACCGCTCGCCTTTTGGGGCGGACGCTCCAAATATGGGCACGGACGTTCCGAATACGTTTGTTCCAAATATGGGCGTGAACCCGGCCGTTGTCGTCGCGGGTGCGCGCGTCATCGGCGCACCCGCGACGCCCGCCACGACGCCGAGCGCTCAGCACGGCGCTCAGCACGGCGTGAGCTTGCCCAGTTTGGGACTCTCGCGCTCGACGCCCACGATAGCGCGCGGCACGCTCGCCCAAGGCGGCGTCGTGGTGGGCGCCTTAAGGACAGGGGGGTCGCCCCGCGCCGGCGTGGGCAGCAGCAGCAGCAGCCATCCCCCCGCCGCGCCGCCGAGCGGTGCCCACGGCGGCGCGACGCACCCCGGCCTCAAGCTGACGCCGGTGCACAAGTCCCGCCGGCAGCAGCTCGCCGAGCACAGGCCCATCGCCTTCCCCGGATCTCCCCACGGCCTCCCGGGGCCTGACGGCGCGCCGCCGCCGCATGCGCCCACGACGGCGCTGGGTCAGGCAGGCTCCCCGGGTTTCGTCAGGGAGAGTCCGGGCCAAGCTGGGGGCTACCCGGCGCGCGTGCCTTCGCCCACAGCGGCTCAGTTGACTGAGGCTGTGGGAGGCGTGGTCGGCAGGAGCCGGCCGCTCAACGTCTGAACCGAGCGAGTGATGGGCACCTAGTCCTAGAGCGTGGTGCCTGGAGGGCCCTAATACCGTAGAGTGTGCACCGACGACCGAGCGAGTGGTCTGATCTACTGCGCGATCCCACTGCGGGAAACACTGCGGAAAAGGGCTACGGTCGGTTGTGCGAAAGTAACAAAGAAAGTACACACACACAGTGCACCGACTTACGCACCGTCGCCGCGCGACCGACAGCGATACGTACTCGGTCTGTGGCGAGGAAGAGCGTCTACACGACCGAGTCTGAGACAGTCTGCATGCCTCATGCGGCGGCTCGGGAGCGGCAGGCTCGCTACGGCCCCTCATAATGTGGCCGGCGCCACCACGATCTTGAGCTTGTGTGTCACCTCCTTGTGCAGCTTCACCTCGGCCGTCCCCGTGCCCACGCCCTTCATCGTAGGCGGCTCGATGTCCTTCTTGTCTACGACGAGGCCCGCACGCTCCTTGATCGCATCGGCGACCTCCGCCGCGGTGATCGAGCCGAAAATGGCGCCGTCACGGCCCACGCTCTTCTTGATCAAGCAGCCCTGCTTGCCGAAGACGGCATCGAGCTTTTTGTCGGCATCAATGGCGGCATCCTTTGCCGCCTTCGCCGCTGCTGCGTCCTTCGCCGCGTTGGCCGCAATGTCCGCCAAGATCTCGGGTGAGGCGATCACGCCCAGCCCGCCCCGAACGACGACGTTCTCCGCATACGCCGGCGCCACCAACACGAGCTCGCCCTTGTTGCCGATGCCCTTGATCGTCTGGCTGAGCACGACCTGGACCTTTTTCCCCGCCGCCTGTTTCTTGGCCATCATGACGGGCGCCGGCGTAGCTCGTGCAGCTACTCGCACGCACGGCAGCGGCGCGCTGACCACGTGATAGCATTCGGCGACGGCGATCAGGACGAGCGCCAGCAGCGTGCTGAAGCGAGGATGCGTCATCGCACAGCGACGGAAGCTCGGGCAACGAGATGACACCCGTTTTCCAAAGTTCACATCATGTTCACACATCGAAGACCGATTATCCAGGATCTGTGTGATTGTGCTGATGTTCCCACATAACCATGGTCTGTACTCTGTAGGAGAAGATCACAGTGAAAACTTTGTGTGAGAACATCTGTGTGAGAACTATCAATTGAGAACTATGATGTATGATCTGTGAGCCCGGGACGACGACGGCGCGACACGCGGACGAGTGAGCATTTTCTAGTGACGACTGACGAGTGAGAGTGTGTGAACGGAAAGAGGTGGCGCAGTGCCAGTGGCCGCGCCGATTGAGGCGAGGGACCGGCTCAGAGCGGTGGAGCGATAGGCCAGATGACGCGCGCGACTGCGGCGATGTGACGGAGTCACGAGAGCGCCGCGCGGATTGAGGCAAGGGGTCGACATGTGATGACATGTGGAGCCGGAGCGCGGCCGCATGAGATCTCGCAGCGAAACATGAAAGTCGCGCGGCGTAAACGATCCTAGATAGTAGTATAGTCTCCACATGTCCGGTCAAGCTGCTGCCCTCAAAACGGGCGCGCAGCGCTCAAACCCCCGCAACCGGTCGCGTTCGCTCGCAAAATGCGCCTTGAGTGTTTCGGGCACGTCGAGCCCCACCTCGTACTGGAGCTCGAGCGTGTGGTTGTGCAGCTGCGGGTTCCAATAGACGGCAAACTCGGAGAGCGCCGAGGCGGGCTTGATGAGCAGGTTGGCGCACGAGAGCAGCAGCGCATCCACGAGCGCGTCCTCGCCCTTTTTGTACGTGTCCGCCACCTTGCGATCGATGAAGACGTTGCGCTCCGAGCGCAGCGCGTCGTAGACGACGAGCGTGTCGGGGTAGCGGCGGCGCATCTCGGCGAGGAAAGCCGGCGAGTCGGTGGCGAGGAAGATGAGCGCGTCGGGATGGCGCGTGAGGTACGCGCCCACGAGCGGTTGGTATTCCGCAGGCCCGATGATGCGGCCACCGATATTCTTGAGCTTGTCGGTGCCACGAAGGTGCAGGCCAAGCAGTGGCCGTTCGGAACCGCGCGCGAGTATGTGCTCGCGGTAAAACGTGCGCACGACGTGCAGCGGCGGGGGCTTGAGACGAACGGGACCCGAAAGGAGCCGGTAGGCGCGGCTGCGCATCGTCCAGTGCCATGGCTCATCGTATCGCCAGCGAGGTAGCTTGAGATGGCGATGCACGCCGTGCGGATAGGTCTGTATGGACTCGGGGTCCAGATGATGGAGGTTGAAGAGTTGCTTCGGCGTGAGTAGCACGTCGGACGCGCTCGGCACCACCGCTGGTGCGACGGGTAGGAAAAAGTAGTCCCACACGTTGGTTCCGTGCGCGGCGCTGTAGTAGCGGTTGATGCGGCCGTCGCGGCAACGCTCTCCAAAGTCCACGTGGGCGGCGTAGCCATGCGACTCGGCGTAGATGAGCTGGTTGAGCGCGTAGATCAGCAACGCGAAGAAGCCCGCGCCGCAGTCCTTGGCCGTAACACGGAGCGCCGGACGCGCGAGCGCGGTGGCGTTCATGGTGGCGGTAAAGTTATTGCCGCAGCGCGGCAGACTACGAAGTCTCGATGTCGGTTTGCACGCGTTGCGAGCATTGACGTGCGTGTATCTCTAAGCTTTTGAGGTACTTGCACTTCGCGAACTTGGGTTCGTCAAGTTTCTCGAAACGTCTTGTGACAATGATTACGCGGCGCAGGTTGGCGCCTCTCAGCAGGTCGCTTCATCCATTGACAGGTCCATCACCGTCATCCACGCTGACAGATGCGCGCACTGCTAGTTCTCGCGGTCCTAACGCTGCGAGGCGTGAGCGGGTTCACCACGAGCGCTGCGAGCGGCTTCGCCACGGGCACCTCCGTCGCCTCCGGCGCGGCGGCCGTCGCTTTGTCCCATCGGCGCTCGGGCGCGCTCGCGATGCAGGAGGGCGAGTTCAAGGGCGTCGACTACGTGCCTCCGCAGACCACCTCGAAGCCCATTCGCCCGACCAGCCCGGGCATGTCGCCCTGCTCGATCAAGGTGATCGGCGTCGGCGGTGGCGGCGGCAACACGATTAATCGGCTGGCCACGCCCGGCGATTTGGAGCGCTCGACCTTCCTGGAGTACGTGGCATGCAATACGGACGTGCAGGCGCTCGCGGGCTCGATGGCTGACACGACGATCCAGCTGGGCAAGAATCAGGCGCGCGGCCTCGGCGCGGGCGGCATACCCGCCGTCGGGCGCGCCTCGGCCATCGACGCAGCGGCAGAGATCGAGCAGCTAGTGGCAGGGACGGACATGATCTTCGTGACCGCGGGCATGGGCGGCGGCACCGGCTCGGGCGCCGCCCCGGTGGTCGCCGAGCTCGCCAAGGCCGCCGGCTGCCTGACGGTTGGCATCGTGACGAAACCCTTCAGCTTCGAAGGACGACGACGGATGAACCAGGCCATCGAGGCCATCGAGGCGCTCGAGGCCCAGGTGGACATCTTGATCGTGGTCTCGAATGACAAGCTGCTCGAGATCGTGCCCGAGGGGGTGCCGCTGCAGGAGGCCTTCTCGATGGCGGACGAGATTTTGCGCCAGGGCATCACCGGCATCTCGGACATCGTGATCAAGCCCGGGCTGATCAACGTCGATTTCGCCGATGTGCGCCGGGGCTGATTGCATGCTGATTGCCTCCCTCATCAGGTGCGGGCCGTGATGACAGACGCTGGGCCGGCGCTGAGTCTGATTGCATGCTGATTGCCTCCCTCATCAGGTGCGGGCCGTGATGACAGACGCTGGGCCGGCGCTGATGGGCATCGGGCGCGGCTTCGGTAAGACGCGTGCCCGAGACGCCGCTCTCGCAGCGATCTCATCGCCGCTGCTCGACTTCCCAATCGAACGGGCCAAGGGCGTCGTGTTCACCATCACGGGCAACAGCGACATGTCGCTGCAGGAGGTGAACGAGGTCGCGTCCGTGATCTCGAATATCTGCGCGGAGGATGCGAACATCATCTTCGGCACCTCGGTTGACGAAACCTACGGAGATGAGATCTCGGTCACTGTGGTCGCGACGAGCTTCGATGTGCCCCCGGAGGCCGTCGTGAACTCCGCCAGCTGTCTGATTGCCTCTTGATTGCCACTGATGGGCTGTCTGATTGCCTCCCTCATCAGGTGCCTCCGGAGGCCGTCGTGGCATCGTCTCGATCGAAGGCGGATCCGTACGTGCCGCCGGCGTATGCGCCGCCGCCCTCCCGCTACACGCAGCCGCCGCCGCCGGCCAAGCCGCCGCCACGCGGTCGCTTCTTTGGGCGCTTCTGAGCCCAAATTTGGGCGCTTCTGAGCCCAAATTTTGGCACTCCTGAGCCCAAATTTTGGCACTCCTGAGCCCAAATTGGGCGCTTCGGTGCCCAAATTTGGGCGCCATCCAACCCCAATTTGGGGTCCGAGCCCAAATTTGGAAGCCCTCGATGGCTTTATGGAGCCCCCAACGTTGTTTCGGCTTGGCGCGCGTGAACTGTGGAGCTGGGTCGTGAACACGTGGCGCCCCTGCCTGCCTCTAGTTTCAAATATGGACGCCTCCGTGAGGGAACTCTCTCGTGCTGTTCTGATCTGGGGATGCAGCAGATGACCGCAAGTCTTTCTCGTCTCTCTCATGTGAACGTCAATGATGTCTCGTCTGGCGCCATATCCTCGCATCACGGTTCGCGCATGAACTATGTGTGTGCGTATCTGCGTGTATCTGTATGCCGCGGGCGACCGTCCATCGTGTACACGTCGGTTCGCCGGTGAGTTCTGGCGCATATGAAACAGTTGGACCGCATGGGCCATGTTTTAACTGTTTTCCCTCACGCTCCGAGAATCGAGAATCTTGTAGTTATTTAGTTACATTTCGGTCGCCGTGCTGTTCCAGTCCGTGCGCCGGGGTGGGTCCACTCCTGCGTCCTGGCTCTGACCTCTGTCCACTGGCTACGGCCTACGCTCACGTCCATCCTCCTCCTTTGATCTATTCATCTTCAGTCGCACGAGAAGGAACTTGTTTAGAGCTTGACCTTTTGTGCTCCAACGTGTGTTTCGCACAGTTGGACAGTAGCCAAGTTTTGCAGGGTCAAACTTCAATACAAACATGAACAAAGTCCTCACTTTTAAAATGAAAAGGTTTGCGCGGCAAAAAGTAGATGACACGTCAGCATATAGCACAACTGGCTTCGACCACGGGACCTGTGGCTGTGAGTCTTGCCGAGATGGCAATTTAACGTGAACGTGTGAATTGAAAACAGGACCACACAGTACAGCGGCGCTCATGCAGGCGCGTCCCCGGGGGGCGCGCTTACATGACTACTGGCAACAGGCCAGCAAGCGGGGCGCCGCTAAGGAGGTGATATTTCCTGGATTTCGCCCAGATGACGACGGGGATGAACGTGTACATGAACTGGCGTTGGAAGCACAGTTCCTCGAATGAAAATCTCATATCGGAGATTAGAATACAGATTTTGGGCGATCTTTAGATTCAATCCAGAGCAGGGCAGGCTCCGAGAATCTGGTCCTGCGCGTCGACGGATGCGCGCCGCACGCGACGTGCAGGCGCGGAACGCGTTCGTCGACCAGCACCGCGGTAGGCTCGAGGCGGCTCTCAGCGCCGCCATCAATGCGCTGGCCGACGCGCGGCCGGAAGGGCCGCTCACCTATCTGGGGCGCTGGCTGCTCGAGCAGGGGGCCAAGCAGGGCGAGACGCCGCCGGTTGGCGAGGTCGATGCCCGGTCCGAGGTGCCCGAAGCGCTCCGGCCGCTTCAAAAGAGGGCGGCCGAGGCGCTGGGCCCCATCAAGTCGGCGGCGGCCACGGAAGGCGACGACGAGCACGCGGCCAAGCTGCCCGAGGCGCTCAATACATTCAAGACACTGGCCAAGACCGAAGCCATCGAGGCAGCGTGCGCCCGGCTGCACGAGCTCGAGCTGAACGTGGCGCGCGACCCAGACTCCGAGGAGGCCGTCGGCGCGCTGGGTGCGCAGCTCGTCGCGGTGGATCAGGTGATGGCCACCGAGATTAAAAAGCGCACCGAGGGCGTGAGCGAGGAGGCGGCGGGGGAGCTGGTCAAGGCGTGCCAGACGGCGATCGAAGCGGGAAACAAGGACTTTCAGTCGGTCTACGGGAGCGTGTTCAATGTGATCAAGAGCGGCGACGCGGACGGCATGGCCAAGTACGAGGCGGCGGTCGTGGCGCTCGACGCCGCGATCAAGAAGCCCGCCGTCGCCGAGCAGCGCGACGAGGCGGGCGTCGCGGCCGTGCTCTTTGCCGACGCGGCGCGCGTGAAGCCGTCGTTTGATGTGGTCGTGCGCGAGCTGGCGGCCGCGACGGGGGCGGGGCTCGAGCTCGCGGGGCTCGGCGCCAAGAAGACGGGCCTCAAGAAGACGAGCCGCGTGGTCGAGAAGAGCGCGCTCCGGCCGGGCGAGGGGCGCGGCCGGAGCAAGTGGGTGTGCGACGTGGTGCGCGCGATGCTCGTGGCGACCAGCATGTCGGCGGTCGGGTCGATTGTGAGGGGGCTGTTGGCGCTGCACGAGGCCGGGGCGCTGAGGGTCGTGCGCATCAAGGACCGCTTCGCCCGGCCGTCGGCTGGCGGCTGGCGCGACCTGATGGTCAACTTTGTCATCGTCGGCGACCCGAC
>Ga0210240_100221_pt1 | contig 46916 bp, 27 predicted proteins | sample ChrtobMetP5a_4mM_FD_155463 | JGI IMG/M metagenome (GOLD analysis project Ga0210240, IMG submission 155463) | Chrysochromulina tobin associated microbial communities from unialgal haptophyte culture, Seattle, Washington, United States - P5a_4mM | ecosystem: Host-associated > Algae > Haptophytes >...
GAGGGGAGCGGTGAGGGCGGCGGTGGGGAGGGCGAGGGCGGCGGAGGCGAGGGCGAGGGCGGCGAGGGCGAGGGCGAGGGCGAGGGCGGTGGCGGCGCGCGTGGCGAGAGGAGCAGCGTGCAGAACTGACTGCGGAAGTGGTCGCGAACCGCACCGATGTTGGCCGCGGTGAAGGCGTAGATCGAGGCGGGGGAGGACGAGATGTCCGCGATCGTCGCTGGGTTCGCCGACCCGAAGCCGACGCCGAAGATCTGGACGCCGGCGGCACGGACATTTCGCGCCTGAGTGCTGGCGCCGGAGTCGCCGTATCCGTCCGTCAACAACAGTAGTACCTTCGGCCGTATGGCCCAGCTACCGCCCGCCTGGAGGACGGCAAGCCCGGACACGAGGCCGCTGCTGATGGAAGTCCCACCACTGGCTTGCTGGGCGGTGGCCATGGCCGAGAGCACCACGTTGGGATCGGAGGACAGGTAGGACAGGACGGTGGCCGTCGAGTCGAACTCCACGAGCCCCACGCGCGCCGCGCTCGGGCCGAAATCGAGTTGAAGGACGAGCTCGCGCGCAAACTCGAGCACCTGCGCCTGGACGGGCGCCATACTCCCCGAGTGGTCGAAGACAAGCACCAGGTCGAGGGGCAGCCCGTTGGTGCACTGAGGCGCACGCGGTGGCGGCGGCGGCGGCGGTTGACGCGTGCCGCAGTCGATGCAGTCGGTGCCGTAGGTGCAGTATGCGAACTCGGAGCCGGGGCCGCCATCGTCGCACTGGGCGTTGGAGGCGTAAGTTGGATTTCCTATGCACGTGTTCGTGCACGTGTTTGGCGACGGTGGCGGCGGCGGCCGCGGCATCGGAGGCGGCGGCGGCGGCGGCGGCGGTGGCTGCGGCATCGGAGACGGCGGCGGTGGTGGCGGCGCGCGTGGCGAGAGGAGCAGCGTGCAGAACTGACTGCGGAAGTGGTCGCGAACCGCACCGATGTTGGCCGCGGTGAAGGCGTAGAGCGAGGCGGGGGAGGACGAGATGGCCGCGATCGTTGCTGGGTTCGCCGACCCGAAGCCGACGCCGAAGATCTGGACGCCGGCGGCACGGACAGTTGCTGCCTGAGCGATGGCCAGGGAGTCGCCGTATGAATCATATCCGTCCGTCAACAACAACAGTACCTTCGGCCGTATGGCCCAGCTACCGCCCGCCTGGAGGACGGCAAGCCCGGACGCGAGGCCGCTGCTGATGGAAGTCCCACCACTGGCTTGCTGGGCGGTGGCCATGGCCGCGAGCACCACGTTGGGATCGGAGGACAGGGAGGACAGGACGGTGGCCGTCGAGTCAAACTCCACGAGCCCCACGCGCGCCGCGCTCGGGCCGAAATCGAGTTGAAGGATGAGCTCGCGCGCAAACTCGAGCACCTGCGCCTGGAAGGGCGCCATACTTCCAGAGTGGTCGAAGACAAGCACCAGGTCGAGGGTCTGCCCGTTGGTGCACTGGGGCGCACGCGGTGGCGGCGGTGGCCGCGGTTGACGCGTGCCGCAGTCGATGCAGTCGGTGCCGTAGGTGCAGTATGCGAACTCGGAGCCGGGGCCGCCATCGTCGCACTGGGCGTTGGAGGCGTAAGTTGGATTTCCTATGCACGTGTTCGTGCACGTGTTTGGCGACGGTGGCGGCGGCGGCCGCGGCATCGGAGGCGGCGGCGGCGGCGGCGGCGGTGGCTGCGGCATCGGAGACGGCGGCGGTGGTGGCGGCGCGCGTGGCGAGAGGAGCAGCGTGCAGAACTGACTGCGGAAGTGTTCACGAACCGCACCGATGTTGGCCGCGGTGAAGGCGTAGAGCGAGGCGGGGGAGGACGAGATGTCCGCGATCGTCGCTGGGTTCGCCGACCCGAAGCCGACGCCGAAGATCTGGACGCCGGCGGCACGGACAGTTGCTGCCTGAGCGATAGCCGCGGCGGCGCCGCCATATTGCGGGTTCTGCTCTCCGTCCGTGAGCAAAAGGAGCACTTTCGAACGTGTGGTCCAGCCACCTTTCGCCTGGAGGACGGCAAGCCCGGACGCGAGGCCGCTGCTGATGTTGGTCCAGCCGTTGGCTTGCTGGGCGGTGGCCATGGCCGCGAGCACCGCGTTGGGATCGGAGGACAGGTAGGACAGGACGTGGGCCGTATCGTCAAACTCCACGAGCCCCACGCGCGACGCGCTCGGGCCGAAATCGAGTTGAAGGACGAGCTCGCGCGCAAACTCGAGCACTTGGGCCTGGAATGGCGCCATACTCCCCGAGTGGTCGAAGACAAGCACCAGGTCGAGGGGCAGCCCGTGGTTACACTGAGGCGCACGCGGTGGCCGCGGTGGCGGCGGCGGCGGCGGCGGCTGCGGTGGCGGCAGTTGACGCGTGGTGCCGCAGTCGGCACAGTCGGTGCCGTACGGGCACCACGAGCACGACGCAGCACCCAGACACGCACCGTATTCGGAGCCGGGGCCGCCATCGTCGCAACTGCCATCGGAGGACCAGTCGCACGTGTTCGTGCACGGGTCAGGTTGACGCGTGCCGCAGTCGAAGCAGTCGGTGCCGTACGGGCACCCGGACGCACTGTAAAACTCGGAGCCGGGGCCGCCATCGTCGCACTCGGCATCGGCCGCCCAGTTGCACGTGTTAGTGCACAGGGCAGGCGGTGAGGGCGGGCGCGGTTGACGCAGGCCGCAGTCGATGCAGTCGGTGCCGTACAGGCACACCGGGAACTCGGAGCCGGGGCCGCCATCATCGCACTCGGCATCGGAGGACCAGTAGCACGCATTCGTGCACAGGCCAGGTTGACGCGGTCCGCAGTCGATGCAGTCAGTGCCGTAGACGCACCACGCACCGTACTCGGAGCCGGGGCCGCCATCGTCGCAATCGCCATCGGAGGCGTAAGATGGATTTCCGATGCACGTGTTCGTGCAGAGAGTTGCCTGAAGCGCGCGGCGGTTCGTCTCGCCGCTCGGGGCGATGTGCTCGCCGAGAGAGATTGCGCTCTTGGCGCGCGCGCCAAGGGCGGCGGCGACGAGCAGGAAGGGCCCCCCCAGGCGGCCCCCCATTGTCCCGATGCGCTAATGGGGGAGAGAAAAGAGATCGTGTCTCTCTCGTCGGCGTCTCCGCGAAGTCTTGCAACGATCCCGCCCAACACGGCGTTTTTGCGCCTACAATCTTCGAGCGACCCGGGCGTGGCTCGATCCCCATGTATCTTCTGAGACTCTTCTGAAAACTTCTTGAATTCAGAAAGAAAAGGACGTCTTTTGCGAGAAACTGATGGAGCACTTCTCTCGCTGTGCGCGCGCCGAGTACGACGACGGCGGCGTTCGCCTCCGATGGACTCATTCCTCGCCGCAGCAGCGCAGCGCACCCGAGACGCCAATCTCGTCGACTTATCGGACATGAGCATGATGGCCGTGCTATCAGCGCGCTACCAGGGAGCGACCGTCCAGATCTGCGGCCTCCAGAACGGCAACAAGCTCAACGGCATGAATGGCTCAATTATCGACTGGCACAAGCCGAGTGGGCGGTGGATGATCAAGTGCTCAGCAACAGGAGAATGCTTGCGCTTGCGCTTTGAAAACGTGCGTCTCCCGCGCGCCGTCGGCCCAGCACTCGCGTTCCGCATTGCCGAGGTACCGGGCAAGGGCCTTGGCTGTGTGGCGGATCGAGACATCGCCACGGGCGAGCGTTTGCTCGAAGAGTGGCCGCTGCTGGCGGTGACGCCCGTGTCTCCGTCGGTCGGGGCGGCATTTGCTAAGCTCTCATCTGCCGAGCGCTCTCAGTTCATGGCGCTCGCCCAAGATGAGCAGCGTTTTGGCACGACCAAGAGCGTTGCAGGCATCTTCGCGACGAATGCGATCCCTAGCCACGCGTATGCCAAGGGCCACCTTGCCGTATTTCCGACAGTTGCGCGCTTCAATCACAGCTGCGATCCGGATGCGGTCTTTCGTTACAATCACGCGACTGGTCGGCTCACCGTGCACGCTTGCCGGCCGGTCGCCGCTGGCGCGGAGCTCTGCGTGCACTACGGGTTTCCTGCGGGCTGCGTGCAGCTCGAGGCGAGGCGTCAACGGCTGCTGGAGGCCTTTGGGTTTGAGTGCACGTGCTCGGCGTGCTCGATGAAAGGCACGGCGCTCGAGGCCAATGAGCTGCGACTCGGGGCCATCGGGGACAAGACGTCGTGGTTTGGGGACCTCGTCGGGTTGGTGCGCGAATGGGACACGCTGATCAGCGGCGAGGTGGGTGAGGTGCTCTCGCAGCTCGAGAAGCGTCGCGCGCTGATGAACGACTCGACGCCCGGCGGCTTCTTCCACTCGGCCGAGCTCTTTTTGCAGAGTGGAGTCGAGGGCTGTGAGGCGGCGGCGCTGCGGCTCATTGAGCTCGTTAGGGAGTGTCCGACAGCCACGCACGCCAACGGCATGCAGGTCACCCAGCTCTCGCTGCAGGATGAGGACAGCGGCGAGAGCAAGGTCGTCCCTCTCTCCACTGCACTCCTCGAAGACAAGGTGCGACGGTACGTGGACGCTGCACGCAGCTGGGCTCGCAAGGCGATGGAGGCTACGAAACAGCTGCGGGGCCCAGACTCACCAGCATACAAGGTGAAAGGCAGGCCCAGATCAGCCCAGATCGCCTCTGAGTGCCACTGATTGCCTCTGATGACCTCTGAATGCGCCTCTCATTGCTCAAGGTGTGGAGCCGTGCTATGGATGGTGGCTGCTGGCGCGCGGTGGCTTCGATGGACGACTGGCCAGTGCGCAAGGAGGATGGGGCTGATTGCTTCCTCAACTTTTACGAATTGTGGACCAAGGCGGAGCTGGGCTCGCCACTGCCACCCAACACGGCACCAGCCGAGCTGCTGATCGTGCACGCGCTGCGCTCGTCGCCGCAGGAGCCCGGCGCGGATTGCACCGTGTAGGGACGAGTGTGCGAGGGGCGTGGCCGCGCGCGGCGAGGCGCGCCTTCGGCCTTGCTCAGACCTAGCTCAGACCTATTTTGCACATGAGGCTAATAGTATAAAGTAAAGCTTTAGGTGTCTGCCACACGATCCTATGATGCCCGAGACGACGCTGATCGGGCTTGAAATAGCGATCCAAGATCCCGGAGGTGTCAGGTGAGGACTGAGGTCACGCCTCGGAGGTCGGTAACTCCCCAACGACTCGATCAGTAAGAGTAAGCCGGACAGTTAATCTCAGCTGCTGATGAGCTGTCGGTTGGCGGTGTCAAAAGGCGCGAGTCGAGTGCGGGTCTTATGTTTTCGTCGTGCCCGTGGACTTGGTCGTCGCCAGCAGCTCTGGCCGGACGTTTACGTCTCGGACTCGAGCAACTCTGTCCGGAGCAACTGTTATGGTATTCCCCTATCAGCGCTTATGCCCTCATCACCATTCGGGTCGCCCATAGGGCCGGTTCGACCTCCTCGTGATCGTCGACTCGAAAGAGCTCGGCAGCCTCGTCGAAGAAGAGGCTCTCAGTGAATCGCGTTGGGTACGTGAGCAACACCTCGGTATGTGACGGTGTGCACAGCGCCGCGAGGGTGGTGAGCAAGTCAGGATGCGACTCGGGTGCGTACAGTAGGTCGCTGCCAATAATGAGATCCCACGGCCCGTGTGCGACAAGGTCCACCGTGTCGGCAAGGTAGCCCCAGCTCAGCTGGTAACTTTGGGCGCTGTCCTCCAGGTTGTTGGCCTTGATGTTCTGCTGGAGCAGCTCCACGGCCGTCTCAGAGCCATCAGTGAGCATCACGAGTGCCGCGCCGCCTTTGGCAGCGGTCAGGCCGCCCACACCCGTCCCTGACCCGAGCTCTAGCACTCGCTTCCCGTTGAGGTCAGCGTGGCAGAGGACTGAGGCCAAGACCCTGCCAGCATCCCAGATGCGCTGTCCGGTGCTGTCTAAATGCATGCAGTTGGTGGTTGCCAGCTGGCTGCCTTCGTGGAGCGCAATGCCGCCAACACGCTGCAAGGTGCTGGTTATTGTAAACGTGGAGGCTATCGGCAACCAAAGCAGGACGAGCGAATGCATCTTTTTTGCGAAAAGGCTTGGAAAAGCCCAGCAAGCATCTTCAGTTGTGAACTAAAATCAATTTCTCAACGCGGCTCCAACAGATCGGAAGACGATCTCAAAATCGTCACGACATGCCATCTCCGAGATCGCTGGAGGTCACGCGCTTTCCTCGGGACCGATGGTGAAGAAAGCCAAGGAGGCCACCGCGTGCGGCACCTTCTGCAATGGGCTGGGCGCGGCCATCGGAGTCGCCATCCTGTCATACGGTGCGCGCTACGCATACAAGCAGGGCATGCCCGATTCGTACCACAAGTCGCGCATGCCCGAGCAAGTTGCCGTGCTTGATGTGGATGATTCGGCGCAGCTCAAGGACGTGCTGTACAGCGGCGAGCCGTGGCTGATCCAGTGCTACTCGGGACTGCCACATGAGGGTCAGTGGCTGCCCAGGCCCTTCCGGCTTCACCAAGTCTTCCTCGAGAGCATCGGCTCGAGCGAGCTCCGCGGCATCATCAAGGCGGGCACGCTCGACTGCGAGAAGGTGCTGAAGAGCAACAAGACGCTCATCAGCAAGTTTGGGTTTGTGCGCCGCACACAGCCGCTGCTCATCTACGCGGGTGGCGGTGATCGGCCCAAGCAAGTTCCGGCGGCCAGTGCTGCCTCGGTGTACGGTGTGTCTGCGTTTGTCAAGCCCAAGGCAGAGCCTCGAGTAAAGGTTGCCCGCTCGCAGAAGGCGCTCGCGGCGCTCTGCGGTAGGCGGCAGCCATGCCTGCTCTCGCGGCTCGCGCCCGACTCGGATGTGCTCGTGGAGCTCGCGCGCCGCTACCGAAAGCTCGAGGTCGTCTCCATCGGCTCGGAGAAGCAGTCCTCGCTCTCGTGGGGTCGCGGCGACGAGGTTGGCGAGACACTCGAGCCGGAAGAGGCCGTCTTCTTTGGCAAGCGGCACTCCCTGCTGCGCGCAGACCCGGATGCCCCCAAGCCGCGCAAGGGTGCCAAGCCGGCACCGCGCCTGCTCCGAGCTCACGCCGGCGAGGAAGATGTGCCCTCGCTGAGCACCTTTATCGAGGCGGCGCTGGCGCAAGAGCCGCTCTATTGGCCTGACGACGGCTTCGTCCGCTCCCCGCTGCCGACGCTCACGGCGCTTGAGCAGCCCAAGGAGAAGAAGCCGAAAGCCCCAAAGTCCAAAAAGCCACTCGACAGCGCCGCCGAGGCCGAGCGCAACGCAAAGCGTGCCAAGGCGCGCGCCGAGGCGCAGCGGCGAGAGGAGGAGCAGCGGCAGAAGCTCGGGGAGCAGCGCAAGCAGATGAGCGAAGAGCAACGGAAGCAGCGCGAGCTGGAGCGGCGGCAGCAGATGGCGGAGGAGGAGGAGGCGGCCTCCAATATCCTCGAGGAAGTGGACGACGACGCTGATGCGGACGGCGCACCCGAGCCTGATGCGGATGAGGAGATCGAGGAGATCGAAGAGGAGGATTTCGCGGACGAGGACGACGGCACAGATGTGATGGATTTGGATGCGTAAGGTCATCTGCGACCTGGAGGGGCCGAGTCGACCCCGGCTGAGATCATGTGCATGAAGAGAGGCGAGCTGCAGCACAACGGTCACCGGACACCGCCGATGTAATGCGCGCGGGTCGGCGAGGCTTTTGATAGCTAAAAGCGGGTTGGCAGCTGCACCATGTTCTATCATCACGGACACGGTGACTGTCCGACAGTGACTGTGCAAAAGCCCGCGTGCCACATCGGCGTGCAATACGCGAACTCACGAACTGGTTTCGATCAGGGCTGGTGAGCCCATTTGTCGTGATTTAGTAAGTATCCGTCAAATTCTCGGCTTTTTTCCGATTTTTCCCCAGCACGTAGGTCCCGTAACCAATCGGGTTTCGTCGCACGGGAATTGCTGCAGCCGCAATGCAGCCCCAAGTATCCGGATAGGGCCCTACGATAAAGATCGGAGCGGAGTTGCAGCCTGCAGCCGGTCGCGGGCCCGCCGAGGACGAGGAGACCAATCAGGACATGGCCGGCATCGACCTCCATCCCGTGGTGGCTGTCTCGGTGGCCGATACAGCGACCTCCATCCCGCCGCAGATACAGCTCGTGTTTGATCAAGTGAGCGTCGATGTGCCCATCAAGGGCGACCACGGCAAGCCCAGCACCAAGAGAATCCTGGACTCTGTGTCGGGCATCTTTGGTCCTGATGAGGCCTGGGCTGTGATGGGTCCTTCAGGGAGCGGAAAGACCACCTTGCTGAACGCGCTCACCGGCGTCACCAAGCCGACTGTCGGCACCATCACCGTGAACAACCACCCGTTTGACCGGGCCACGATGCGACAAATTTCCGCGTTTGTTCCCCAGGATGATCTGCTCACGCCAACCCTGACGGTGCACGAGGCGCTCATGGACGCGGCCCTCTTTAAGACTGGGCTACCCACGCAGGATCGCGAGGCGCGCGTCACAACACTGATCTCACAATTCGGCCTCGAAGAGTGCCGAGACGTCCTCATAGGCCATCCCGGAAGCAACAAGGGCATTTCCGGCGGCCAGAAGCGTCGCTTGTCGGTGGCGCTCGAGCTGTGCGGCAACCCATCGCTGCTCTACCTCGACGAGCCCACGAGCGGGCTGGACGCTGTGAATACCATGAGTCTCGTGCGGAGGTTGTCCAACCTCGCCGCCAGCGGAGTCACCGTGATCGCTACGATCCACCAGCCTTCGGCGGCGGCCTTCTTCACCTTCGATCGGCTGCTGCTACTGCACCGTGGCCAGATCTGCTACCAAGGTCCAGTGGCGCTTGGCGCGCAGCCAGTCGCCTTCTTCGCCGCCGCCGGCTTCGTGTGCCCTGCGCTCGAGAATCCTGCCGACTTCATGTTCGAGGTGCTCGTGATGAACACGGCGGCCATCCGAGCAGCGTACCTCGAGGGCAGCATGGTGCCCGAGGACGCGCAACGTGCGCCCGATGCCAAGATGTCGCTGTTGCCAGCGCGGCGCACGGCGAGCGCATATCCGGCGTCTCGCGCCATTCAGATGTATGCGCATGTGCGCCGCAACTTGCTCGGAATGCGGCGCGACCCGCTTCTGGCCAGGATCCGCGTGGGATCGGCAGTTGGCGTGAGTCTTATCGTGGGCGTCCTGTACTTTGACATAGGCAACGGCGCGACGGGCGTCAACCAAATCATCAGCCTGCTCGTCTTCTCGATGATCTTCCTCGCCATCACCAGTGCGCTTCCGGTGGTCATTGCGATCCTGCCCGAATTCGATGTGGTGCAGAAGGAGTGCCGTAACAACTGGTACTCTCCGTGGGCGTACGTGCCTGCGAAGCTGATCACAGAGCTGCCGCTGCTGGTCGTGCCGCCGCTCCTCTTCCTCGCGATCATGGGGAACATGACGACGCTGAGCTGGCAGACGAAAGGGGAGAGCTCTGAGTCCGACGTCAGCCGCTTCTTTATGCTCTACCTCGCGCTCTTTCTCGTGGTCTTCGCCACCAACTCGTGGGCCTATTTCCTGAGCGGCTTGGCGCCGACGACTCAGATTGCGACCCTCATTACGCCGGGATCCATCATGCCGATGGCCCTCCTCTCGGGCTTCTTCGTCAACCAGCAGGACATGTCTTGGATCTTCCGCTGGTTCACGTACATCAACTACCTCAATTACGCGTGGCAAGCGCTCGCCTCGGCCAGCTTCATCGAGCGCACCTTTGACGTGCCCCTCGCCACGGGCCTCTCGACGGGCGATGAGATCTTACGAACGCGGCTCGGGCTGCCCGTTGTGACCGGCTCCATTCTCAGCGACTATTGGGCCAATATTGGCATCCTCGTCGGCTTCGTCATCTTCTTCCGCATCCTCGCCACCGTCATCATTGCCCGCCGCCTGAGGAAATAAAAGCACGACCGGTACATGTAACGTGTGCTGCGGGAGATGGCCGATGAAAACGGATTTTGGCGAGGCGAATCCGCCGTCGTGTCGCTAAGACGGTCCGGACGTGCCGCGCCCCGCCCCACGCGCGGGCACGCGCGGCGTTTTCGCACGGCACGGCTATGGGCGCGGCATTATCGGCGTTTTCGGCCTCGCTGCGGTGCCGACGCTGTGGGACGGCTGTGCTGGGCCTGGACCGGACCTGAGGCGCTCGGCTCGGGGCTCGCTCTCCGCACCGCACGGGTTCCTACTCCGGGTTAGTTTTCTTTCCAATACATCCTAGATCGCACGCTGCCGCGAGCGCGGCCATTCGAGGCCATCATGGATCACCATCATGCTTATTTCATGTTCCTACCCCCGAAATTCAGGGCACCTCGCCTGGCTCTGCACCATACTCTTTGCGCGCTATCCACCTGTGAATCAACTTGCTGTCTTTAAAGCTCGGATGCGCCGCGAAGCTCGCGCCGCCAGCCCAGCTGGCGCATATGCCGTCCGCGGCCGCGTGCACCACCTTGATTGGCGCCGATGGTGCAAGACCGGCCAGCTCTTCGTGCAATCGCTCCGCAAAGCCGCGGCACATGGTCGTACCGCCGCTGAGCACAATGTTGGCGCATAGTTTGTTGCGTGCCTCCGCCTCATAGACTGTGCACGCCGTGATCGCGCTGAGGGTGGCGTCGGCGAGGCCGTAGGCAGAAGTGTCGAATAGGCCCTCCGCACACGCGCACAACTCGCCGCGAAGCTCGAGGACGCCGCCGCCAGGCAGCGGATAAGGCACCGTCGGTGTGCCGTCGTCGCCGTCCTCGGTTGTCGCGGCGAGCACCATTTCCTCATGCCACGCACTATCGAAACGAGATGAGGGAGCAACGTACGCGTGCCGCTGCTTAATGTCGCGCACGACGTCCCCGAGAGCTGCTTGATCCCCGAGCAGGCGTGCGGGCAGCGGCGTACGCCGCGCCTTCCGCAGCAGTTGTTCAAGCTGACGATTGACGTCGCGGCCTGCCACGTCGACGCGCCGTATGGCGTGCGGGATTGCGAAGCCTTCAGAGATGGGCACAATGTACGTTGCGACCTCGCCCGAGTCGACGACCACGCCCGTGGCGCGGCCCGTGCGGAAGAGCACGAGCTCAGCGCCAAGCGCCACGTACAGCGCCGGCACGTGAAATGTCTCGAATAGCAGCTGCGCCAACCGCTCGCGATTCGCCCTCGGGTTGAGCGGCGGCTCGATGAGCAACACGGAACGCTCATTAGGCCGCACATGCAGCTGGTCGAAGAAGAGGTGGTGCCACACGCGCTCCGCGTCCTCCCAGTTGATCGTTGGGAAGATTATGCTCGGCCGCTCTCGGCCGCATACGAACCCCGCCTTGCATAACGCAGAGCCCATGTCGACTACTATCGCAGGCGTCAGCTCGAGCAGGATGCGCTGGGCACAGTCCACGGTCAGCTTTGCTGCCGGGCTGTCGACGCCGAGCCTTGGATGCTGAGCCATGAGCAAAGCCATGACTTGAGCGAACGGCGAGGGTGGCTCAGCAGGCTGATGAGTAGAGCACGCGACCAAAAGGTCGCCTCCTTTTCCAGTAAGCATGACGCGAGCGAACAAGGGTCTGGCTCCCAGACTCCAAAAGGAGAGGTGAGATTCGTCACATAAGTTTGCTGTGAAAGGGTCGGGTGTTTTATATGAGTAGGTCGGCACTTACCATCGAACCCTACATGTAGTCAAATACCAGAACCAACCATGCAAATTCAAATTTTTGCGCCCACAAGTTCCCATCGGCCGTCGGTGTTTCCGGATGTTCTCCACGGTCTAATCGAATACCGAGAGCGTAACGAATCATTAAAACACGTCGCCGACCATGCGCGCTGCCGCACCTCTCTGACTCGCACCCGCGCTTTTGTGCTCTGATCCTCATCCGCGACCGGTTCCCATGTCATTACGCTGGCTAATTGTGCTTGCTGCAACCGCATCGGCCGCCGAGCTGAAGGTCGACCAGCTTGCAGCCGACTTGCAGCGTGCTAGGGATGAGCTGGCGGCATTCGAGTCATCCTCAGCCAAACACCTGGCCTGGCTGCGTGCCGAGGTGGAGAAGGCGTCCTCGGCATTCGAGGTGGAAAAGCGCGAGGCTGCACTCGCAAAGCGCGAGCAAGCTGCATTCGAGGTGAGCGATGTCGAGGACAGCGGCGCCGGGCAGCTCAAGGTTACGTATAACAGTGGCCCCAAGGAGTGCACTGATGCTGACAGGGTCAAGGTCGGCGACCAGATTAGCTTGCGCTATACGTTGAAAATCGTGCGCAGCCATTCTCGAGCCACCGCCCTTCTCAGTGTCCGCGCGCGGCGTCTTGCTCACCGATTGTCTTCAATGATCTTGCCACTAGGACGAGTCATCGGCCACTGGCAACAAGGGCATGCAGTATGACAGCGGCGTCTTCGATACAAAGATTGGCGTCGGGCGAGTGATTCCAGGCTGGGATAAGGGCCTCATCGGCCTGTGCAAGAATGCCAAGTGGACCCTAGTGGTTCCGCCTGAGATGGGCTACGGCTCCAAGGGCATGTCCGACATTCCGGGAGGCGCCACGCTCAATTTTGACGTGGAGGTGATCAGCATCACGGTGGGTGGACCTGAGCCCAACCTCTTCAAAGAAATCGACTTCAATGAAGATGGGAAGCTGTCTACCACAGAGCTCCTGATGCACTTTAAGAAGCAGAACCCGGACACGTGGGAGTTGCCCCCCGGCCTGATGGAGAACGAGGACAAAGACAAGGACAACCATGTGTCGTGGGAGGAGTTTAGCGGACCGAAGGGCAACAAGCCACCGGCCAAGGACGAGCTTTGAGGACTCCGCTCTCCAGTTCTTGCGAGCTTCGATTGAGTTGTGCCTCTAGTACCGCGGTTTCGTCAGATACCAGATTTACACACAAATTCGAAATTGTGTGAATCGTGTGCCCATCGGACAACAGATAACAGACAACCAAGGAAACAGAACCACGGAACAGAAGCCAAAAAGAACAGCAACACTCACCACCTAACGACCGGTAAGACACCCGGGCAAGACATATAAGCAAGACACCGGGGGGAGCCGGGACACACACGGGACACGGGTCAAACACGGGACACCTACCGGTAACTCACCCACCTCATATTATTAACCTCATATTATTAACATACGGTATTCACCCACCTCGAACGGGCGAATCACACGGCACCACCATCCTTTAAAAGGCTCGGAGCGTTTTCCCGGGGCGCGTGCAATTCACAATGAGAAAGGAGGGGTCGACGATGTGGGCAGCATAAAAACATTTCACAAAAGTGAAGTGACAAGCGAAGCGGCATTGCCCGAGCGTCAAACAGCGTGCAGTGTGGGAAAGAGAGGAGTTTACCGGGTACTCGACAGCAGCTGGAGCAGGTGCTCGTACACGCTTGATGATGATGAGACGATCATGGGACGCAGTTGCTGTCACCGCACCCACGCAGGAGCTGGCGGATGCCGTTTGCAGCGTGCTTCGCGGCTCGCTCAACGATGCAATCCTCATCGCGGTCCCCGACGCTGCCCCGACCCTTCAGCAGGTTGAGTGGGCAGCACCTGGTCGAGTGGGCGCCGGCGCGGCACTCCTCAACACGATACTCACGCTCAGCGAAGAGCTGTCGGCGAGGGGCGGTTTTTCGACCATGAATGACGCAGTGCTGAGGGACGCGCGCGTTCTCGTGCTGCAGGTGGGCACTGCGCCGCGAGGAGGCTCGGCACATCCTTGCCTCTCGCAGGCTCTTACCATGCTGCCAATCGCCAGCGACGCGGGGCCGGACGTGCTCACGTCGGCCGAATGGACGCTGCGCAGCGTGACTCGCCTTTTTGCGAGTGCACCGCCCGGCCTTGTCGTTGCAAGCACCGACTCTCTCGTCCTGCTTCCCACGGCACTGGATTGGCTCGAGCTAGACGCACGAGGAACGGGAGCCGTGATTGCGGTGCCCATGCCGCTTGAAGAGGCGATCGAGCACGGCGTTTGCACGCAGGCGATGACGCCATCATCCGCCACGCCCCGCCTCGCTTCGGTCGTCTATCGCGGCAGCCGCGAGCGCCTCTCGTCGCTCGCCGACGCGTCGGGAAGCGTGCCCGTGTACACGGGCATGATCTGGTTCAATGCTCCAACCGCGTTCAAGCTGCTCGAGCTGCACGCAAGGCCGCCCCTCGATGCGTGCACGTACATCGGCATCGATAGCGGCGCGCCCTCCCTTGCCCTCGCCTTGCACAATGAGCTCCTCGTGCCCCTCTGTGCCGGCGCCACCCTCGAGACCCTCCTCGCCCAGCCCGCGACCGAGCCCGGCCGATCCGCGGCGGCTCGGAAGATCTTATGGGCGAGCCTCCGCCCTCCAGACGACTCGTCGGCGCTCGCACTGCACGTGGCGCCCACCGGCAAATACGTCTACATGCGCTCGACCTCCGCGCTGCAGCGCCATCTGGTCTCCCCTTCGCCTCTGCTGTTCGATGGCGAGGCGCCGACGTCGGCGGCGGCGGCGGAGGTCGCATGGACGGGGGCGCGGCTGACGGCGTGCCACGCGCACCCGAGCGTCGTGGCGTCAGTACCAGAGGGCAGCGTGGCCGCGGCGACCAACTGTATGTTTGAAGGTTTCGTCACCCTCGGGAGCAGCAGCGCCGTAGAGCACTGTCAACTCCCCTCTGGCACAGTCGTTGGCAAGGGTGCCTTCTTGTCGGGTATCCACTCGTGCTCGGCAGTGTGCTGGCCTGAGGGCGTCCAGGCATTTGAGGTGCTGCTCCGTAATGAGGGCGCCCCGGAGCTTCCGCATGCCGTCGCCGCCACTAAAAAGTTCGGACGTACAGGTCGAAAGGGTGGTGGCCGCAGTGGTGGCGGCGGCATGGGTGGTGGTGACGGTGAGTACGGTGGCGGAGCGCGCGCTCTCATGCTGGTGCTGCCGCTCAACCTTCACGACGAGGAGGCGGCTAAGCGCTTTGTTGAGCAGCGAGGCGGGTGCATCGGCGCCTCGGACCTCTGGCCGATGGGTGGGCCGCTCACGCTCTGGCGCGCTCGCCTCTATCCCGTGTACAAGGCGTCGAGCCAGTCGTGGCTCTGGACGGGCGTCAGCTGGATGCTCGACTGCACGGGAGGCGCTGGCGCTGGAAGACCGCCCGCCGAGTGGAGCAGCGCCCCCCGTATATCTCTCGAAGAGGGTGTTTCCTCTGTCGATGTGGTCGCGACGCTCGCCTACCGCGCGCATCTCTCCGTCTCCATCGCCCTCCGCTCGCTCTGCGACAAGCTCGTGCAGCCCGAGCCCGCATACGTGCGGCCAGAGCTGCAGCGGCTCGCCTGCGGCAGCCGGGAGCGGCTGGAGGAGCTCCTCGACAAGCTTGACTGCCTGGCTTCTGAGTCGACGCCGCAGCTCGCCGCGAGAGCATTCGCCGCCATGGCGGATGCGCTCGCCCTTCGTGCGGGTACGCGCGGGGGCCTGCGCTCAGGGCCCGCAGCCAACCAGCAGTGGCGCGCGCCGCTGCACCTTTTGCGCCGCGGCGAGGTCGCGGCGGCAGTCGAATCTCTTGCCGTCATTCGGGCGCAGTGGATCGCCTCGGATGAGCCCCGGATGCTTGTGCGTGCGGCACGCCACTACGAGGGCGCCGTGGGCGAGTGCATCTCCTTCTGCGTACGCACGTGCGTCGTCGATGTGACGCCGACGCGACCGACGCCGGTAGGGGAGTGGGTCATCTGCGAGAGCCCCGCGCGCATCGACCTCGCCGGCGGCTGGTCTGACACGCCACCAATCTGCTACGAGTTCCGTGAGGGAGGCACGGTCGTCAACGCAGCCATCGAGATCGATGGTACGTGCCCCATTGGAGCCAAGGCCCGGCGCATTGCCGAGCCTATCCTTCGCATCACCATCGACCCGACCGAGGGGCCGATCGAGTGTACCGAACTCGAGCACCTCGCGGATCACAATTCGCCTCTGGCGCCTGGAGCGCTGCCAAAGACCGTCGTGCTCTTCTGTGGCCTGGCCAAGCTTGGTTCGAATGAATCCCTCGAGGAGCAGCTGCGGCGCGGCGGCGGCGGCCTCGAAATCACCTCGTGGTCCAACCTGCCGACGGGCTCCGGCCTCGGAACGAGCTCCATCCTTGCGGCCGCTCTCATTGGCTGCGTTGGGTTCGTTGCTGGGCAGCACTATACACCGGAGGCACTCGTCCACGCGGTGTCGCAAGTTGAGCAGATGCTCACCACCGGGGGCGGCTGGCAAGATCAAGTGGGGGGGGTCTTTCCTGGCATCAAAGTGTGTCAGTCCCTGCCGTCGCTGCCTCTCGTAGTCAAGACTGAGGCGATCCCGCTGCCTGAGGCGACGATCGCACTCCTCAACCGCCACCTGCAGCTCATCTACACGGGCAAGACCCGCCTCGCGCGCAACCTGCTTCAGGACGTGCTTCGCCGCTGGTACTCTGCTAATCCCGCCATCATGGCCAACGTCGCTGGCCTCGTCAACAATGCGGTGGCGCTGCGGGAGGCGCTGCGCACGGCCGACATCCCGGCGGTAGGCAAGTGCCTTGGTACCTACTGGGCGCAGAAGAAGAAGATGTGCGATGCCGAGCCCGCATCCATCACCAAGATGATGTCCAAGCTACAGCCGCTCGTCCATGGCGCTGCGCTCGCGGGCGCGGGTGGCGGCGGTTTCCTCATCATGGTCACGAAGGAACCAGACGCGGCGGAGGCCGTCGCACACGCACTCAGGGACGAGGAGGTGACACTGCACAAGGTGGCCATCCATCTACAAGGGCTCACGACGAGACGGGAGGTTGACGTGGAGTAAGGGATAGCTCATGGAATCGTGGATCTAAGTCGTTGTGGGGGTATCTATTAAGTTTTCAGAACGAGTCACTGGGCGGGACTGGGCCCGGGGCCGCGGGGTTCGGGTTGGCAACCCCGGTCCCCGGTCCCCGCACACCGCCCTTGCGGCACACCGCGGCGACCTGTCGTTCTACGTTCCGGTACCTCGAGGGTCCTGGGAAGGTATTCACTGGAGGCCTCAGTTCGACTGGCCGGGGTGAGGTTGAGGCGCTCATCTCGGCGCGCTCGGCGCCCCAAAAAATCTTGAACGCCTCTTTGTGCGAGGAGGACCACTCCTCTGCCTATCAGTCCACATGCTGGCTGAGGTCCCAATGGCAGCTGCGCCGCAGACTTCAGGAGCAGCGGCAGCAGCGCCACCCGTACGGGGAGTGGCAGCGCCTGCCGTGCCGGCAGCGGCGGCGACGGCACCGGCACGACCGCCCGGCGCCAAGCTCACGAAGCAGGGCACCTCCAAGCTGCGAGTGCAGCAGCCTGTCGAACCAGAGGTGCCGCAAGCGCCGCCAGGCGTCCGTGGTGGCACCCACCTTTCTGATCTGCCTCCAGCGGCGGCTAGCTGCAAGGTCGAGGGCACTGGACTATCGCTGGCCATCGTCAGGCAGGCGGCATCATTCACGATTGACTCTAGGGACGCCGAGGGCACGCCGCTCCACAAGGGCGGTGCCAAATTCTTTGTTGCACTGCGAGGTTCAGCATTGGTCCATTCCAAGGTGCGCGATAACGATGATGGCACGTACACGTGCGAATACAAGCCACACACCTCGGGCAAGTTCACGGTCGCCGTGTCGCTCGACGGCGTTGCGCTGCCTGGCTCGCCATATGCATTGAGCGTGGTGCAGCCGCGCCCTGATCCGAGCCATTGTGTCCTGAGCGGTGAGGGGCTGCTATCGGCTGTGGCACGCGAGCCTACCACCTTCACGATAGAGTTTGTCGACGTGCTTGGGCAGATGACCCACGCCGAAGACGTGGACGTGTGGGTAGAGCTCCTAGCCAAGGCACCCCACTATGAGGCGCCACCCAATCTGTACGGCTCGAGGCTGGAGGCTGCCGCCGGTGCTCAAGCTGCCACTGCGGCAGCCGATGGTGGTGAGGGCGAGGGTGCGGCCGTAAACGCTAGCTCCTTATTAGCCGATGGTGGTGAGGGTCTCAGCAGTGGAGCGTCATATGCCAAGCTGGATGCAGGCGAGCGGCAGAAGCATCTGCAGCTGTGGGCACGGCGGCTCGCGGCCGACCGCGCTATCGCCGCGGCCAGCGCGGCGAATGCCGCCAAGCTCGCAGCCGACTCGCAGGCCGTCGTCGCGGCGCCAATCACTCTCAACCTCGTCAACGAGATGAGCTCGGATGATCACGGCGGCGTTGGCTTTGCCTTCGGCGGCGTGGACCCCGGCACGCTCAAGGCCAAAGGGCAGCTCTTCAAGCAGCACACGGTACATTATTCGATTGGGCGCGCGGGGACTTACAAGCTGCATGTAGGGCTGCGCCAGCAATCCGCACCGCTGCCAGGGTCGCCCTTCATGCTCACGATCAAGCCTGGTGTGGCGTACGCTCCCTCAACCAGACTGCCCGCGAGAGCCGTTGAGTTGATCGCCTCGGACGGGCCGGGGTCACACGCGCAGAGCTCGCCTAATAGGGGAACCCCGAGCGGCAGCTCGCCCGCCTTCTTCGGCGGCGGCGTGGGCTTGGAGTGGTACACGATGACGCTGGTGGCGGCCGATAAGATGGGCAACCACTGCATTGAGGGCGGTGCGAACGTGACGTGCGAGTCGCCAGACGCGCGCCTGAACACAAAGTGCGTGGACAATAGCGACGGCACCTATCTGCTAGGCTGGCGCTCAGAGATAGCGTCGACATACGCGCTGCACGTCAAGATCGATGGAATACACGTCATCGGCTCACCGACGGCGCTGACGATGCTCTCGACGACTCCGTGTGTGGCGTGTTGCGAGATCAGCGGCGTTGGGCTCAGTCGCACGACCGCGGGCAAGCCAGCGAGCATCCGCGTGCGACTGAAGGACAAGTTTAAGAACGCGAGCGCGCCTCGCAAGGAGATGACCTTTGGGCTGGCGATGTTGCCTTCCGAAGTAGTCGTCGCGAAGCCCGAGAAGAAGGAGAAGCGCCAGATCGGGGCCCCAACGCTCGGGGCGAGGTCCAAGGAGGCTGAGGCGAGCGCTGAAGAGGCAAGCCTGATGAAGGCGAAGCTCAAGGATCGCTTCAAGGACACTGACCCGTCGATGGCCTTCGAAGGTACGTGGGTGGGTAACGAGTACGAGATTCGTTACATAGCACGCGAGGCTGGAGATTTCGAGCTCAATGTGTGGGCACAGCTGGATAAGAGCGCGCCGCGCGAGAGGCTGCCGGGGGCGCCTTTCGTCGTGCATGTGACGGAGGCGCGCGCGCACGCGTCGGGCTCGCTCGTGGAGCACGATATTGGCGAGAAGCGCACCATGACCGCCGGCGAAAAAGTGTCCCTGAAAGTGATGCTGCGGGACCAGTACAATAACGCATCTAATGTGGGCGATGAGGCGCTCACGGCGACGCTCGAGGCGCCCGATGGTGCCACGCCGCTCGCCTTCAAGCCGCGGTACGGCGCGGGAGAGTTTGAGGCGATGTACGAGACGAAGCTCAAGGGCACTCACAAGATTTGCGTCAAGCTCGCGGGCGTGGACGTGCAGGGGTCGCCGATCACCTTCTCGGTCGTGCCCTCCCAGGCGCTCGCTTCCAAGTCCATGCTCAATGTCCACACGATGGAGGTGCCGCTGCTCACGCATAATCCGTGCAATCTGCTCGTCCAGCTCGTCGATCGTTTCGGCAATACTCTCGAAAAGGGCGGCGCGCGTGTGGACGCTCGCGCATTGGGAGCTGCCGCCGGCACGTGCACCACCGAGGACCGTAAAGACGGGACGTACTTGATCTCCTTCCAAGTGCAGGCGGCCGGCGACTACAAGGTGTCCGTACGCCTTGAGAACAAGGATGAGCTCGCGCCTCTCACACTCAACTTTGTTGCCGGCCAGCCGAAGCCCTTAGCTGAGGCGCCCGCCGCTGCGCCCGCTGTGGCGCCGAAGGGGGGCAAGGGATCCAAAGAACGGTCGGCCGACAAGGGAGCGAAGCCTTCCTCCAAGGCGCTCGTACCAGATACGCTCGCTAGCGTGGCGCTGCCGCCGCCGTCGCCGGCCAAGCCACTGCTCGCAGCGCCAGCTGCTGGAGCTACAGTCGGCGATGGGGCGGCCTCGTCCGCCGGAGAGGGCGCAGCGGCACCAAAACCTAAGAAGGAGAAGGGCGCCGCGTTGCCTGCTAAGAAACCACCGGCCAAGGACGGTACCGGTGCTACGGCAAAGGATGAGACTGAAGCGGCTGAAGGTGCGAACAAGAGTGCAGTGGCGGCCGAGGGCCACGGCGCGGCATCGAAGGTCACGGCATCGAAGGTCACAGAATCGAAGGTCACAGCATCGAAGGTCACAGAAGATGCAGCAGCAGCGGACGCGACGCAGGCCACGGCGCGGACCGGGGCGGTGCACGTGGGAGCTTCGACGGCACCCGAGGGCGATGATCACGCGAGCGCGGGCGAGGGCGGCCGCGGCAAGCATCTCATGCCCAAGAAAGAAAAGGGCGGCGCGTCGCCGGCCAAGAAGGCGAAGGATAAGGAGGGTGGTGGCAAGTCAGCACGTCCAAAAGACAAGGCGGCGGAGGACAAGGAGGGTGGTGGCAAGTCAGCACGCCTAAAAGACAAGGCGGAGGACAACGACAAGGGTCTCAAGTCGCCGCTGAAGACGCCCAAGAAGCAAAAGTCGGCCCGCTTCGATCCAGACACGATGGACGATGCGGCGGCCGAAAAGTTGAAATCGGCCGTGGCGACAAAAGCGGTGCCCAGCGCGATGCCCATCGCGAAGAAGCCCCCCAAAGCCCCTTTGCCTAAAGGTGTCAATGGTAAGGACGCGCGAGCGAGCGAGAGCGCCAGCGGGCTGACCCAGCTCCCACAAGCCGCTGCGCTGCCCCCGCAGCCCGTGAGCTTCGAGCCTCTTGCTGACGCACGCGCGGATGGCACATTAGTGGACCCGCCGACAGCGGCAGAGCACGAGCATTCGACAGAAACCCCCGCGCCGAAGCACAAGCAGAAAACGGATCGAGGTACCGCAGACTTGCGAGCTCGGATCATGTCGAGGGGGTTTTGAGAATTCTCGATACTTACGTTAGTTACACGGCCAAGCGCCACAGCTCACACGTTTTGTCTTTTGAGTAGGACGGGACACCGTCGCATATATAATATGATTGTGGTTCGTAATTCGTAAAGCGTGTAATCTCAACCAATACCGGGAGCTGCATACCGGATGACAGAGTTAGATGGAAAATCGAACCGCCGCCGTTCCGCCGCCGTCACTTGTCTCGAGCACTCCCGCTTCTGGCGCTCCTCAGCGGTGCCGTAGTCGCTTCCCTGCGCCGCGGCCGCCGCCGCGCCTCGCTGTGCAACGACGAGAGGCGTGATCCAAGGGCTCCAACCGACCTCCAGGTCCGATAGCACCCGCCACACCTTGCACACAGACTGGCCTCATTCTAACGCACACGGCTCCGCCGGCAGGGGCCGCCGCCCACACGTTCGGATCCAGAAAGCCTTGAACAGAGCGATAGGGCGCGCGGATCATCTAAATCCACCGGTGCTGCATCATCATCTCAGCATGCACTACAAAGTACTGCTCGCCAACGGGCAGGTTGTAAGGGTTGTCGCCCGCGCCCGCTGCCGGCACTGTGATCGGCCCGGCCACGTGGACAACGCGGCCGATGACGAAACGGATCGCCTGGAGCGAAAGCGACGACTCATCTTCGCACCAGCGCCGCAGAGACTCGACCGATTCCGGCGAGAGCCAATGCGTGGGCAGCCCGTTGCGCATGGCGGGGAGCATCATGGCTGCAAAGGTCACCATGGCCGGGGGCGTCGCGTGGCGCGCCGGCTGGACAGCAAAGAGGAGTCGTGCGTTCACGTCGGCTGAAAGGTACGAGAGTCGACGCTGAGAGAGGGCGAGCGCCGCCTTGTGTTGCTCGCGTTCAGACGCCATGGCGTGCCCGAGCCGCGCGTTGGCGTGCGCGGCCTGCCGAGCACTCGAGCAAAGGTCAGCCGCCAGCCGTTGAATGACGCTGTGCTCGAAGTCATCGGATGCAGAGCGCTGTCGGTCACCACCGCCGCCATCGCCACCACCGGCGGCGCCACCACTGCTTGTACTGGCATCCACGGCTTCGCTGTTCGACGCGCCCACTACTGCGCCCGCGGGGCTCGCCTCCAGCGAAGCCTCACGTGACTCTGCGGTGACTAGTGGGGGTGAGGCCGCGCCCAAGGCACCGGTGCTCTCGCCACCGGTACCGCCGCCGCTGCTGCCGCTGCCGCCGGCTGCGACGCGGCCGCTGCCGTTCGAAGCGCTGGGACTGCGGGGAGATTGGAGTTGAGATTGGAGTTGAGATTGGAGTTGAGATTGGATTACGGGAGATCGGAGTTGAGATTGGATTACGGGAGATTGGAGTTGAGATTGGAGTTGAGATTGGATCACGGCCGACTGACTGCCGGTGCGGTTGGCAGGGAGGGGTGGCGGCAGGCAAGACATGGCCACACGCACGGCCGCTAGGAGAGCCTCATGCGAGCCCACGAGCTCGTGATGGCGCTCCTCTAGCGAGAGGATCTCGGCACGCAGAGGCTGCAGCGACGTGCCCATGGCCGAGCTTGCCCCGGGCGACGGCAGCAGCATCGAAGGCGCTGTGGTGAGCACTGGCATGCAAAGGCAATCTGAGCTCGCCTCGGGCGACGGTAGCGCCGAGGCGCTCGCCGCGGCATTCACCGCGGCGGCGCCGAGGGGGAAGGCGGCCGCCAAGGTCGCCACCGTGCCTGGTGACAGCAAGCCGCCGATGTTGTTGCTGCTGCTGCTTGGATCGGCACCCATCAGAGGCTCCACGTGCACCGTGCCCTGCGACAGAGGCATGCCCGCAAGCAGCATGCCCGCGAGGGACGTGCCCGCCGAGTCGGACGCGCGCCCGTCGGCACTGCCGATCGACGCCGCCGAAGCGCTCCCGGCCACTCCGGTAGCTGTCACGATGGTGGGAGGCTCGTTGGCTGCGGCGTCCATCACCGACGCGACCCCCCCTGGCGACCTCCCTGTCGCCGCCGCATCCGCCGCATCCACCGCGTCGGCGCCGCTCGTGCCGCTCGTGCCGCTCGTGCCGCTTGTCCCACTACCAGCGGTCCCGGCCGCGCTGTGGTGAGCACTGGAAGCGCTGTGGTGAGCACTGGAAGCGCTATTGTGAGCACTACCAGCGGTCCCGGCCGCGCCACCCGCGGCCACCGCTTGGTTCAGCTGGAGCCGCAGCGCCTCATTGGCCTCGCGCAGCGCCCTCGCCTCGTTTTCAGCGGCTTGGCGTGCGGCCGCAAGCTGCGCACACTGCTTGCGCAGCGAGGCGGCACGCAGCTCGTGGGCGACGAGCCGTTGCTGCAATTGGGAAGCCACCTCGACCGGAACGCCCTCGAGCGGCGTACCTGATGAGGGGGGCCATCAGAGCTGATGAGAGACGCCATCAGAGCTGATGAGGGACGCCATCAGAGCTGATGAGGGAGGCCATCAGAGGCCATCCATCGCAATCAGTAGCCCACGAGCGGCGTACCGAGCGCCTCGAGAGCTGCCGAGAGCTCCGCAGTCCCAGGCAAGCGCACAGGGTCGGTGAGCACCCGGCGCGGCACCGAGGGAACGCTGCTCGGAACGCCGCTGCCGAGGCTGCTACCGTCGGCGCTCGCGCCGGCGAGGCCGAAGCCGACGCCAAGGGTTTCGTCACCCTCGAGAGCCTCAAGCGCGGCCGAATTCCACACGTTGGCGCCCCGGACGGCGCCTCGCCCGCCTGGCGCTACCCGTGCAAGGGACGCGCCGAGGGCGGAGTGCTCGCTCATGGAGCGTACCATCGAGGGGCGCGATGCCATGGGGGAGGGGGACGGGGCGGGGGGCGGCACGGGCGAGCGCGCCGCCACAGCCGCATCGACGCTTGAGGCTGACGTCTCGCGCTCGGCACGGCGCTCGGGGCTCTGCACGGCGGCCACCAGCGACGGCGAGCTCGGCGCACCATTGGTAGGCGTCGTGGCGAGCGCTGGCGGGATGGAGCGCGAGTCCGCAACCGGTGCAGCCTCCGCAGGAGCCTGCGCGGCCGCTGTAGCCGCGACAGGCTCGGCCGTGCTTGTGCCGGCCTCCGCCACCGCGGCGGTGGCCCGTGATTCGGCAGCGGCAATCTCGGCAATCTCGGCAATCTCGGCAATCTCGGCGATCTCGGCGATCTCGGCTGCTGCCGTGCCCTCGGCTGCGGCGGAACCCGCGGCAGCGGCGGCAAGAGCGGCGGCGGCCTGAGCGGCGGCGGCCGCCGCCACTTTGGCCACAGCGGCCGCGGCATCGGCGGCATCAGCGGCGGCGCCCTCGCCCTCCCCAGCCGAGGTGCCCAACACGGCGGTGCCTCCGTCCTCCTCGGGCACGCCCTCGGGCACCGATGCGCCCAAGACGGCGCCCGCCCCGAAAGCCGCCGCCGCCGCCGCCGCCGCTGCCGCAGCAGCAGCAGCAGCAGCAGCCTCGGCGCTCGGCTCGGCGCTCGAGAGACGTGCGAACGTGAGGCGCGAGGCGCCCAACGCGGCGCGGGTGGAGGAGGTGCGCTCGATGGCCGTCGAGAATTCCATCAGGCGCGCATCGGACACGCTGGTCGAGAACTCGACGTACGGTGGTCGGGCCTGCAGCAGCGCGGAGAGCGCCGGCAGACCACGTGGCAGCAGCACGCCATGCTCACGCATGAACTCGTCGCGGCGCTGTGCCTCCTGCTCGCGTGCGGCCGCGACCGTTTCGGCCGTGCGACGGATCTGTGGGGAAGAGGGCAGTAGCGCCGTGGTGGGCACTTGCATGCAAGGCAGGGGGCGCGCCGGGGCTCACCTGGGCGTTAGTCGCCTCTTGGACACGCTGGCGCGTGATCACTTCCTCGAGGCACGCCAGGTACGTGGAGGGCAGCCGACGCATGAGATGGAGCTGCTCGCAGTACATGCGCACGCGCGCGAGCAGCGTGCCGTAGAGCTGCAGACGGTTGCGCAGCTCTGCGATCGACGACTGCAACTGTGAGATGACGCGAAGTCGCGTGTAGAGCTGCACGCTGGCCTCGTGCTTGGCCGCACTCAAGACGTCCTGCGCATCCCTAAGCTGAGCATCCAGCTCGCGCAGCCGCGGCAACAGCTCGGCCGCGTGTGTGCCGTTCTTGAGGTCCAGCGCTCCACACGCAGCGAGGGCTCCCTCGCGGGAAGGTGCCTCGAGCTGCGCGTCGACGAGCACGCGCACCTCGTGCACGTCACTCGCGAGTCGTGCGACAATCTCATCCTGCTGCTGGCGCACCAGCGCCGCCGCCTGCAGCCGAGCGTCCGCCTCCTCGCGCGACACCGCGCCGTGGCTCGGCTCGTCCGCCGCCGCGACGCCCACTTGTAGCTCCGCGTGACTGCTCGAGCTGGAGCGCCGCATGACGCCCTCCTGGAGCGCCGCGACGCCCTCCTGGAGCTCCACGTAGGCTTGCGCAAACTGCGCGTGCTTGGCCACGAGGTGGTCGGTGGTCTGGTTGCACTCTCGCAGCCAGGCGCGCAGCCGCTCCTCACCGCAGGCGTCGAGCAGCGTCGCGTGGCTCCAGCCCTCGAGACGGCACACAGCTTCGTCCACCTCGATCGATCGCAACGCCGCCACGTCAGCCTCAAAAGACGCTACCAGCGCCGCCTGCTGAGGCACGAGTGACGCGCACTGCTGCTTAAAGTCGACGTACCGATCGGCGAGCTGCTGCGCGAAGCTGTGCAGGTTGGCGGCGGCCACGCGTTGCGCGTCACCCTGCACTGTGAGCTCGTGCAAGCACTGCGACGAAGCGGCCAGCCGCGCACCACCCACCTCCGAGATCGTGCGCGCCTGCAGCAGGTGCAGGCAAAAGTGGCGCTCGTAGTCGACGAGCGCGCCCACGAGGGGCGGCACGACGAGCGCAGCCGGGCGCGGCTGCTGCTCGGGCGTGAGCTCCGTCGGGACCTCAAGCTCCAAGGGCGGCACCGGCTGCCGCTCAGGCGGAGGCGCATTGCGGGAGAGCGAGCGCCTGCTGAAGAGGAAGATGGGCCGACCGTGCGCGGGCAGGCCATACTCACTGAGAGAGCGCTGCTCTTCGAGCTTCATGCCGTCGAGCAGTAGGATCTGGTGTGCGTAAGGGATGCCCGTCGCGGGCTCGAGGGCGGTGGAGAGCGTACTCACGGAGGAGTTGCTCGCCTCGACGGCCAACTGAAAGGAGCGGCCCGTCTCCGCGTGATGGATGACGATGGGCGGGTTGGGTGCCTGCATAAGATACTGACCTCCAACACGCCAATCGCACCGTCGAGAAGCGAGCAGAACCCGCGCTCAAGGGGCGGCTGGAAGGCTCACTTCACTTTCCGAGCCGGCACCGATGTTTGCCCTGTAGAACAAGAGTGGTTTCCGTTTTCAGTAGGCCGTTATGGACATGTTCTGCGCACGGGAATGTTCACAGTTGACGGCTACAAGAGTTGAAAAGCCACGTAGATGTCGGGGGTCTTTTTGTCACTGCGACGATCTCTCGCGGCGCCGCGCGCACTCCACAACGTATGCAGCAACGTGCTCGCGCGCTCGCGCTGGTCAGCGGCTACATTCCGCCCGCCGCCGCCGCCGGCGCCGCCGCCCACTGCCACGGAGCGCTTCACCGTGCTCTTCCCACGGCAAGGCAGCTTCCAGGCGAGCGTTGAGGTGAAGAGGCGCGTGCTGGCCTCGACGCCGCACATGGGCGCCAAGCGGCTCAAGCGGCTAGTGCGGATGCACGGGCGCCTGGGCAACCGGAACTCCTTCATCGCCGACCTCGAGAGCCGTCTCGATCGCTTCCTCTACCGCTGCAACGCCGTGCCGTCCATATTCGCGGCGCGCTTCGCGTGCGGCCACGGGCACGTCATGGTCAACGGCAGGGTCGTCAGGCAGACTCATAGGATCCTCGAGCCCGGCGACATCGTGGAGCCCGCCCCCAAGTCGGTGGACCTCTTCAAGCGCTTCATGAAACGCCGCCTCGCGAACAACACGTTTGTCTTCCAGAAGGACGGCGCGCCGCCCACGCTGCGGGCACTAGAGGGCCCCGGGCGGGGTGCCGTCAAAGCAGACCGCGATGCGCTGCTCCGCGACGGCGCCGCCGTCGCAGACTCCTACCGCCGGCTGCCGCTGCCGCGCGACCCGTCGACTTTGGGCACGGCTGCCGCGGACGAGTCCGGCAGGAGCAGCCATCACAGCAGCAGCAGCAGCAGCAGCGAGGTCGCGCAGGCGTGGCCCGCCGCTCGGCAGGCGCAGCTCGACGCGATCGTCCCCGCGGTGCTAGGCGCGCTCGCGGCCGACGGCTGCCCTCTAGCAGCCGAGATGGCCACGCGTCGAGGCGAGCTGAGCGTTCGTGCGGCGGCGCAGCCGCGCGGCGCGGCCGCTCCGCAGGCCATGCTTGCGTGGACCCCCTCAGGCAGCGATGTGGGCAGCTCCGTGCTCACGCTCAACCGGGGCGCGCTCCGGCGGCTGCTGCTCGGGCTGCTTGCTGTGCGCAATGCCTGAGGCTCGAGCAGCGCATCTCAGCACGTCAATCTGTCTATGTGCGAGAGAAGCGAGACCAGAGCCGTTCACTCTATGGGGCAACCGTCGGGAGTCGGGTGGGGTCGATGTTTCTTTTCGGGGAAGTTTCGAGGAAATAGCCGAGCTCCTGCCCTCGCCGATCCGGCAGGCCCTACATGACGCGCTCCGCGATCCTCGGGCTTTTCGTGCTCTCGATGCACGGTGCTTGCTGCCTGCTGCTCGGTCGTCCGCTGACGGCGCCGCTGAGCCGCGCGCCGGCGCCCTCGATGAAGGGCCGAGGCACCCGAGGCATGCCCGGGAAGGGTGTGCGTCCTCCACCAGGTTCGGCCGCGCAGAGCGAGATGAAGAAGCGCTTTCAGAAGCGCGACTTCGATCGGGATGAGTGGACGCTCGTCGCTGAGAAGGGTGAGCTGGGCAGCGAGATGGGCTCGACCAAGGCCGTCGAGGCTGGCATGGCGCCTATGGGCCAGAATTACATCTGGTGCCTCGTCCGTGGTGACGACGGCGACGGCGAGGGCTCAAAGACGTACGCAACCGACGGCTCGTGCCGCGCGTGCACCTTCCCGCTCTCCAGCAGTAGCGCCAGCAAGGATGCCGACGGCAAAATGCGCCTGACCTGTGGATCATGCGGGACCGTGTACAGCCTGGAGGACGGCCAGCCTATTGAGTGGCTGCCAGGCAAAAACCCCATCCAGTGGGCCGCACAGCAGCTCAACAAGGCCAAGGTTCCCGGGCCCATCAATCTCCTCATGACGCGCGTGTCTAAGGCCGGCCGCGTCTACCTTCGGCTGCCCGATGGCACGCTGAAGGCGACGAAGACGGCAGCGGAGCGCGCGGCGGAGCTGGCCGGAAAGGCCAAGGACCTTGACAAGGAGTGAGCATCCTGGCACCTCAGTATCGCAGAGATTTTGCGGGGGGATGCCCGTGTGTGCCTAGTGCTCCCATACCGGTCCCCCATGCGGTATCCATACAAGACTTTTCGACACAATATTTGACTGAGATATCGGTTATCGCCGCCGTCGCTCCACTCTACTCGGTAACTACCGGGTACTGCCGCGTGCGAGCGACGCATGACGGCATCGATGCACGATGATCCAAATTTCCGATCGTGTATAATTGCGGCGTGAGACGTGGGACGGGGGAGGTCCGGGTGTTGAGCTTGGATGCACGCCCGAAAGAGAAAGGGACTAGAAAGTGACGACCGACGCGGTGGTGTGTGGTTGTGCGCACGGCTCACGACCACGAGGCAGAATGTTGAAGCAGAATGATGTTGATGACGGGAATCACAATCGGGAACATGACGATCGGGAAAAGTCGGAACACGGGATCTGTTGTCTAATTCTCTAATATCGAAACAGCGTCTGAAACAGCGTCTAAAACATTTAATACTCGAAGAAACGGTGGGGCGCCGATCGCTGCTATAGAGTTTCGTGATGTGCATTGCATGCATTAAGTTTTCTCAACTTCCAAACTTCTTTAAGCGCGTTCCTGTTTCTCCTGTCGAGTTATTTATGAGACTCGTTCACCTGAAATGCCGAAGCGACCTGATCCTGCCAGCTTAGGCTTTCGTGGCGGCTTCATAGCCTCGAATAAATCCAACAACCTGAAGCTCGACTCACCCATCTTCATACATGTACCCAATCACCCAGAGCCCGAAGCCGAAGGCATTAGCATTCCCAGCAGGATTGTTGGCCTCTCTAGACCGAAAAAGACGGACGGGATGGGGCCCGGAGACCCTGGCTTTGACGCCGGGGAGGCTGCAATCGCGGCCGTTATGGATGCGCGCATGGCCGATCTCCAGCGCCGCGAGGCTGCGGGCGAGCTGACAGACGCCGAGCTTGCAGAGCTTGCGCAGCTCTCGGCGACAGCCGTGGCCATTATGGACGAGCGCATCGCCGATCTCCAGCGGCGCGAGGCTACGGGCGAGCTGACCGACGCCGAGCTTGCAGAGCTTGCGCAGCTGATAACGACGAGCAGCCATGCAGGTTCCGCGGCAGCGATAGACGATCGCAACAAACCTCGTTTCGATGCCGACGATGCGGAAGCCGCGGTACTGATGGACGAGCGCATCGCCGATCTCAAGCGGCGCGAGGCTGCGGGCGAGCTGACGGGCGAGGAGCGTTTGCAGCTCGCGGAGCTTGAGCAGAAGAAAGAGTGGCACATGGCGGTAAAATGCGGGGCAGCAGCATCCGGGACATCCGGGACCTCAGGACAGCTTGAGAGCCTGAGGCAGCAGGCCGCGCAGGCCGAACTAGACAGGACAAATGCCTTGCTGCGCGCATCGAGCAACCGGGGGAAGAGAGGTAAGAAGCACAGTAGAGCAGCCGAGCTCTCGTCCGAGGTGAAGGAGGAGGAAGAGGGGGAGGAGGCACGAGCGGCGGCAGAGGTGGCAGCCACGGCTGCGGCGGCAGCAGGGGGAGAGGACCAAGAAGCTGCGGCTGTGGCTGCGCGCACACGGGTGGCGACGTCAAAATCGGCGGCGGCAGCCGCGGCCACAGCAGCTGAGGCGCAAGCGGCCGCAGAGGCTGAGATGGCCAGCAAGCTTGAGGCCGAGAATGTGATCGACGCTGAGTCCGAGGCTGAGGCGGAGGCGGAGGTTGAGGCCGAGGCTCGTCTTCGCCTCCAGGCAGAGGCATCGTCCTTGCCAGCTTGGGACGAGCTCGAGAAGCTTCCGAGAAGCTACGATAAGCTGCCATCGCCGCCATCCGGTCCCTCCTTGAAGATCAGCGGCGCAAGCAGCCGGCTCTACACTCCAACGACTGGCCTCTCTCCGAGGGAGCTGCTCGAACAACGTCGGCGGCAACGGCAGGCGGATAGCCAGGCTGACGACGGGTACACCAGTCGGGGCAAGCTGTCGGCGCTCGCGTGCGTGCGCGCGGTGCAGGACCTTGCGCAGCTCCGTAAGCAGCGCGAGGACGGCGGCCCCCTCGCGGTCGTGAGCCAGCTGCAGTGCCGGTTGCTCTCGCGCCACGCGCAAAAGCTGCGCCTGGCGGGCCACAATGACCGGCAATGCATCACTATGGTGCACCGCGACGTGCGGCGGCTCACACAGCTATGCGTCGCTTACGTCAACGCGCCCAAGTCGGCGCCCGTCATGAGCTCCCTTGAGGGATCCATTACCAGGCGCCCAAGCACGAGCCCCTCGAGATCCCCTTCGAGATCCCGCCTTGCGTCAAGGTTCCGCCAAGTTAACCGCCTAGTTGCGGACGATCGCCCAAGCACGAGCCCCTCGATGAGCCGTGGCTCGTCACCCCCTCGTACTCCGCGACCCGGCGCAGCAGGGCCCTGGCGCAACTGGCAAGAACCTCCCACTCCTCCCAAAACTGCCCCAGCGGTCCTCCAACCAGCCGTGCTCGACTCCGAGCGCTTCTCGCACCTGTCTATTCCCAGCCCACGTCAACGAGGCCACCGCGGCCATTCGACGCTGTCAACGCTGCCCGGGCCGGGATCCTACTCGCCGACGCTCGCGCACAAGCCCTCGTCCCCTTCCTTTTCGATGGCGGATCGCGTCAAAATTGACCTTCTCAAGACCGAGCCCCCCCCGGTGCAGTGGGGTGGGTGCACCGGTGGGACGCTCTGAAGAAGAAGACGAATCGATGATGAAACAGCACGCACGCGAGAGCTGTGAAGACGAATCGATGATGAAACAGCACGTCATACAAGTCAAGTCATTTCAAGACAACAGCATGCACGAGGGTGCTGTGCTGGCTAAGTGCTGGCCCGTGGCGGCTGGCGCTTGGCGGGCGCACGTGGATCGTGGACCGAGTCGAATGCGATTTGACATGGCGATGCGCGTGCCATTTACGTTGTTCGCATTTGCGTTGGTGCGGCTTGCCCTTGTGCGATCGGTTGCGTTCAATATATGAGACCCTACACACGACATGCGATCGGACGGGATGACTCACCGATCTGCAGTTTCGCGTCGGGGTGTGGAGTGGTGTGCGTGGACGAAGCCCGGGGAACTTCGAACCCGCCGCACGGTCGCGGGACGGACCGCGTTTGCCGTTTCCGTTTGTAAATAAGGATTTTCGCATCCATCTTCGATCTTGAATTTTAGAATTACAGCTGCAAATCGACACCCGTCGTCGACGCCCGGGGAGGGGACGGTCGGGGGCCATGCCGCGCGTTTGCCGCGCGTGTTCCATCAGTTTGTGGTTCGGCTTGGGCTTCGGGTAGGACTAGGAGGCGCGCGACGACTCTTCTCTCGGTCAGACCGACGCCCTCTCAAAGCGTGCCACAAAGAAGCCATTCGTACAAACTTCGGGGCCCGCCCGGACGAGCATGTGTGCATCAGGCAGCAGCGGCAGCCCTCGGCATGGCCACTGTGGAAGCGCGGGCGCGAGCCGCCAGCCCGCACGGCGCACCGCCGGCGCGCGCAGAGCAGCCCGCACCACAAGTTCGTCTTCGACGGGGTGGACGGAGCACGTCGAGTAGACAACGACACGCGCCTTGGGGAAGGAGAGCGCATGCAGCACAAGCTCGAGCTGCATCGCGCCAAGAGCAGCCAGGCGCTCGGCCTGCCCGCCGTCCACGGCAGCCGCGCCACCCTCGGGCGCGAGTTGGAAGCCAGCGCGCTCGACCATGCCAGAGCCAGAGCACGTGGGATCGAGCTGCACTGCGGTCACGTCGCAATAGGGCGACTCTTTGACATCAATCGACAGGAAGTCGATCTGCATCACGCGGATCGCGCTCCCGGCCGCCTGCGCCGCGCGCGCGCGAAGCACGCCAGCGCGCCTCGCATCACGCTCACAAGCGATCACGAGGCCATTGGGCGCCGAGAGCGCTGCGAGCTGTGTGGTCTTGTTGCCTGGCGCGGCACAGCAGTCGAGGATGAGCTCACCCGGGCGAGGGGCGAGCGCAGCTGGCGCGAGGCACGAGGCCTTGTCCTGCAAGATGAGCGCGCTGCTCTGCACGAGGGCGTGCTCGTGCAGCTCCGTCTCGGGTGGCATGACCAGCAAGCTCGGCACGTGCGGGTCGACCCAAAACAGGGGCGGTTCGGGCGGAGCACTCGGGATGCCTTCCGTTGGCACCGGCACGTGCGTCCAGCCCTCGGCGCAAAGCACGGCTACCGCCGCGTCCAGCGTCATCTTGAGCGTGTTCACGCGCACGTACCGAGGCAGCCGAGCCGCCTGGGATTGCTGCTGCTGCTGCTGCTGCTGCTCTGCCAATCCGCCGTTGCCGTCGGCATCGTCGGTGACACCCGCTTCGCGTGCGTGCGCCTTGGCCGATTTGAGCAGCGTCGCCTCCCAGCTGCGCATGCGTGACAGCGTCTCTGCGAGCGTGTCGTCGTCGGTCGGTCGCAGGAGGGCCGACTGGCGTAGGCCGTGGCCAAAGAGCATCTCGTGAGCGAGGAGCAGACGCAGCTCGTGGCCACTTGTCGAAGACCACGGCCCAGACTCCTGAACGACACGCTCAAGGAGCTCGCGTCGTTTGAGCGTTTCTGTCACGAGCGCATTCACTGGCTTGGCGCGCTCGCTTGGCATCGGGGCGAGAATGGACTTGAGCGACCCATTTCGGAGCACTGAAGCGAGAACCTTGGAGGCCGTGTGCCAAAGCTCGTGAGGACCATCCCAAGCGCCTCCGGTCCGAGGACGGCTGGCCGCCGGTGTTGGCGTGTTGTCGTCGTTGGAGCGCTTCATGTGTGTGCGGTCGGTGACGTGAACTGTGACGTGCACTGAATTCCGCATGACCGTTACTAAATTGGGGGGAAATTGCCGAAAGTGCTCAACCCATGCACCTCCTGCGACTTTGAGTTCTTGGTCTGCACCTACCGCTCGTGCTTCGGGTCATGCGACGACGGGGCGTTGAGAAAAAGCAGTGGGAACATCCCGAAGATGCAGCCAAGGAGCACACCAACAATCCCAGCGGCCATGCGCACATTCTTGGTGACCTGCAGCTCACGTTGGTACAGCGTGAGTCGTGGATCGGGCAGGCCAATTGCCGACGCCGACCGCTCGATTGCGCCATGGGAAACCATACCGAGTGCACTGGCGACTCCGTTGCCAAGGGCAGCAGCGCCAAGCGTCGAGAGTCCGAGCAGCAAGCCGATGCTGTGGTCAATGATATCCCCGGACAGGATCATCAGACTGTTGTCGGTGAGCCCGACAGCCATGAATGGCACGGCATTGATGTAGAATGTGGCGCGTAGTTGAGCAGCAGTGGGTGGCGTCTCGGGCTCGGTTGGCTTACCTGTTGAGATCACCTCCTCGGCCCACGCGCGAAACTCCTTGTACGAGAGCTTGCCATCGGCATTCTTATCCGCCTTGGTGAATTCACCCTCCAGCTCGGCCATCGCCCATTGCAATCCAGCCCGCTTCTTGGCGTCCGGCGGCAGCGACTCCAGGACCGTGTTGAGAGTGTCAGCATCGGCAGACGCCAGCGCCTTGGCGAGCGCCGTCGCCGTCGGCGGTGGCGGCGCGGTAAAGAGCTCGCGCAAGAGGCCGCGCTTCAGGGTTGGCCGGAGCGCCGATCGAACCAGTCGGGGGAACATGCAGGGCCCAGGGGGAGAGGACCAGTTGGAGGACCGACACAAGAGAAGAAGGACGTTGGAAGGGTGTGAAGATTGTGAGTTCATGCTGTGGGGAAGGAGCGGCTCTTCCAAGGTTAGACCGTTGACAACACGTTAACATTCACAGGCAAAAGTTTAGCGTGACGCTGGGGGCGGAGATATGTCGACGCGTCAGCAAGATGGCCTCCCTTCCACGCGGCTCGCTCCTGCGCCGTTCTCCGTCGCAGCTAAGCATCATCAGCTACAATCTCCTGGCGCCGTTATACGTGCGTCCCGTCGACGAGCGCACTGGAACCGTGCAAGCATTTGCAGCGTTTCCCTGGGCGGAGCCGTTTGATGAGGTGCTCGCCTGGGAGTCTCGGCGCCCAGCTCTGCTGGCCGAGCTCGTGGCCGCGGAGGCCGACATAGTGTGTCTGCAAGAGGTTCAGTTCGAGCGGCGCGCAGACGGCGTCCATGAGCTGCCCGGCTGGCTGCGCCTCAGCGGCTACGAGTACGTCATTCCGGCGCAGGAGCAGATGGCGCAGATGGCGGCTCGCAATGCGCGCGTGCTGCGATCCTGCACGGCTATTGGGAATGCGCTACTCTATCGCACTGATCGGCTGATGGACGTCGACGCGAAGAAACCGCGTGCGGACGCGACGACGCGCGTGTGCATGTGTTTGCGCGGCCGGCCGGCGACGGCGCTGGAGCCTCTCGGGCCGCTGGCCGTCTTCTCGGTGCATTTGGATGCGACCAAGGAGACGACACGCGTCAAGCAGCTGAGCAAGTGCGTCGAGATGGCGGTCGACACCTTCGGCACGCGCGCCGTGCTGATTGCGGGCGACATGAATTCAGAGCTCGCACGCGGCTCGTGTGTGGCCGCGCTCGTCGGTGGCGCCCACGACGGCACAGTCGCGGCGCCCACGCAGGCCGAGTTGCAGCGCGAGTGCGCGAGCGCGCTCCGCCTGTCGACCGACGACGGAGCAGCTGAGGACGACAGCGACACCCGTGGCGACGATGCTGAGGCTGCCAGCCCTGCTGAGGGCGGCGGCGGCGGCTCACCGATGCCAACAGCGGAGCAGATGCAGGCGTGGCAGCAGCTCTATGATGCAGCGCAGCGCGTGCCACGCGCCCAGCGCGTGCGCTTGGAGCGCGTCCCGACGGGTGCGACACGCGCCGCGTACGCGCACGGCGCCATGGTCGGCCCCTGCGAGCTCTGGAAGCTCGACCACATCCTGTACTCGCCACGCGCCCTGACGCTGTCGCAGCACTGGAGCACACTTGAGGCCGCGCCAGAGGCATCCGAATCCGGCCTCCCGTGCCGCGGCTTCCCCTCGGACCACCTCTCCGTCGCCGCTAGCTTCGACGTGAGCACGATGCCCGCACTCGAGCCCGCGGCGCGTGAAGCGTTGCTTGCGAGGGTACAAGAGCTCCTTGAAGCTCAAGCGAAGCATCGGACCGCGGCCGACGCGCAGGCCGCCGAGGAGGCCGCGGCCGTTGAGGCCAAGGAGCAGTCCGCAGCAGCAGCAGCGGCTACGGCGGGATCGAGCGATGGCGTGCCTGCCTCCGTGGCCGCCGCCGCCGCCGCCGCCGCCGCCGCCGCCGCCGCCGCTGCCGCTGGTCCGAAGGCGAACAAGAAGGCTAAGAAGCAAGGCAGGGGGCCGCCATCGGCAGAGATGCAGGCGTTGCTGCGAGCGAAGCGCGAGCGTGAGCGCGCACTCAAAAACGAGCAGCGTGAGGAGAGGGTGCGCTTCCTAGCGGCGTGTTCTCCGCTCGAGCTCGACGCCCTTGAGGAAAGTCTCGCAATCGAGCGGCTCGAGCCTCTTGCAGAGTGAGGGCGCCTGACGAAGCTCAAGCTGTAACTGGCAAAAGGCCGCTCGGAGCAACGTTAGCGCTCGCCCACGGTACGTTCGGGACTACGGTTCGGAACCTCGCTTCGCAGTCGAGCTTCGCAGGGCACGGGTTTGTCTCAGCACTACAAAAGTTCCGGCAGTCACAGCAGACACGTGGCAGACTGTGCACTTACACTGATGATATCTCATCTGAGATCTGTTCAGGCGACTCTGCACTCTGACAGACTCTCGCGTCTCGTCCGGTGCGCGGTGGACTCCGGGTCGATTCTCATACAGACTTGTTGAGACTTCAGAATAGAAAGTACAGACTTGAGACTACACGACCGGACAGTACGCACCGCAAATTGCACCCGCCCCGCCCCCCAAAGCACGCGGAGACGCCTAGAAGCTAGATCAGACTTCGGAGACGAGTGGTAATTATGGAACAAGCCTTATGAATCTGACTCGTCCCTCAGCCCGTGGCCATGGCCCATGCCGGCGCTGGCCGCGAGCCTCTCGGGCACGCTGGCCTCGCCGCGGACCAACCCGGACTCGCCCTCAACAGAAAGTGTCGCCATGGAGCGATGAGGCTGAACAGCTAAAAGACCTGGATGCATGCAATGTGCCGTACGCGCTTGAAACGTTTCAAAAAAATTCTCGTCCTTGAAAAAACGTTGGGTCGAGAGCTTTTTGGGAGGCTTGAAAACGCAGGGCCACCCTGGAGTCCATAAGAGTCCATAACGACCGGGAGATTGGCAGGTGCCTTGCACCAAGATAAATGTATTGCAGATCACCTAATGGCGCGAAGCTTTACAGCGCACTGAGCATGGGCACGTTATCACGGCAGTACGGGGACATCCACGGGAATACACTGCGGATGGAAAACAGTGTACACGACAAGGAGAGGTGCATCGAGTGCGGCCTGTGGAAGAGAAAGTTGACCCACTGCCGGCACTGTATGACGCGGCCAAACCGTGAGCAGGCACATGTGGCGGGTATGAAGGCCTTCAGAGCGCCACCCACGCCTCCAATGAGACCGGTCTCTGCTGGAAGTGCGCATGCCCGGGTGCCGGACAATCAGCGACCTTCCATGCAGCAGAACATTGGGGCCTTGGAGCTCACGTTGAAGCGCATGCAGGCTGAGACCAAGAACCGCGAGCGCGAGCTCTTTACTGCCGCCTACTTGGAGCATACTGCCGCGAAGGGTGCCGAAGCAAGGGAGCGCGCAGAATCCAGACGCCAATCACAAGTGGACGAGGCCAGACGCGCAGGGCATCACGCGGCGGCTGCTACTGCCGTAGCCACGAGCGCAACTGCCCAAGCGGCTTCCACTGAGATGAGAATGAACGACATGAGAGCCGCCGCCACGACCGCCGACAGACTGCGCGCGGATAGAACGCCATCTCCGCCAAATTCCACACGCACGAGAGCGGCCTTCTCGACACCAGCACGCACTGACCGTCCGTACACGGCGGCTGCAAAGCTCAACCTGGCCAAGGAGATCCGGGCTGAGACGGCCGCCATGCGCGCGGATAGGCTCATGTTGCAGTTGGACGACGAAGAGTCGCCAAGTTGGAGGGATGTGACCAACTCCGAACTCCACGGGGTCTACAAGCACATTCCAAACATCGCGCCGATACCAATACCTCCTCATCTCGTGCCAAACTCCACCCATGGTCTCTCCGTGGCGATCGCCGAAGCGATGCAGGTGGCATCCGTGCTGCAGCGCGAGGGCCGCACCAACGACGCCATGGCCATCATCAAGCTGATCGTCGCCGCCCAGCAGTGGCCAGCATGAAAAACGGGAAAGGGTGTCGATACGATAGCCTCCGAAGGATATAGGTTTCGAATAAAGGGTTTCGAATGTTTGGGCTTGGGTGTGCAGGGTATGTGCAGGGGAGTATCAGTTAGTATCGGTGTGGAGGGCGGGTGAGAGCCATGGTGAGGGCGGGGGGAGGGACGTGCAGCCATTCGGCGGATGAATTGCTTTGCTCTGGACATTCGCAGCATCAATCGCGCGCCACGCGCATGCATTGGGGCGCAGTTGTGAATTATTATTGTGAAAATCTCGACCGTTGTGAGGATCAATTGTGGGAGTTTCGATTTGACACGCGCTGTGGTGCTCTTCTCGCGATCTGTACGCTCAAGCTTTGTGCTGGTGGTGTACTTTATGGTGCTTCTCTTTGGGTCCGGTGCGCCAACGCGAGATCATGTGGACGCTCTGCTCTACCCGCGGCCGTCCACCGCGCTCACGAGGTCTCACCAAATTCAATCCATGCAGCGCCTCATGCACCACAAGCGGCGCCATCCATCGGGTGTGGGCAGCAGCAACCGCCACCCCATGGCTATCAAGCTTGAGGCCTCGCAATCGATGCCGCAACTCGTTAGGGCACCCTCGCCCATGCAGCAAGGCCCAATTGCCAAGAAGGCTTCTCATGGGCACTTGCACGGGCTGCAAGGGCACTCCCTGGAAATGCGAACGAGCGAGTGGAAGGTTATGCCAACGCGGCTCGTGGGGAATACCATCATTACCGACCGAGGGACGACGGCTCATGCCAAGGGCCAAGCATCAACGCAACACCTCGAACGACCTGCACCACACTTTCACCTTCGGGACCGAGCCGAGTTTCGAGAGGCATTGGAAGCGTCGGGCCGTCGGAGCTCGATCGCCTCCTTTTTGAAGGGGGGTGCTTGTTCCACTTTGAGCCTGCCCTCCTTCCTCACCGTCGATGGTGAAGAAGGAGGGCAGGCTCAAAATGGCAGCACCGAGCCCCACCCAAAGACGCGAAAGAGCATCTCCTACGATGAAGGTAGCAGCTCCCAGGCCGAGGCCCCCGCAGCCGCTTCAGCGGTCGGGAAGCTCCTGCCGGAGCCGCCGACGCCGACGTCCAGGAGCCTTCCCGAGGCCTTACGCGACGCTTCTACCACGTTCAGGCACCTGCCTGAGCCCTTCCTTGAGCGGGCGGACGCCTTCGACGAGCGCCATCGTGAGCTCTTCGATAGCGCCTCTTACATGCTCAATTGTGTGCAAGCACACCTCGGAGGCGACTTACCACGGGATCTCGAGCCATGCATGGCGCTCGACGCGCTGTACGCGAGCCCGGGCGGCTGGGAGGCTCACATAGTCTCGACGCCCAACGGCAGTGCCAGGGGCATGGGCAGTGCCCACGCCGACTTCTCCTTTTCACGCAGCTCCCCTCTCCTCGAAGTCTCGTCCCCGTCGATTGATCGTGCCCTCAGACTCGGTGCTGCGCGCACGGAGGGGGCTTTAGCGCGCGGCGTGCCGCTAGGCCAAGAGCGCGACCAAGGGCTCGGCCGCGCACTTGAGAGCCGCCTGCCCGCCTCGAAGCTGGCGCTGGTGCAGCGCTGGTCAGAGCCCTCCTGCTTCTCCCTTGTCGCCCCAAAGCCTCCCCAGTGGGCACTCGCCATCCCTGCCATCGGGGGGCGTCACGGGCAGAGCAGCACACGAGCAGCGACGATCGCGACGTCCAGCGAGAAGCGAGAGGGCTGGTCAGAGCCCATTAGGTCGCCTTCGCTTATGCCCGTGCGCCATCGAGGATCGTCCTCACCCCGTCTCAAGTTTCCCTTCTCGAACGACCGTCGTGCGTCCATGGCGTTTGAGCTCGCGGTGGCGCGCGTGCGAGCGCATCGTTTCGTGCCGCCCTACATTGCGCCCGTCGAGGACGATATACAGGGCTCGTCATCCCCTCGCGAGCCTCGCGAGCTTCGAGGCCCCGTTGCGCACGGCGACGCGACGAGCGACGGCTCGTACTTCAGTGACGACTCGTATGAGAGCAGTTCGGAGGAGTCTTCAGAGGAGGAGGAAGAGGAGGAAGCGGAGCCCGAGCCCGAGCCCGAGCCCGAGGAGATTGAGGCGGAAGTGACGGAAGTGGCAGAGGTGGCAGCGCCCGAGGAGGGAGAGGCCCCAGTGACGGCCCTCAAGGCAGGCGCGGCCTCAACCAAAGCGGGTGCAGCCCCAGCAAACAAGGTGGTGTCGTCAGCAGCAGAGAAGGCGAATGACAAGGGCGGTGGCGGTGGCGGTGGCGGGGGCGGCGGCAAGCCAGTGGGTGCAATCGGGGGGGGTGCCGCTGCCGCTGGCGGTGGCGGTGGTGGCAATGGCGGTGGTGGTGGCAATGGCGGTGGGGGTGCCGTTGCCGTTGCCGTTGCCGTTGGCGGCGGTGGCGGTGGCGGTGGCGGTGGCGGCGGTGGTGCCGGTGGCGGTGGCGCACCATCGGGCGGGGTGATCGCAGTTTTTGAGAAGCCCAATCCGGTGGAGAAGAAGGTGGTGCCGAGGAAGGCGGTAGCGGAGCCGGAGCCTAAGGAGGAGGACGAGGAGGAGGAGTCGGCCGAAGTTGGACCTACAGCAGGGGCTTCGAAGCCCAAGAAGCTCGCTAAGGAGGAGAAAGCAGCCGAAAAGGAGGCAGCCAAGCTGCAGCGACGGGAGGCGCGCAGAGCTGCTGGTGGCGGTGGTGGTGGCGGCGGCGACGATCCGTCCGAGAAGCGCAGGCGCAAGTTCGACACGGCCAAATCTGTGTGGGCGCCTCGTGCCGCTTGGGCCGACTCTAAGGACTATTTCGATACCAAAGAGGTCGAGGTGACGCGCTGTGCCAACGACTGGGGGCGCGTCATGATGTTTGGGACGGAGAAGATCATCGGCGGCCGCAATGACTCGCCAGATGAGCTCGAGGCGAAGTGTGCGGCGTGCGAGAAGATCGTCTCGAAGCATCGAACGACGATCAACCTTGTCTTCAACTACTACTGCTGTCGCGGCACGGAGGTCAACTTCCTGTACCTGAACGAATGGTCGGCGTTCGTGGACGAGCTCGGCATCGCCGACAACAAGTCCAAATTCTGCAAGAAGAGCGACATGGATCGGCTCTTCATTGCAGTCGACACGAAGACGGAGATGGTGCACAAAGAGATGAAGAAGACTGAGAAGGAGCGCAATCCACTCGGCAAGCGGGCGTCGCCGTCCCAGAAGGGCGCCGAGGTCGGCCTAGTGTCTGGAGAGGCCGATGCAGGAGCCGGGAACCGCCCATCAGGCAGGCCCGGCCTCGCCAGGCAGACCACCATGTCTAGCGAAGCCATACTGAAGCAGATGGATAAGTTGGTCTCGTCGACTCTCTTCGAGCACGATGACCTCAAGAAGAAGTGCCTGCACCGCGTCGAGTTCATCTTGGCGCTCCTCAACATTGCCGTCAACCGGTACGTGCTCACGAGACAGATGGAGAGCGTCGCCGAGGCGCTCAAGGCGCTTCTCGAACAGGATCTCCAGCCAAAGCTCGAGCTGCAGCCGCGCATCTTCCGCCGGCCCGATGTGTTCCGCAAGGCGCACTGCTACCACCCCGATGCGGACTTGGCGCTTAAGAGTTTCGAGGCGGACCTGCGGCTGCTCTTCGGCGCGATGGACTTCAAGGGGCGCTCGCTCATCGAAGTGAACGACTGGAGGGGCTTCTGCCGCGGCAGCGACCTGTTCGCGCCCGACTGCTCGGAGCGCGACGTGATGCTCGCGTTCTCGTGGTCGCGCATGGCCGTTGCCAACGAGCAGACCGAGCGGGGCCACTTCAAAGAGATCTGCTTGCCCTTTGAGGGGTTCATGGAGGCGCTGTGCCGGCTCGCCGCACTCAAGATGCTGCCGACGGAGCAGGAGATGAAGGACGCGGGCTACACGGACGCGGGTTCATTCTTTTATAACATGCGCAAGACCGACGAGGAGGGGTACAAGCGGCTGCTCCTCGAGCGCGCGCCGGGCTGGGGCGCAGAGCCCGAGCAGCCCATGAACGTGTGCATCACGCGCCTTTTCGAGATCATCGTGTTCGCCATCGACATGAAGACGGGCGGAACGGGCCTCGCAAGCCAGGACCTCAACATGGCGGCACATAATATGTTGTTGCAGAAGGCCAGGCCCTTCATCAAGAACCAGTGCCAAAAGACCTTGTAAGACGTAGAGATCCACACCACACATGTGTGCACACAGACATAAACCAACGTGGCGCCGCTCACCTCATATTCTTCGTAATAGAGACTCGCATTATTTGCCGCATAAGAAAGACCCATTCAAACTACTCGAAGAGCTTCTCATCTTTTCACCCGGCCCACGGAAGCAGCAGCGTGTCACTCTTCCGACGACACCCAACGGACCCGCACTTCTAGAGATTCTTCGCCCTCCCGGCGCAACGATCGTGCCAGACCGTTCAAGAGCTCTCGCAGCTCCACCTCGATCCCGAAAGGCGGCTGGACTAGGAGCATACCCGTGCCCTTACCGTCCTCGCCGCCTCGGAAGAGTTCGGCGGCGAGGCATGCACCCAAGCTCGCCCCCCGAAAGGAGTCGACGACTTTGCTGTGCGCTCGCGTTGCTGGGTACCAGAGGCAGAAGCGTGCGCTGCGCCAGTTCACACGCAGGTGCACAGCAAGAGCGACAGCGCGCTGCGTGTCGGAACCATATGAGTAGGGTGGATCCACAAAGACCAGGCCGCGTCGCTCCGGCGTCGCTACGCCCCTCTTCTGCTGCAGTGCCTTGTACCCGTCGGCGAGATGGATCTTGATGGTTGGCAAGTTCTGATGGACTCGGGCTACCTCGGCCATGACGGATGTGAGGAGCTCGTGCTGGTCCGCAGCGAACTCGCATAAGACGACGGTGTCCTGTGGCCGACACTGTGACACGGCAACCAGGGGCGAACCGGGATAGTACTGCTTGGAGCCCTCAGCGAAGTGATCGAGGAGCCCGAGTAGCGTGCTGGCTTCTGGTGGAACCGTGGTACAGTAATCGGACTGTAGCAGTTTGATGCCTCCGCTGATTTCCTGAGGCAGGGCTGCCTCGAAGTCGTAGCGACCAGCACCTGCGTGAGTCTCCACATACATGAAGGGGCTCGGCTTTTCACACATCCTTGCAAGTAGCAGCACCAACACGGAGTGCTTCATCACGTCCTGAAAGCACCCAGCATGGAACCCATGCTGGTACACGAGTCGCAACTTTGAAGATGGGAGTCGAGAGGGTCGACCGTCGTCGAGCGGTAGAGGGCTGTGGCTGGTCCGCATGGGCGTGGCACAAATTACCTTTTTAGGCGCCCAAACTATATGGGTCACTTAATTCCCCGATATTCTCCGAAAATAGCGTCTCCTTCTCCCCCCTTCATGTTTCTTCTGCACAGACTAACGCTGTTCCGCTGAGAAACGGTGATGTGAAGCGGCGGGGGGCGTGAACACGCGCCGGAATCCGTGCGGCGCGATCTGTGTGATCTGTGTGTGGAACGGTGCTCAGCGCTTGAAGTAGTAGATGGACGTGGGCACGCCGCGCATGTTCTTGCGCAGCAGCCGCTCGACAGCGTACCATGAGCTGCCATTGGCGGAGAGGCGCGGGGAGTGCACCGTCGCAGCGCACCGCCGTGCAGCCGTCGCGAGGCGGCGCAGCGCCGTGTCGAGCGCAACCGTGTCCAGCGACGGCGGCGTGCCGTAGGCGACGCGCTTGTCGCGATGGAGCACGACGAGCAGGCACACGTGCAGCCCGGGCGTCGCTGCGCTCGAGCAGTCGACGAGATGCGCATCTCCAAGTTCCAGGTCGCCCTGTGCATGAGCGGCCTCGTATGCGGCCTGTGGCGCATCGCTCACCGCCGAGATCGAGCGGAAGAAGCCGCGCGATGGCCAACGGCCGCTCGTGTCCACCCACGCGACGACCACCCGAGGCGGTGCGGAGGCAGATCCGCTGGGTGACGGCGCGCCGAGCGCTTGGGACGGCGCGCCGAGCGCTTGGGACGGCGCGCCGAGCGCTTGGGACGGCGCGTCGGATCGGTGATCGGCCGCAAAGGGCGAGGCGCCCGTCATCGCGTCGCCCACCATGAAGCTGATAGTCGCGCGCCGGCCTCGGCCGGCAGCGCCGTCCCAAGCGCCGCCTCCAGTGCCGCTACCGTCGCCGCCTAGTACGTCGCCTTCCTCCTCCTCGCCCCCCTCCTCCTCCTCCTCGCCCTCCTCCTCTTCCTCACGAGCCTCGCCTTGCGCGCGTAGCACAGCCGCGCCGGCACCGGCGGTCACGGCAGCCCCGGCTTCGTCATCCTCCGTGTCGGAGCCATCCCAGGCCGACGCGCCACGCGCCGTCTTGAGCGCCGCCTTGGTACGGCCCGCCACCGCCTTGCCACCCAAGCCGCGCGGCGCTGCTGCGGCCGCCGGTGCCGCTGCGGGCGGTGGTGCGGGCGGCAGCTGGCCCGTCGCGTCGCGCAGCGCGAGGGATGTGTAGCCCGCCTTCCGCCATCGCTCCCTCTTGCGCGCCTCTGACTTCTCTTTCTTGGCCGCCTCGGCCGCGGCCGCCGCCGCCGCCAGACGCGCAAGCTCAGCAGCCGACTCCTCCTCATTCATCGGATCGCGATTCCGACGGCCACGCCCACATAAGGACGTGAGAGCGTCGGGCGCGCTGCCCATCCCTGAGGCGCCGCCGCTGGTGCCAGCTGGGCGCTGTACAAAGGCGGAGAAGGCGGCCTCATCGTCAGCAGCGCGCTGGGCAGCACCTGCCTGCTTCGCCGCGAAGTCGACGCCATCGAAAATGTAAATCGAGTCGGCCACGCCGGCGCCGGCGCCGGCGTCAGCGATGTCGCCGTCCGCTGCGGCGCCGACCGAGACGACGCTGCTCAATCCACTCGATCCGACGCCGCCGCCCGAGCCGCCGCCGCCCGAGCCGCCGCCGCCCGAGCCGCCGCCGCCCGAGACGACGCCGCCCGAGACGACGCCGTCGAGAAGCGCCTCGATAGCAGCGTCTGAGGGGCCTTCGGCCGCGTCGGTGTCGCCGCCGACGCTGCTGCGACCGCTAGTGCCGCCGCCCTCCGGGGTGTTACAGAGGCTCGCCAGCCCAAATCGGATCGCCTCCGCCGCGGCCGCTTGCGACGGCGTGCCCGCGGCAGAGACGCCCACGCCAGCGCTACGCCCCGCGCCGGCGCCGCTCCCCGCTGCAGACGGAACCGGCACATCGAGGTCGGCGGCGTGCTCGGCGAGCAAACCTCGTGACACGAGCAACTTGGCGTGGGCCCGTCGGAGGATCACTTCTTCGACGGTGCCTGCGCACACGAGGCGTACGACGAGCACTGGCCGCGTCTGGCCCAGCCGGTGCACGCGGTCGGTCGCCTGCGCGTCCGCCTGCGGGTTCCAGTCGTGGTCGTAGAAGATGACCGTGTTCGCCGCGACCAGGTTGAGCCCTAAGCCGCCCGCGCGCGTCGAGAGCAGGAAGACGAACGGCTCTGTCTCGCGTCCGGGACCGCCACCGCCAGCGCGACTGCCACCGCCGGCGCCACCACTCACAGGCCCCGAGAAGGCGGCAACGGCGGCCCAACGCTCCTCGGCCCGCGCTGAGCCGTCGAGACGTTCATAGGCCCAGCGCCGTAGGTGTAAATAGTCCTGCAGCACGTCAAGCATCATCGTCGACTGCGAGAAGAGCAGCACGCGCGCGCCGCGCGTCCAGAGGCGCACGAGCAGCCGGTCGAGCATGCGCAGCTTGGCTGCCGCATGCACCAGGTGCTCGCCTTCTACGAAGGGCTCGGGCTCGACCCCCTCGAAGAGGTAGGGATGGTTGCAGCACTTGCGCAGCGCCGCGAGCACGTTGACGAGGCTGCGCGCGTTCGCGCCGCCCCCGAGGGCGCGCCGGTTCTTCTCGAGCACGGCACGGTACCAGTGGCGCTGCAGGCTCGTCATCGGTACGCGGATCGTCACCTCCCGCTTGGGTGGCAGGTGCAGGTGCTCCGCCTTGAGCCTTCGCAGCATGAACGGGCGCCAAAGGCGCTGCGTCGGCGGCGGTGGCGGAGGAACGCCCCCCGAGGCGCTGCCCCCCGCGGTGGCGTCGTCATCCGCAGCGGTGGACCGCGCGCCGGCCGCCTGCACGCTCGACGCCGAGGCGGCGGCGGCGGCGGCGGCGGCGGCGGCGGCGTCCCTCGCGGCCCATCGAGAGAAGCCTTCGGCGTCGTCGAAGAGGTCGGGGGCACAAAAGTGAAGGAGGGAAAAGAGCTCATCCGCGCGGTTCTGGAGAGGCGTGCCGGTGAGGAGGAGCCGCGGCACCGCGCCCAGCTTCAGCTCGTCGAGCAGGCACCGGTACACGGCCGACGCGCGCGACTTGAGTCGGTGCGCCTCGTCGAGCACCGCGTATCCGAATCGGCAGCTCGCCACAAGCGCCGGTGCGTCGGCGAGCACCGGTTCGTACGAGGCGAGCAACACGCTCGAGGCGCTGAGCGGCCCGCGCCGTACGGCCGCGCGCTCGGTCGCCGAGCCCGTGTACATGGCCACATGCAAGCTCGGGCAGAAGCTGCGCAGCTGCTCGAGCCAGCCCGAGAGGGTCGAGAGCGGCGCGATCACCAGGAAGGGGCCGCTCACGCCGCGCGAGCGCAGCAGTGCGAGCATGGCAATCGCTTGCGCGGTTTTCCCGAGGCCCATCTCGTCGGCGAGAATGCCGCTGCGCCCGCACGCGTGCAGCGCAGCGAGCCAGCGTAAACCATCGAGCTGGTAGCCTTTCAGAGTGCAGGTGAGGCTCGCCGGCTGCTCGAGGTCGGCGAGAGCATACTGCTCCTTGCCGAGGGCTTCCTCAGCCTCCCCGGCGCGCGTGAGCGCCCACTCGAGCGTGCGCTCGCGGTCGGCAGGGTAGGTGGTCTTCATGCGCCGCAGCCGGGCGTTCACGGATGGCTTCCTGCCGCCAAAGTCGTCGTCGTCGTCGTCGTCGTCGTGGTCGTCGTCGTCGTCGCCGCCGCCGCCGCCGCCGCCGCCTTCGTCGCTGTCATCGTCGTCACTGTCGTCGTCGCCAAAGCTCGCCTCCTCCTCCTCGTCGTCCGCCTCGTCGTCTTCGTCCCGTTGGCGCTTCGCTTTCGGCATGGGCTCTCGTGCGTGGAGGACAATCACGAGCTCATTCATTCACAACACACCAACACGCACAGACCAAACGTGTGCTGAGCCTTAGCTCCAAGAGTGTATGGACACCAACGACAGGAGCGCGCCGCTACGGGCGCACACGGCGGGGAGCCGCCAAAACCCCCCAAAGGGGTGAGGGCCAGCGCCGGGGGCAAAAGTAGCGCACTACCGGGTGTGAACGCAAAAGGCGGCGCTCCCGCTTTTGCCCCCTTGGGGAATCGCGAACCATGGGCGTCGGCATCGGCACCCCCGCGATCCGCACGCACCCCGCTCGCACACACGCTCAAGCTCACGCAATAAAACATGCCGATCACGTTCGCCATTCACTACAAGCTCGCGGCCATGGGAGCCTCGGCCGACGACACCAAGCGCGACCGTGCGCTGCA